>OBWW01000288.1_pt1 | contig 47431 bp, 47 predicted proteins | sample 1538091 | NCBI WGS metagenome assembly OBWW01 (sample SAMEA2580125, study PRJEB22360) | human gut metagenome | biome: human gut; feature: human-associated habitat; material: faeces | place: Denmark | collected 2008/2010 | reverse complement strand
GCAGTTGTTGACCCAGCCGTGTCGGCAGAAAAAGCAGGAGCCGCAGAAGGTCTCCACATTGACGGCCACCCGGTCTCCGGGGCGGAGGGTACGGACGTCCGGGCCTGTCTCCTCCACCACGCCTACCATCTCGTGTCCCACCGTGACGCCGGGCACCGCCCGGGGAACAGAGCCGTGCTTGATGTGCAGATCGCTGGTGCAGATGCTGGCCAGCGTGACCCGGACGACCGCGTCCCCGGGGTCCAGCAGGACCGGCTTTGGCTTGTCCAGCAGGGCGAATTTCCCCCGCTCCAGATAGGTGTAGGCGAGCATGGATCAGACCTCCTGTGTTTTGAGATGGATGAAGGCGGCGCCGGATCGGAGAGAAGGTGCCGGTGCCCATGTCACACAGCGCGCCGGAACCCAGGGCGCGCCCTAACAGCGCCGCCCGGCCTGCCCATTATACCTCAGGAAGAGAAAAACAGCAACTCGGGAAGTTAGGGGGAGCGGCAGGGGACATGTGATGATAAAACCTGAGAGGAACTAAGGCCGTCAGGCAGTTTGGTCAAATGTCCTGATAGTTTGTTCCCTGAAAAAGCTGCAGTAATCTGCAGACTCCCCAAGGAATTTCATCCTGATAGGACAGAGAGGCTTCTGACTGCTCCTGCGCTAGTTTTATGATGGTGCTGTCTGTTGCTTCGAGTTCATTTCCGTTTGGATCTAAAAGCTTTCCCAATAACAGCACTCCGTGCGGCCCGCAGAGTTCCTCTTTAAATTTCAAGGCGTCAATAGCCTTATTTTCTTGTTCTGGAGTCACTGTATAAAACATCAGCTTCTTTTCGATCTGCTCCAGTTGTTCTTTTGCTGTTTTAAAAATCGGGAACAAATCGAAGCACTCTTCCAGTTTGGCAAAAGCGGCGCGCTGGGGAGCGGTAAAGCGGGAGTTGTCGAGCAACCGTTGACGATGTGCATATATCTGCGCGGGCATGCCTAAACGCACGGATATACCGTCAAAAACATCGTCTACATGTTGGAAATTTCGAAGGGCATATGTAATTTTATACTCATCGTAAGTATCGAAGGCAAGCGTGGTCAGCTTTTGATAAGCGGAAAAATAGTTGGATCCCTCGCCATAAGCTCTGACTATATAGGTTCTCCAATGATCAAGACACTCGTTGAAAGAGTACAAGAAATTTGCCACAGCATCCTTTGCGTTACGTTCTAACTTTGCGGCGTTTTTTTCAGGGGCTTCCAGGATTTCCGCTAATGCAGAAAATCGATCTTCTACCCTCTGAAAACGGTCAATATTCTTCTGATAGGGGCCCAGCTCCTGTGCTAATGAGTGATACCACTTGCGCTCATCGCTTGTGGCCGGACGCAGATGCTGAAGAGTGCTATCATCGACATAGAAAAAATACTCTATATCCATATCTATATTCTCCTCTCTCAAATTTTAAAATCAAGAATCTCATAGAGTTACTTTTGGTATATCATTTATTAAAAATCCTGTCACTCAATTTTGCTTTCGAGTGTAGTTATAGGATTTCCAGTTATGAATATTCCTACTATTCCACATGCACACAGGCATAGCAAAAGACCGCCGATAAACGTCGACGGTCTTTCCAATTTGGTTGGAGTGGAATTATAGGATTCCACGAAATCAGAACAACAGAAATGGTATTCGGGTAGTCGGCGATCAGTATTTCCCTTTTCAAATTTTCTGACGGAACTCTTGTATTTTTTCGATGATAATGCGACTTGGGTCATTCCCTCGTTGTTTTCCGAGTAACATCTGCTCTACATCATTATCGCTTAAAATTACTATCATTTTGTTTTCACTTTGCCAAATGTCACGAAGGTGTATTTCAGAACTTGGGTCTCCGCCACATCTCGAAAAAATAAGGCCAAATAAGCCAACGCCCTTCTCTTTTAAATAATGGGCAACTTGCAAAATATCATCTTTTCCAATTTCATGCGCAGAATTCTTTGCATCTACAACAATAAACTCTGCTTTATACCGATCTCGAAGGTACATCCAATATCCATATTCTGAGTAATTTGGGATTATATAGTCTCTTCGATTAGCGTAATTGGCATCGGAGTTTTGTTCAGACACAGGATCGAGAGGCGGGCAAAATAGGGCGAATAGAATTTCGCCAACCAATTTTTGATAGACCTGCCAGTCTTCATACCCCGGTCGACATTGTTTAAGCTTAGCAATCAATTCGTCATATTGATCCGGTGCAGCACAAACTGGCAACGCAATGTCCGGAACCCCCAAACGAAGAGTTTCACTATCCCATAGTGTAATTCCTGCCGTTTTAACACGTTGACGGTATTCTGAGGCAAGAAGTGTAGGAACAGCAAGAATATAATTGATATTTGGACAGGCTTGCTTATAGTAAGATAACTGTCGAATTGCTGATAATATTCTTTGATCTGTAGCGGCTAACATCTCTTTTACCTCGATAGCAAACATTTCTTCTTTGCCATGAAGCTTTCGAGTAAATGTAATGTCAAATAGTATTTTTTGTCCATCGGATGTTTCGGCAGGCGTGTCCATGCAGACATTTTCAAATCTGACATCTTGATCTAAAAATTGCTTCAAGTATTCTTTAAACGCATATTCTGAAAAATAAGCGCGATTTGATAGCTTTGAGTTGCATTGTTTGCAAAGCAATCTTAAGTTGTCAATATGATCCGCACCGCCAAGACTTTTGGGGAAAATATGATCAATAACGGTCTCTTCGTATACTAAAGGCCTGCCACATCGTGCGCATCGTCCTTCTCCGCTTTTCCAAAGCTCTCTTTTTGTGCTATCATTGATCATATGCCTCACCTCAGATTAAATATTATCATAAAAAGAAAGCCATAACAACTCTTACACTATTAGTTGATGCCAGATTAATCCGATTTTGGGACAAAATAGAGCTGTTGACAAAATAAATGTGCATAAAACGGTTGACAAGAAAGATAAAGTACTGCACAATATAATTAGCACGTGCGCAAATCATATTGTACAGGAGGACTCGTGATGGATACAGCAAAGGAGCTTCAGGTATTGCGTGAGGAGTTGATCCGGGAAATAGATGAGAAGATCGGACAAATGCTAAAAAAACTGCAAAACGAGAATAATACAAACCACCAAAAAAATCATGTACAGACGAGAGTATATGAAAGCGTTTACCCTTTGAACGTGGGAACAGGCATATACAAGGGAAAGCGGCCAACAGCAGTTATATTCCCTGGTGAAGTGCGAAAAGAGTGCCCAACATGGAAAAAAGTTATGGAAGAAATATTGAAAGATTGCTGTAAAAATTTGGAGAGACACCAGATGCTCATGGATCTCCGTGGTAAAATCTTGGGGCGAAACCGGGTACTGCTGGGCAGTGAGACAGGGAAAATGCGCAGTCCGGTGAAAATAGATGAGGCTCTTTTTGTAGAAACGCACTATGACGCAGAGACTTTGCTGCGTATATTGACGACCCGCATTCTGGATGAGGTTGGTTATGACTACAGTAAGATACAAATTGCAGTAAAAACTGAGTAAAGAGGAGGAAAAGTCCATGCAGCTGAAAATACACATGCTGACAATAGAGGATCTGGTGCCCGCAGATCATTTACTGCGAAAAATTGACGCTGCACTGGACTTCTCCTTTGTCTAGGAAGAAACATCCGGCCTGTATCAACGGCGGTACGGCCGTCCGCCCATCGACCCGGTGGTAATGGTAAAATATTTGTTGATTGGCTTTTTGTACGGCATCCCATCGGAGCGGCAAATCGAACAGCGGTGTGCGGACAGTAATGCGTTTCGCTGGTATTTGGGGATAGATTTGGATGAACGGGTGCCGGACCACAGCACGATTTCTCAGCTGCAAAGGAGGAAGCCCGCGTTCCGGAAAGTATTCCGGCGGTTATTTGAAGAGGTGGTGCGGCAGTGTGTGGAAAAAGGTCTGGTGAGCGGACGGCTTGCGGTGACGGACTCCACCCATGTAAAGACCAACACATCCAGAGCCTCAGAGCAGGCAATAGAGGTACTGGAAGAGGCCGGGAACTATTGGAAGCTGCTGGACACCTATGAGGAGGAGGGGCTGGAGGAGCTGAAACGGCAGACGGGGAAGCGCCGGGCGAAGCGGACAAAGCAGGTCAAAAAGGACAAGCGCCGTTCCCGCAAGAAGGTGAGCGGCACGGACCCGGAGGCAGGTTATATGAAGCGGCCCGGCAAGCCCAGCGGATTTTATTACCTGTCTCACCAGACGACCGACCCGGACCACGGTATTATCACCGCTGTGACCGTGACGCCGGGGGACGTCCATGACTCCAGGCCCTACTAGAGTATGTCCATAAAAATGTCGTTCCGCTGAACGCCGCTGCGGCAGACTCCGCCTATGACTTCTCGCTGGCACACTGGGTGCTGGAAGGATTGGGCATTGACTTTTTTGTTGTGCCCCAGCCCGCCCATGACCGCACGAAGGCTGAATTTAAGCGGGATGTATTCACCTATGCTGAACAGCGGGCTGTTCTGGGAATACTGGGCGGAAAAGAAAGACTGCGGCAGCTGTCCTTTGCGGCAGAAATGTTTGAATGAAACGGACAAGGCCGGCGCCAGAAAGCTCCAGGACAGTTATTTCAAGACTGCTGTTCAGCAGCATTTCTTCAGGCAGTGGGAATCGGAATACCGGGAGGCGCTGAAGCAGCGGCAGATTTGGTGCGAGGGTACTTTTGCCGCGCAGAAATGGGGACACAACCTGACACGTCTCCTGCGACGAGGTTTAGAGGCAGCGGAGGACCACTGCCTCCTTTCCGCTGCGGCCTTGAACGTCAAAAGAATGATCCGATGTCTGAATTGACGCTGGGAGGAGTCTTTTTTCTTGCTCTAAACCACGCTTATCTCTCAAATTTAGCACTTTGCCAACAGCTCCAATTTGTCCCAAACTGTTTACTCTCGCGTAGCTCGGATGATATATCCCTCGTTGCCGCATATGGTTCAGAACAGCCGGGCACTGTCTGTCAAGGGTACATAGTACTGCCGTTGTACGACGGCTACCTTTGACTGGCTGTCCTGGCTGTTCTATTTTATGGCGGACAGGGGGATATCCTCCAGAGCCACTTCCTTTCTCAATCTTGTGAAAGAGCGGGGGATAGGTTGAACATCAAAGAAATTGTAAGGATAAATGTTCCCTATGAGCGCATGATGAACGGGTCTATGCCGTTTCCCGGCAGCACTGCGGTTTGGGATTATGATTCACTTTCACACCAATGGTGAAGGAATAAGGTGACGGCTAAAAGATCTGCACAGCCGCCGGGAGACAAATTTTTCTCGATGAAGGTCTGATCCAGCCGGGAAATAGTTTCCCAATCCGGAAGCGGATTATCCGCTAATAAGGCTTGTACGTTCCGCATGGCTTGGCGTGCTTCTTCCAATCCGCCTCGGGCGATCATATTGGTGTCCGATACATGAGCAATCAAATAAAGCAGCGTGATGGCAGCGGCATCGTTGTAATGCTTACCTGCCGTCAGTGCACGACGAAGAACGGGAATACCGATGCGGGAAACAGAAGGGAGGCCTGCGGCAATTTCGCCGCGAATTCCCTTTATCCCCTGCTGCAGGTAGAGCCGCTGACCTGTGGTCAGTTTGAGGTTTCCATTGCTGTTCATTGTCATGGTACGAAAATCGGCATCGATTGCACGCTGGGTCATCTGTGCGCACATATCGAGAATCGCGGTGAGGTTCCGACAGGGCTGTTCGGCGTTCCAAAGTCGGCCAATTGCACCGCAGACAGTGCCCATGGTAAAAATGGCACCTTTGTGGGTGTTAATTCCCCCGGTAGCCTGGAACATATCCTGTTCCGCTTGAATCCCCGTTCTGCGCAAACGGGCAAAGGTTTCATCGGGAGAAAGCTCCTTGGTTTGCTGTCCCAGGGCTACGCAGCGGGACAGGTAAGGCGATAAAGCAGAAGCGCTAGCGGTAAACGTGAAGATGTCCATGTCTTTGTGGCTTCCACTGTTCACACGATCGACGAGCCCGGGTTTGGGTGTGACACATACCTCGTCTAGCAGGCTTCGCAGAGCCAGCGTTGAGATTTGACGCTGATCTTCCTGCTGAAAATGATGGCATAAAATTTCCATTGTAACTGCCTGCAACTGCTCCACGGTGTGCAATCTTCGGGAAGCGCAGCGGCGCCCGGATGCTCCGCAGACGATGCAGCCCCGAGCATGTCCACCCACTTCCTCCCGGCGCAGCTGTGTTCCCGTTTCGTCCAGCACGTCCATATCAAATAGCCTGCCAAGTGGGGAAGAATCTTCGATTCCGGTGCACAGCTTTTTAATCATATGTGCATTAGCGCGTACGGCATAGTATGCTTCACAACCCGTATGTTTCAGACGTGTTTGCTGGCCTGCGACCTCGACATGGTGCTCATGGAAAGCAGCCAAAAGCGTTTGACAGCCAAAGTGAAAGGCGCGGCGGACCAAGGGGGAATCTTTTTTCGGCCCAGCGATATTCATCGTAAAACAGACCAAAGGAAGGCCATATGTATGTATGAACTCTTGTTGCAGGCCAGCCCTATATTCTCTTGCTTGAAGTATCTGTTGTGGTGTGACGCCCATATGATTGCCTCCTGTGGTAATCAAAGAAATCGAATGTTTTCCAGTGAGCCGGATAAATCTCTCTGTTATGCTATTATAGCATAACAGATTGCTAAAACAAAGAATGGTAGGACGAATTGGAGCGTACGCCTCCCAAAGATGACAGGGCGTTGCAGAAAAACATGCAGGAATACTGACAATCTTATTGCAACTTTAAGTTGCGGTCCTTGCCGGTTTTTTTGCTTTTCAGATGCGGTGATCTGTGATATTTTAACCTATATTATTAAAAATGAATGAAGAAAATATATATATTGCAAAAAAATAGAATGTGACAGACACATGTAAAAGTTTGAAATTATGAAAAGACGAGAAAAAGAAGCAAGCTATAGGATATAGCAGAAGAACCTACAAGTACGTTGCCGCGTTTCAGAGGCAGAAATGAAAGGAAGGACTATATGAAAAATACAAAAGCAGACTCTGTGTGCCCATGCCAATCCAACCAGGATCTGCGAGCCCAACAACTGGCTACATGGATTGCGCAACATAAGCAGGAGCCGGGAATTGCACTTCCAGCACTGCAAAAGGCGCAGGAAATCTACGGCTTTTTGCCGGAGGCAGCGCAGCGTGTTGTGGCGCGGGAGTTGGGGAAGTCTCTGTCGGAAATTTACGGAATTGCCACGTTTTATTCCATGTTCAGCCTTACCCCAAAGGGACGGAATCACATTAACGTATGCTTGGGAACTGCATGCTATGTAAAAGGCGGAAACCGGATTTATGAACTGTTGCAGAGTAAGCTTGGAATACAAGGGGGCGAGTGTACCCCAGATGGCCGTTTCAGCTTGGATGCCTGCCGCTGCTTGGGATGCTGCGGCATGGCGCCGGTCATTATGATTAACGAAGATGTATACGGCAGCTTGACTGGTGAGGAATTGGATGCCATTTTGGCGAAGTATCCATGAGTGATATGTGAGGCAGGATGATGAAAGAGAACATACAAATTCGGAATCTGGCCGCGCTTCGGGCCATCAAGGAAGCGACGCTTGCCGTAATGGACCCGGAGAAAAGTGGAAGTCCCCGTGTCGTTGTGGGATTAGCCACTTGCGGGATTGCGGCGGGTGCACAGGATGTATATGATGCGCTGAAAAATGAACTCAAGGCCCAGGGAATGGACTACGTCCTGTTAGAAGCTACAGGATGTGTGGGAATTTGCCAGTTTGAACCTGTTGTGGAAGTGTACATTCCCCACCAGCCTAGGACGACTTATGTGCATATGACCCCGGATAAAGCGGTTCGAGTGGTTCAGCAGCATCTGCGGGGCGGCAATCCACTAAGTGAGTATACAATTGGTTCCGTACAGTAAGGAGGTGTGAGGCGTGTACAGAGGATATATTATGGTTTGCTCCGGCCCAAACTGCGGGCGTACCTCCGACCGTATTGCAGAAGAATTTGAGGTACAAATTAAGATTGCTGGTCTTCGTCAGGAAATACAGGTCATTCGCGGCAGCTGTATGGGCCTTTGCTCATCTGGCCCCAATGTCATTATGTTCCCAGAGGGGACGATTTACAGCCATGTTCAGATTCAGGATGCAGCTCGCATTGTCAATGAGCACCTTTTGAAAGGCAATCGCGTAGAAGAACTGCTGTATGATGAAACGAAGGTCACAAATACAACCCGCGGTTTGGATCAGACGGAGTTTTTCCAGCGTCAGACACGGGTGGCGTTGCGCAACTGCGGAGTGATTGATCCGCAGAATATTGAGGAGTACATTGCAGTGGACGGCTATGCAGCATTGTACAAGGTGTTGACGGAGATGTCTCCTGATGAAGTGATCGATACAGTGCTGGAAAGCGGACTGCAGGGCCGGGGCGGTGCAGGGTTCCCAACCGGAATGAAGTGGAAATTTGCCAGCGGAAACCGGGGGCAGGTGCAAAAATACGTTTGCTGCAATGCAGACGAAGGCGATCCAGGCGCATTTATGGATCGCAGCATTCTGGAAGGAAATCCTCATACGGTCATTGAAGCCATGGCCATTGCTGCGTATGCCATTGGAGCGGACAAGGGGTATATTTATGTCCGGGCGGAGTATCCAGTTGCCGTAAAGCACCTGAGCATTGCCATTGAGCAGGCCAAAGAGCGGGGGCTGCTGGGGGAGCATATTTTTGATACTCCCTTTAACTTTGATCTAGAAATCAAACTGGGTGCCGGTGCGTTTGTCTGCGGCGAGGAGACCGCGCTGATGACCAGCATTGAGGGAAAACGCGGCGAACCGCATACCAGGCCGCCCTTCCCTGCGGTCAAGGGACTGTTTGAATCGCCCACCATTCTGAATAACGTAGAAACCTATGCGAATATCTGTCAGATCATTTTGAACGGCCCCCAGTGGTATCAGTCCATTGGCAGCGAAAAGAGTAAAGGGACGAAGGTGTTTGCGCTGGGCGGAAAGATTAAAAATACCGGCCTGGTGGAAGTGCCTATGGGCACAACCTTACGTGAAATTATCGAAGAGATCGGCGGGGGAATCCCTAGAGGAAAGAAATTTAAGGCGGCGCAGACCGGCGGCCCATCCGGCGGATGTATTCCGGACCATTTGATTGATACGCCGATGGATTATGACAATTTGCTTGCCATTGGCACGATGATGGGCTCCGGAGGATTGATTGTGATGGACGAAGACACCTGTATGGTAGATATTTCCAAGTTCTTCCTGGAATTTACCGTTGATGAAAGCTGCGGCAAGTGTACGCCGTGTCGGGTCGGAACTAAGCGGTTGCTGGAGCTGTTGAATAAAATTACCCAGGGGCAGGGGACCATGGAGGATCTGGACCGCATAGAGGAGCTGGCCAGCTTTATTAAAAGCAACAGTTTGTGCGGCTTGGGCCAGACGGCACCGAATCCTGTGTTGTCTACTCTGCGGTATTTTCGGGATGAGTATGTGGAGCACATCCAGAATAAACGCTGCCCGGCCAAGGTTTGCAGAGCCTTGCTGACTTACCAGATTGACCCAGCGAAGTGCAAAGGCTGTACCGCGTGTGTGAAAGCATGTCCGGCGGATGCCATCATCGGCAGCGTGAAGAATCCCCATAAAATCGACGTACAGAAGTGTATCAAGTGCGGCAGCTGCATTGACAAATGCCGCTTTGACGCCATCAGCAGGAATTAAGGAGGCGATGGAGCGATGGAAACCTTGAATAGACAGGATCAGACTATGGTCCACCTGACCATAAACAACATCCCTTGCTGTGCTCCTGCTGGTTCCACCATTTTGGAGGCGGCGCACGCTGCGGGTATCGCCATTCCAACCCTATGCTACCTGAAAGAAGTGAATGAGATTGGCGCTTGCCGCATGTGTGTGGTAGAGGTGCGGGGGGCGCGCAATCTGGTGCCCGCCTGTGTCCATCCCATTGCAGAGGGAATGGAGGTATTTACCAACACCAAAAATGTTCAGGCGGCCCGCCGAACCAATCTGAAGCTTTTGTTGTCCATACATAACCAGGACTGCCTGAGTTGTCCCAGAAGCGGCGACTGTGAGCTTCAAAAGCTATGCCGCGAGTATGGCGTGGATAACCATATGGCATTTGAAGGGGAGAAGAACCACTACGAGATTGATACCACTACGCCGCATTTGATTCGGGACAACAGCAAATGTATTTTGTGCCGGCGCTGTGTGGCTACCTGCGAGAAAGTGATGGGAGTGGAAGCTATTGGTGTGTCTCAGCGCGGATTCAAGACCCATATTGGACCGAGCTTTGACGCCATGCTGAATCAAACCGCCTGCATTAATTGCGGACAGTGCATTGTGGCTTGTCCTACGGGCGCTCTTACCACCACCGTGGAGACCGATACAGTTTGGGCGGCTATTGATGACCCTACCAAACACGTCATAATCCAGACAGCTCCCAGTGTGCGGGCCACCTTGGGTGAGTGCTTTGGATTGCCGGTTGGCACCAATGTAGAGGGGAAGATGGTTGCCGCTCTGCGCCGTCTAGGGTTTGACGGTGTTTTTGATACTGACTTTGCGGCGGATATGACCATCATGGAAGAGGCCACGGAGTTTCTCCACCGCTTTGAAAGCGGCCAGCGACTTCCCCTGTTTACCAGCTGCTGTCCGGGGTGGGTTAAATATTGTGAGGAGTTCTATCCGGAATTCTTACCCAATCTTTCTACTTGTAAGAGTCCCCAGCAGATGTTTGGTGCCTTGGCAAAGACTTATTACGCACAGAAGAAAGGAATTGATCCCAAAGATATCGTCTGTGTGTCGGTTATGCCCTGTACGGCCAAGAAGTTTGAGCACAAGAGAGGAGACCAGAGCGCAGCTGGAGAGGAAATTCGGGATGTAGATGTAGCGCTTACGACCCGTGCCCTAGGGCATATGATCAAACGCGCAGGACTTCTCTTTGACCAGATGCCGGATGAGCAATTTGATTCTGCTTTGGGGATTGCAAGCGGTGCCAGCTATATTTTTGGCGTGACCGGAGGAGTCATGGAGGCTGCTTTGCGGACCGCAGCGGAGGTACTGACCGGAAAACCGCTGGCCGACCCGGTATTCCAGGACATTCGTGGAACGGACCAGGGCATCAAGGAAGCAGAGTATCAACTTGTCGGAAAGAAAATTCGGGTCTGCTGTGTCAGTGGGATTGGCAATGCAGCTACCGTGTTGGAATGGATCAAAAGCGGCGAGAAACAATATGATTTCGTGGAAGTCATGGCCTGCCCGGGCGGCTGTATCAACGGCGGTGGCCAGCCTACCCAGCCTGCGGAGGTACGAAACTTTTGGAACCTGAAAGCATTGCGGGCCAAAGCACTGTACGATGAGGATGAGGCGACGGTGCTGAGGAAGAGCCATGAAAATCCATTGGTTCAGCGCGTGTATGAGGAATTTCTGGGACAGCCGGGTAGTGAAAAAGCCCACCATATTCTGCATACCAGTTACGTGGAACGGGATTATGAATATTAATCCTGCCCGGGCAGTTCAGAAGCGCAGCCAAAAGTCTTGAAACGGCGGCCCAGGCGCCAGCCGGTACTATACCGGCCGCCGCCTTTTGATACTGGATAGAAGTGCAATAACACGGCCCATCAGACCCGGACGTACACATAGCCTTCCATAATGCGGCGAGCAGTGCGGTCTAAATTGCCGCTGAGAACGGTATGGGTGCCGTCTTCATTTTCCTTCAGGTCAGCGTAGGCGTCCATGATGCCCCACGGGTGGCCGATGCGAATGTGGGGTGCACGGTTGGAGGGGATCTTGCCGTTGCCGCAAATGATTTCGTTGACAATGGTACCGGGAGTATTGGCAGCGGTAACGGTGCAGATGGCGCCGGTTCCCATGTAAGCGTCGATCATCTTCATGTTGACGGAGAAAAGGCGTCCCACAATGTCGATATCTTCTGCATGGATTTCCGTTCCATTGCCTGCAGTATAGTTGACGGGCTTGGTGGCAAAAGCGATCTTAGGCAAGGTTTGACTGTTCTTTTTAGCATCTTCCAAATCCTTGGCGAAGCCGAGGATAATCGCGCCGGTTCCCCGAATGATTTCCAACTTGCGGCAGATCTCCTGACAGTCAGGCAGAGCATTGAATTGGGCAGGGGTTTCTGTGCCGGTCACGCCAAAGTCCTTAGGGTGAACAAAGATGACAGGGTTGGCGGCGTCCACAAAGCTGTACTCATATTCCTTGCCGTCAATTTCAATGGTGTCCTTTACGTTCCCGGTGGGCAGCAGTTTGCCGGAGGCGGCACCCTGGGGGCCGACAAACTTCAGGGTCACTTTCGCGCCGGTTCCGGGTACGCCGTCAATGGCAAAATCGCCCTCCGTCATGGCGCGCCCGTCTTTGACAGGAACTTGGGCAATAATTTCCTTTTGCGTATTCGTGTTAAAAATGTGTACCTCCGTGATAGGCTCCACAGCCTCTACCAGGCCTTCGTCGATAGCAAAGGGACCTACGGCAGAGGAAATGTTGCCGCAGTTCATGGTCTTGCCCACGATGGGAGCGGCGATATCCACCTGGCCAAAGTCATAGTCTACATCAATGCCGGGGCGGGAACTTTTCTTGATGATGGCGACCTTGCTGGTGGAGGTATTGGCGCCGCCCATGCCGTCAATCTGGCGGCGGTCAGGAGAACCAAAGGCGCTCAGAATTACCTTATCGCGCTGCTCCACATCCTGAGGAAGGTCTTTGTCATGGAAAAACACGGCCTTGGACGTGCCGCCTCGCATATAGACGCAGGGAATTTTCACATTGGGTTTGTATTCAGACATGGTTGTGTTCCTCCTTATGGTTTACTGAGTAAAACAGGGATGACAATATTATGCGCACTGTGCTACAATAAAGAATAACGCTATCACGGCCGGAAAAAGGAGTGAGAATTGTGCTGCAAAATTACGAATATTTTCTTATGTTGGCGGAAACCAAAAACATATCTAAGGCGGCGGAAAAACTATATGTTTCCCACCAGTGCCTCAGTCGGTATTTGAAAAATCTGGAAGACGAGTGCGGGCTGATGCTCTTTCAGCGAAAGCCCACACTTGAACTGACCTACGCAGGAACCGTCCTGGCAGACTCTATGCGGGAGATTCAGCGGATTGAGCAGGATACCCGTCGTAAATTAACAGATCTGAAAGACGGTTCCACCGGAGAGGTTCGGCTTGGTGTGACAGAGGGGAGGCTGAGAATTTTCCTGCCCGGGCTGATCAAAGCCTATCAGGAGATGTTTCCCGGCGTTATGTTGCGGGCAGTCAGCGCGCCGACCAAGGAGCTACTGGAGCTGCTGGTAGACAATAAGCTGGATTTGGTACTCGGAAGCCCCACCGACCGCGTGATTCACAATCTTGAGTATCTTACCATCATGGAAGAAGATCTCTATTTGGTCGTGTCGGATTCGCTGCTCCAGCAATATTTTCCAGATTCCTATCCGGAATGCAAAGAGAAGTTTTTCAAAGGTGCAGATATTCGCCTTTTTCAAAACGTTCCATTTTGTGCCGCTACCAAGGGATATAATTCCCGCAGTATCATAGATGAGTTCTTGCAGACGACCAATACCACCATCCGTATCATCTATGAAGCAAACCAACCCGACCTGCTCCACCTTATGACGGCCCACGACTATGCGGCGTCGTTTTCTTTGTCCATGTACCTGCCTCATATTCATTCCCTGAATCAGTCCTTGGCTGAAGGACATAAACTCAATGTATTTCCCATAAAGGGGCTGAGCAGAAAGAATCCGATTTTTTTGATCTATCGGAAAGGAACCTATCTGCCCAACTATACCAAGGCACTGATCGGCCTGATCCAACGGCAATGCACCGCTTACCAGGAACCGCTGGACCAGCTTTTATGGTAAGAGCTGTGTCAAAGCGGCCATATCGTCCTGCTGATCCAGGCAGCGGAACTGCTGGACCAGAGACTTGGAGCGGTCGGCGGAAAGCATGGAAGCGGCGTTTGCCAGGAATTTGGCCTCCAGTTCGGCCCAGCCCACAGGATTATTGGGAGATCCCTTCAGATCGTAAAGTTCCTTTTCGTAGGTACGGCCGTCTTTCAGGATGATTTCCACTTTGGCCCCGCGCTGTTGGGGGAATTTTGACTGCACCGAGGGGTCTACTGCACAGGTGACCCGTTCTGTAAGGGCAAGGTAATCGGGATTCGTGTAGCTGGGGGCGGTTAAGTGGCCAACACCAAAACAATGGTCCATCAGTGCCACTGCACTTCCATAAGCAAGGCTGAATTTGGCTTGGCCAGAATTCTGAGGCGCCTTGATGATACCGGTCAGATCGTAAGCCACCTGATGGGTTCCGATCCAGATATGCTCCACTTGCTCCGGGGTGATTTGGTGCTCCTGCGCCAAATCCAGCACGGCCTCAATACCCGGCTGAGCATGGCGACAGGAGGGGTACATTTTGTTATAAGTATTTGCGATGGAGTAAACAACACCCAAGTCTCGAATCACATCGTCCGCATCAACCTGCTCAGATTGCGTGTGGAACAGACCATCCTTTCCTTCCAATGCACTCAGGCAGCCCTCCATATTCTGGGCAGCCAGGAAGGCGGCCATGATACCGCTGTATGCTGCGTTGCCTACTTGTACACATTTGGAGCGCTGGCCTGAGCAGGTTGCCTCCATGGTTCCACTGGCCAGCATACCGGCCTGTCCCAGGCCGTTGGCGAGCTGTTTTTCATTCAAGCCCATGAGCTTTCCGGCTACTGCCATCGCGCCGAAGACATCACAGTTACTGGAGGGATGGAAACCTTTGTTGATCTGCTTTGGATTCATATGGGATGCGATGCGGTATACCACCTCATACCCCAGCACAACAGCGACCAGGATCTCCCGGCCGGAGCGCTTAAATTCCTGGCCGAGGACAAGGGCAGTCGGAACAACCACCGCGCCGGCATGGCAACCGGCATTCTTATGCCCGTCATCCAGCTCCACTGCGTGGGCGAAGGTAGCGTTGATCATGGCTGCGTGGGCAGGGGAGTAGATGGCGTTTCCACCCAGAACCGAACAATGGCCCGTGCCCAAGGCTGCGATTGCCTGGCGGAAGGACTGGGCATATTCCCAGTTGCAGCAGCCCGCGATGGCAGCGCCTACGGTATCCATAATGCGCTCTTTGGCTTGTACAATCACGTCTTGAGGCAAATCCTCATAGTTGGTATGGGCAATAAAAGAAGCAAAATGTTCCGTCAAATACATATTTTGTCCCTCTTTTAATTGCGAGACTCCCTTGGGAGTCTCGCAGTATGTTATCATTAGCGCTTTATCTGGCGGATGACATCAATTACCGTGCCATCCCGGTACTCTACTATGCAGGTGATTCGGTCGGTTGTCTCAATCGCCTTCGGCTCGCCGGTCATGGAAGTGGAAAGTTCGTGAAGCTGTTGAATGGAGACGAGTTTGAGATTGGTTTTTTCCAGATCCTCTTTCAGCTCCTGATAGTTTCTGTGCTTGGGATTCAGCGCTATGCCGGCCTCGGTCACAACTGCCGCAACAGTTTCGCCGGGGGTGCAGAGGGTAAAGACCCGCTTGACGATGGAGGGGGTACGACCACGGATAATGGGCAGTGTAACAATGGAGATCGCTGCGCCGCCGGCTACATCAGGGCCGCCGCCCAGGCCACCCATCATTTCTCCGGAAGAGCCAGTGAGGATATTGACATTGAAGTCGGTGTCCACTTCCAGTGCACCCAGTACGCCGAAGTCCTCCCGATTTAAAAATCCGCCCTTACTGTATGCGTTGGCGTAGTCCGCATTGTCGATTTCTACCACGTCTTGGCGGTCATAGATGGCTCTTGCAGCCACCGCGTCAAAGGACTGGCTGCATTCGACTACGCGGACAAGTCCCTCATCATACATATCGATGATGGCCGCGGGAATTCCACCCAGGGCAAAGCTGGCCTTAACGCCTCGCTCACGCATGCGGTCACCCAGGTATTTGGTAGTAGCGATAGAAATGGCACCTGCCCCTGTCTGGAAAGAGAAGCCGTCCTTAAAACGGCGAGAGGCGGCAATCAGATCCACGGTCCGCTCTGCAATGAGCAGATCCCGAGGATTTTTGGTCAGCCGGGCAGCGCCGGCACCGATTTTTACTGGATCGCCGATGGAATCAACCTGCACCACATAGTCAACATACTGCTGAGAAATGCTGACCGGGCAGCAGGGATACTCCACTAAGTTGTCGGTAATAACGATCGTACAAGCTGCGCTTTGCGCGTCAATAAAGGCGTACCCCAGAGAGCCGCAGGCATTGGGGCCGATTTGCCCGGTACAGTTGCCATAGTCGTCGGCGGCAGAGGCTCCGATAAAAGCAACATCGATTTGCAGCTCTCCGGCCTCAATGGCTCTGGGCCTTGCACCATGGGTGCGAAGGATCACCGGGTTTTCCATCTCGCCGGCCAGAACAGCATCGCCCAGCTGTCCACGGATTCCGCTGGCCTCAATGCGATCAATGGTACCGTCTTTTACAAAATCTGCAATAGAGGGATTTTTAATGTTGACCACGGCGCTGGGCGCAAAGCGGAGACCTTTGATTCCCAGTTCGCGAATTGCAGTTAAGACCTGACCAATGACCTGGTCACCCTCCCGGAAGCAGTGGTGGAAGGAGATGGTCATCCCGTCCGTTAATCCGGATGCGGTGATAGCTTCCTTTAGACTTCCTAAAAGCTTTGTAGAGCCGGGAATACGGTGACCGGCTGTGCGGCGGGTGATGACCGTGCCTTCCTTCGCGGGGGTGCTGTATGGGCCGGTATAAGGCCTGACCACATAATCCCCGATTTTTTCCGGCAGCTCACGCCCCAGACTGTTGATTAACATGATGTGACACCCCCTGTCTTAATACCGGCGGCTTTGGCCTTTGCCAGCACAGCGCGTGCGCGCAGTTCCATGGGCTTATCCACCATGCTGCCGTCCAAAACACAGACGCCGGTACGATTTCTGGCTGCCTCTTCCAGTGCCTCTAGAACTCTTTGTGCGTTGCGGATTTCTTTGGCTGTGGGAGTGAAGCAAGCGTTTACAGTGTCGATTTGCCGGGGATGCACACAGGTTTTTCCGTCAAAGCCGAGGGTTCGTGTCATCTCAAGATCGCGCTTGAGTCCTTCTTCATCGTTAAGGTCGGAAAAGACTGCATCTTGTGCGGAGATTCCCGCAGCGCGGCAGGCTATCAGCACGGCATTGCGGGCATAGAAAATTTCCCAGCCAGGTTTGGTGCGCTGGGCATTCATGCTTGCGGTAAAGTCTTCGGCGCCCAGAGCCATTGCGACGACCCGAGGGCTTGCAGAGGCGATTTCCTGCGCATTCATGACACCCAGATAGGATTCGATGTTGCACCAGATTTTAATGCCCCCTTCGGGCAGACCGGCCTTTTTCTCGATGGCGGTAATTTTCTCATCCACCCGTTTTACTTCGCTGGCATATTCCACTTTTGGAATACGGATGGCATCAGGCTGAGCCCGCACAGCAGCCTCCAGGTCCTCGTCCAACTCCTTGGAATATAATCCGTTCACACGGATCAGGATATACTTTCCTTTGGGGCGCTGTTCCTTCACCGCGTGGTATACCAGCAATCTGGCGGCATCTTTCTCTCCCGCGGAGACAGAATCTTCAAGGTCATAGACCAGGCAGTCTTCGTTATAAAATCCGGCCTGAATCATTTTAACAGGGCTGGTTCCTCCAACATACATGGAGGTCCGCATTAACTCATTGTCCGACATTGGGATCCTCCTTTCCCCAGTTAAACGGGCTGTCTGTCGCCCGGCAGACAGCACATTCCATTCTGGCACGGATGGCAAAGTCCAGAGCGCCCTTGTCATTGATCTCTACTATGGCGTCTATAATTGCAAATTCCTCCAGGACGGACCGGACAGTAGCCTCAATGGCATCTCCAAACAGCGCCTTTACGTCGCTTTTCAGGTCGATTTGAATTCCCTGACCGGGGTTTGGCCGGAGCATAATCTGTACATCGCTGGATTCCAGAGTCCCGGCGACGGCCGGTTTTTTCAGTTCCATATCCTTGCCCTCCTTACGACTGAGTATGGGCCTTCATATATTGGAAAAGGCCTCCGGCCTGCATGATGTCATGTTCCAGATCGCTGACCGCATCGCCGTGGAAGTTCTCCCCGGTAGCGGTATCTACGATTTCACCGGTGGATAAATCCACTTCCAGGGTGTCACCGTTTTTGATTTTGCCCTCTTCAATGGCCTGGGCAATTCCCTTGACAAAGAGTACCGGGTAACCGTTGTTGATTGCATTGCGGTAATAGATGCGGGAACAGGTTTCTGCCAGCACACAGGGAACACCGGCATATTGCAGGCAGTAAACTGCGTGCTCACGGCTGGAGCCGCACCCAAAGTTTTTTCCAGCTACCACAAAGTCTCCGGGCTTTACTTCCTTGGCGAAGTGTTCCATACCGGGATAATATTCAAAGGCATACTGCGGCATCTGCTTGGGATCAGTCTCTGCAAGGTATTTGTTGTGGTAGATAAGGTCGGTGTCTACATCATTTCCAAAGACCCAGGCCCGTCCAATCTGCTTGCTCATTTGCTGCACCTCCTTAGTTCAAATAGTCTCTGGGATCGGTGATCTGTCCGTTGACTGCGGTTGCCATGGCGGACATGGGGGAGAGCAGATAAGTGTGGCTGCCTTTTCCCACTTTGCCGATGAAGTTTCGGTTGTTTGTTGCCACGCCTACATCTCCGGAAGGTAGCGCGCCGTAGTGCTCTGCGGTACAAAGTGCACAGGTTGGGTTCGTGAAGACGATGCCGGCTTTTAAGAAGTCAAATACCAGCCCCTCATGAATACACTGCATTTGTACTTCGGTGGTGCTGGGGGTGATGATAACGCGGGTATCGGGATTTACTTTCCCACCCATGGCCATCAGCACATCATGGGCGGCCTTGATATCTTCATAGCGGCCGTTGGAACAGGAACCAATATGCACCTGATCTACATGGACACCGGCAACTTCCCGTACCGGCTTTACATTGTCAGGGGCATCAGGGCAGGAGGCCATAGGCTCCAGCGTGCTGACATCGTATTCCAACACCTTGCAATATTCCGCATTTTCGTCAGCGGAGAGCATCTTTACTCGCTCCAGGACTTCTTCGCCTGCGCGCTCCACCAGCCAATCCAGCACGGTACCATTTGGCATGATCAGGGGGACTTTGCCGCTCATTTCTGTAACCATGGAGCAAAGGGTGATACGTTCGGCCAGCGAGGCCTTTTCAATCGTTTCGCCGACAAATTCCACGGCCAGGTAATCCATGCCGCCGGCCCCCAAGTCGCCTACGATTTTTGTGAGCAGGTCCCGCATACACACCCCCTTGGGGAAGGAGCCTTTTACAATGATTTTCATGGTTTCGGGTACCCGGAACCAGCTAATACCCTTGATGTATGCCGCTGCCACATCAGAGTTACCAACACCGGTGGCAAACGCACCCACCGCCCCCAGTAGATTCATGTGGCTGTCGGTGCCTAAGATCACATCGCCGGGCTTGACCAGACCGGCCTCCAGCATGACATGCTGGCCGATGCCGTGATTGATATCAAACAGGTAAGAAATGCCCTGACGCTTTGCAAACTCTCGGATGATCTTTTGGTTGTTCGATACTTTTTCAGAGTGAGAGGGGGCCTGAAGGTCAAACGTAAAGGCGACCTTATCCGGGTCCCATACCTTGGCATCCCGGCCCATTTCCTGTTCAAATTGCAGCACACAATTTGCTCCGCCGAAATCACGGGCTGAGGCCAGATCTACCTTGCACCAGACCCGGTCACCCACCTGAACACTCCGCCCGGCGGCCCGTTCCATGATTTTCATAATACAAGTTTTACCCAACGAGATACACTCCTTTCAAATGGAGAGAGGTCGATAGCTTCTACCCACAAAGGACTATGATATACTGCAAGAATGAGGTGCCCATTGGGTAGAGACCGTCGCACTGTCCCGCTTTCTTCATCTTAATGTTACACGGCACTTGTGCCACAGAAAAGCACATTTTTTTTGTTGTGCTGCACATTTAAGTTGCATATGTCCTTTGCGTTTTTCTTCAAATATTGGTTGGATAATTTCCTATTTAATTGGATTTGCAAGGATGTTTCTTTGTGGTACCGTAAATATGGAATTTTGTAGTTGTGCTACAGCTGTGCTTGCAAAATGCGGTGAAAAAATCTTTATAAAAACCAAGGAGGAGATATGCAATGAGCACCCCGACGAATCAGCTGTCCTTTACCATGCCCCCCAATGCCTGTAACGCGCATCTACACATTATTGACCCTGCTTTTCCCAATGATGGACATGCAGCGGCCCAGATAGGGACAGTTGACGCCTATCGCCAGTTGGCTCGGGATTTGAACCTGCCCCGCGCCGTGTTTGTACAGGCTAAGCCCTTTGCATTGGATAATACCTGCCTATTGGATGCGATTGCTCGTTTCGGCAAGGAAAATGCCCGCGGTATTGCGGTTGTGGATCATACGGTGACCAATCGGGAACTGGAGATTCTCCATGAAGGGGGAGTAAGAGGCCTTCGGTTCAGTGTGTGGAACCCAAACAATGCGGTTATCACAATGGACGACTGCCTGCCTTTGAGCCAGCGTATCAAAGAGTTCGGCTGGAATATCCAGCTGCATATGAGCGCCGCTCAGATTGCGTCTTACGCAGATTTAATTTCAAGTCTGGAGTGTAAGGTAGTGATCGATCATATGGGGCGGCTGGATTCCAAGCTGGGGACATCTGATCCCGCCTACCAGGTGATTTGCCGGATGATTGACCGCGGCAATACATGGATCAAATTATCCGGTCCATATTTGAATACCTGTCAGGGGGAACCCTGGGACGATGCCACCAGAACTGCCCAGGCCATTGCGCAGTTTGCCCCCCAGCGCGTGGTGTGGGGCAGTGATTTTCCCCATGTGACGGAGAAGAAAAAGCCTGAGGAGCTTACGCTTGTGGAGATGATTCCGCTTTGGCTACCAACAGAGCAGGCCAGAAAGCTGGCCATGAGTGAAAATCCCCAGGAGCTGTATGGTTTTTAAAAAATTCCATTTGCGGCAAGGAGGCGCTCATAATGATAGAGGGATATCGAATTGCACAGATACCGCTGCACTTTCCCGAGGAACGAGAGCAGTTGAGGGCATTTCTTGCGCGCCACCAGCTGCGTTATGAGTCTGACATTCAAAGTGCGTTTGGCATTTATAATGAAGAGGATGTGTTGGTAGGGTGCGGGTGTGCAGCCGGATATTTGATGAAATGCTTTGCCGTGGAGCCCGATTTGCGGGGGCAGAATGCGCTTGGACTTCTGGTTTCCTATTTGATGCAGGAGCGCTTTTCTGCAGGATATTATGATCTGTTCGTCATTACCCGTGCACATAACGAAGAACTGTTTTCCCAGTGTTCCTTATTTCCGGTAGTTCGTACCGGTGAATTGGTTCTGCTGGAAAACCGGAAGGATGGGCCAGAGAGATTTGCCTCTGAGTTTTGGAAAGACGGAGATGGGGAAAAACAGGTTGGCGCGATCGTTATGAACTGCAATCCCTTTACGATGGGGCATCTTGCGCTGGTAGAGTATGCGGCCCAGCATTGTGATGTGCTGCACCTGTTTGTTGTGGAAGAGGACCGCTCGGAGTTTCCCACCCGGGTCCGGTTGAAGCTGGTACAGGAGGGAACCAAACACCTGGATAATGTCAGGGTTCATCTCAGCGGGCCATATATGATTTCAGCCGCTACGTTTCCTACTTACTTTTTAAAGAAGGGGGAAGATGCCGCCGCGCTGCAAACAGAATTAGACATTGCCCTTTTTGCCCAGCGTATTGCGCCGGAATTAAACATCAAGCGCCGTTTTGCAGGAGCGGAACCACTGGATGCAACCACCGCACGTTATAACCGCTCCATGAGGGAGCTTCTTCCCACGCATGGGATAGAGTTTTGTGAAATCCCGAGGGTGGAGCAAGACGGCACAGTGATCAGTGCCTCGCGAGTGCGGAAGCTGCTCAAGGAGAAGGGCGTATGCGATGAGGTAATTGCTATGGTAGCACCGCCCACCGCAGCTTATCTGAAAAGAGAATTCCTTGGCGGGAATAAGGCAACACTGACTTAAAGACAAAAATATGCAAGAATGCGGTGAGAATGAAACCTCACCGCATTCTTGCATATTGGAGAAAAGAAGAAATGGTTGAATTATAGAAGCGCACCGGAAGACCAGTGGCGCAAGATGATTTCAGAGAGAAGTTCTGGGTGAGAGCGTGCAATGTAGGGGGTGCCCACCGGGGCTGGAATGGCCTCTACCACGCCGTTGGCAATATACGCTTTGGCCGTTTCCACCAGAGCTTCAGGATTGCGAAAGCAACCATAAGCGAGGGTAAGTGTGGGGACGGACAGCCGGGGAAGCATTTCTATGAGAGGGGTATCTTCAAACAAAGCCCAATGCAATGTCTCACCCAGAATTCCAGCTGAGTGTAAACAGCGGCACCTGGCATCACAGATATCTGCATTCTCCCCATATTTAAAGCACCGTGACCAGAGCTCTAAAAGATGGCTTCCATCTTCTTTGGGCGTAACTACAGAGTATTCCGGCAGATTTCGTTTCTGAGCATATTGAACGGGATCGGGGGCGTAAAGAGGGTGGGCTAGAATCAAACCGGCAATATGTTCGGGGTAATTAACACCCAGGTGAACGATCATATTGGCAGTGGCTAGATTTCCATAGAGGATAGCTTTTTGAATCCCCAGCTGCTCCATAAAAGAGAGAACGGTATTTGCGTGATCGGATAAGGTATAGTACCGTGGAGGCGCATCTGAGCTTCCAAATCCAAGCAGATCCGGCGCATAGACATAAAATCCAGATTGTGCCAGCTTCTCACCCACAAGCTCAAATTCATCACTGGAACTTCCGGACATATGCAGAAAAATGATCACATTGGAGCCGGTCCCGGAAAAGCGATAATGCATCTGGCCTTCAGGAATATCCGTGTATGCACGTTTCAAACTGATACCCCCCGTATCACATTTACTCAGAAATAATGGTCACCCGTCCATCCTTACGAGGCGCCGCTGCGGGCTTTGGGCCGGCAGGGTGTCCAAGTACGATGCTGCCGCAGATTTCCTCGTCTTGTCCGATTCCGTACGACTGCAGGAAATTGCGGAGAACAGGATTTTCACTCAGCCAATGTAACTGGTTGACCCAACAGGCGCCCAAACTAAGCGCGGAAGCGGCAACCTGCATGTTTTGCAGTGCACTGGCACTGTCTGCCATACCGTTAGGCCAGCCCAAAGGAGCACTTGCAATGATCACCACAGGCGCATGGAAGGAAAAATCGTAGCTATCCGGACGATTATGTGCATTGCGGATCGCGATATTCTGATATAGCTCCTCCTGAGGGGGCATTTTCAGAAATTCGCCTCGAACCAGGGCGGTGAGCTGATCTAAAAGGTCGCGTCGAGCAAGTGCGGTCAGATGGACCACCTGATGATTTCCTCCATTGGCTGCATAAAGTCCGCATTGAATGATTTGATTTAAATCGTCGGGCGATACCGGCTCGTCAGTGTATTTCCGAATACTGCGGCGGCTCAAAATAGCATCGATGATCTGATTCATGGGAATATCTCCTTTCGCTAGATGAAAGCGGGGGAGATGTACAAGGTACTGTCCCCTAAAACATGAAGATGTTACTCCTTGATGCCAAGCGTTTGATAAATAGCGGGGCGATTTTTTTGGGCATTATCGATACATTGCGCATAAACACTGTTCCCATTAGCATCCATTGCAACGAACAACGGACCAAATTCGTTCAGTTCAAACTTGAGGCGCTGGTTATCCACGGGCATAAGTTCTGGCCAATAGTCATCGACCAACTTGGCCGCGGGGGTATAAACAGCAGAGCATCCTCCCACAATGGCCAGGTATACACAGCCATATTGCTTCATGGCATCCAGAGTGGCCTGGTCCATACCGCCTTTTCCAATCACGGCGCGAATGCCGGTGGCAGCGATAAAGGGAGGCGTCTGCTGGTTGAATTTTGAACTGGTCGTAGCACCCAGAGCGCGCATATCATATCTGCCGTCCTCAGTTCGGCGCCAAATTGTACCGGTGTTATAAATCACACCGCCATTTAAATTCATAGGAATTTCCTGGCCTTGCTCCATCCAATCAAGGATCAGCGTGTAGTGATCGGCGTAGAGCATGGAATAGGCCTCGCCGGAGAGGTAGACCACATCGTCTAATTCCAGACTGCGAATCTCCTCTTCCGAGAGGGGGGTATGCAAGTGGACCGTCTTAGACATGGGAATCCTCCTTTCGCATTTGCTTCACCGTGCCGTCTTTGTAGATACGGCAGACCGCTTTGCGTCCAGGCCAGCAGTTGATGTTGACTGCCACCGGCATCCACGGGCGGTGAGTGCCGGAATACTCTATGTTGACAGCCAACGCGGTAGTATCGCCGCCCATTCCCATGGGGCCAATCTGGCTCATATTCAGTGCGGCACGCAGCTCTTCCTCTAATTGTGCAATATCTGCCTCAGGATGGCGCTGATCGATGGGACGTGCAGTGGCTTCTGTAGCCAAACGGGCAACTTCTTCCAGAGGACCACCGATTCCCACGCCTACAATTAAAGGAGGACAGGGATTGGAACCAGCCCGTAGGACAGAATCCACCACAAATTTTTTCACGCCTTCAATTCCTACATGGGGCGGAAAGATCTGCAGTGTGGACCAGGTGCCACAGCCTGCACCCTTGGGCATGGCTTTGATTTCCATATAATCAATGCTGTTGTCCAGCTCCACATGGATCAGAGGAACATTAGCGGCAGTATTATCGCCGCGATCTTTCCGAGTCAGAGGATGTACGACCATGGGCCGCATAGGGAATTCCTTTTTGGTCAGGTCCCTCAAGGCACCGTCAAACTCAGCGCGGATATCTCCAGTAAAGGGAAAGCTGAGGGAGGTTTTAACAAAGAAGGTTGGAACCCCCGTATCCTGACAAATGACGATGCGATTTTCCTTGGCCTTCTTTGCGTTCTCAATCAGGATGTCGAGATACTGCTGTCCACGGGGATTGGTTTCTTCTGCTCGTGCTTTGACCAGCGCATTCAAAACATCAGGCTGCACTTCGGTCAGTGCTCTGATCCAAACTTCTTTGATTGCAGAGCGCAAAACTTCCGGCTGGATGGACTCCATGTTTGCGATAACCTCCAAAATGTAAATTTTCACCTTAAAGCTAAGATAGACTTACCAAAAATTTAATTACAAACGGCATAACACTGAACAATCCAATATAGCGTACAAGCTGTAGGACTCCCACTCTTGGAGCGTCGCCGCCCAAATCTGTAGCGATGAGCGCCATATCCGATACGCCGGCGGGAATGGAACCAAACAAGCTGGTAGAAAGATCCAGCCGGCAAACTTTGTGCAGGAGGAAAGCACAGAAATAATTACAGATGGTTGTACAAATTAAAACGAGGATAACAGGTTTGATCAGTGTTCCCATATTCAGTACATCTTCAATGGTAACATTGATGCCCACCAAGATACCAGTCAGGCACTGGGCGCCCAATTTCAGATACCTAGGCAGATAGGCAGTGCCGCGGGTGATATTCTGTCCGGCTACGGCGAATACGGCGAAGGTAAGAGCGCCACTGGGAATGCCGCTGAACTTTCCGACAATGCCAAACACTTCAGCCAGACACAGGGTGATCAACATGTTCTTCGTGGTGCGAAGTTCCGGGGGCTTGGTTTCCAGCTTTCGCGCCATTGCACGTTGACGCTCCAGTTCTTCTTTGTCGTGGCTAAAGTATTCACACAGACGAAAAGCGGCTTGGGGAAGAATGATGATGGCAAAGAGCGTTCGGATGGTGTGAACAACCGTCGTCTGAGTGGAGTTGGCACCTAAGTCAGAGCTGACGACAGCAATATCACTGAGACCGGCAGGCATAGCGGAGACCAAAGCAGTAGCCAGGTCCAGCTGTGTCACTTTGAAAAGCATGAGTCCCACCAGGATGGAATAAAGCACCATGGTGAAAAACATCAGAATACCCGCGGCCAATGTCCGCCGCAATTCAGCCAGGTCATTCCGGGTGACACGCTGGCCAATAAATGCACCGGCAACGGCTTGAAGCACGGTTTTCATAAAGCCTGGGAAGGTTCCGACGCCGGTAATGATATTTAACGCGGCACTGAAGATAATAGCGCCGATCAGTGCGCCTGCGGGAATCCGAAATTTATAAAAGAGATAAGACCCTGCAGCGGCCACAAGAATCGTTAAAAGTAAATTCATAGCACCTCAGACCATTTTGAAATCAGGTTTGTTGTTTATAACATTATCATAATTCGCGTAATTTTTCATCCAATGTGCACATTAAAAAAAACGGCACTTTTCCTGCTTTTGTAGGAAAGTGCCGTAAAAATCATATTTTAAGAAGTAGAACTGCTGTTCATCTTATATAAAAGATAGGCAATATATAGTGTGAGACGGTCCCGTGTATTGAAATAGCTGTAACCCGTCAGCTGCTCGATCTTCTGAAGGCGATAGCGAAGTGTACTGATGTGGAGGTGGAGCTGATTGGCAATTTGCTCCATTTTTTCGTTGGCAAAACTGGATTCCAGGGTTCGCATCAAGTCCGTACCGCTGTATTTATCATGATCCAAAATCGGATTGATGATCCGGGTATAGAAAATGTTGGATTCCACGCTGTCCCGGCCATAGGAAATCAATCCTAAATCATAGTAATTGCTATAAAGATAAACGTGCCCATTTATATCAAGACTGCGCCCGAATTGTACGGCCTTTTTCGCCTGTGCGTAGCAGTTTGACATTTTGGACAGATTGCAAACGGGAGCACTGCACCCAAGATCGAAATGTTCATGCTCTGTATTAGCCAAAGAGGATTGACATTCCGTCAAGGCAGAAAGAATACGTTCATCATTCATTTCACAATCATACGAGATGAGCACGATATATTCACTTCCGCGCTTAAAAGAAATCACAGAGGGGAAACGATTGGCAAAAACACGCTGAATACTGTCTACGGTATAAAACCAGTTTCTTATTTGTGCTTCCACAGGTCTGGATAAGAGGAGCAGAAGAAAGAATTTACGGGGGAGAAAATTGAGAAGCTCAAGCCGCTCTGCCGCATTTCTGTGATCTGATTTATCGGAGAACAGGATATCGTCCAATGTAGCTGAGACAAGTCCCCGTCGGGCCTGATGCTCGAGATTTTGCTCCAAAAACTTGATACTGATTCCGCTGACAATAGCTTGAGCCAACGGGATCACGACATCCAGAGATTGCTCAAAGACAACAACGCACAGTGCGGCAGACATTTGGTTGTTGACCATGCACGGGAAAATGAAAATGTTGTTTTCCTGAAAATAAGAATCCCGCTGCTTATCGGGCTGAACAAAAAATGCTTTAATGGCGCGATAAACGGAATCGGTATCAAAATCTGTAGAGAGAGAGGAGGTCTCGGCGAATTTCTTCCCGGTGGGGTCAAAGCAGCAGCAATAGCAGTCCAGATGCTGACACAGTATATCAAGTAAATCTTGGATGGAACGATTATGCATAATGGCGCGAATCAGAGACTGATTTACCGTATTGATCTGACTCAGAGTGTGGCGCTGATTTCCGGTAATCAGAGAAAGCGTTTCACTTAAAATTTCACGGAAGTAGGCATGGGGAGAAATAGACAATAAAACAACGTGGTATTGCTCTGCGATAGCAATGGTAGAAGAATCGATTTCGTTTACAAATCTGCCCAGCTTGATGCCGATGGCAGAAATACCTGCCTGACATAGTCCGCGGATAAAACAGTTTGTTTCTTCCAAAGAGTCGTGGTAATTGGAAAGCGTTGTCAGAACAAAAATTTTATCACCTAAATTGGAAAAGTTAATGGAGGAGGCCTCTGCGACCGTTACATATTGAACTTCGTTTGTATATCCACTGCCACAAATAATAGTTGAATATTCTTTCATAATTGGCAACTGTAAAAGCATATCCACTGTGATACTCATGAGGTACTTCTCCTTTCTGAACGAATGCGATAGAAGTCTTAAAGTGATGACTTCAATCACAAGATGACATTATATGACAAAGCTTTTATCATTATAACATATATTTCTGTTAAGATACAATATAGATTCAGAAAGCAAAAGGGGCTTAGAGGCCTTGGGGAGGAGGAGAAATTATTCAGTTGTAGAAAAATAGGAAAGTGCAAGAGAAATTTCAAAAGAGTGTAGGATGACGGATAAGAGAAAATGAGCTATTTTAGTATTGTAAAGCGATAATACAAGTGACTGATTTGTATGAATTGACAAAAATGTCATGGAACATAGAAAGGAGAACCGAAGGTGAAAAAAGGTATTAAGTCTGTGGGAGCGTATCTTCCCTACAACTATCTTACCAGAATGACGCTTGGAAAGGCATGGGGAGGAAAAGGAGGCAAGGGCGAAAAGAGTATTGCCGATGTGGATGAAGATAGCATCACCATGGCAGTAGAGGCGGCTATGGGCTGCTTCCGGTTTATCAGCCGTGAGGATATTCATGCACTTTATTTTGCAACTACGACCGGTCCTTATGCGGAAAAGGCTCAAAGCACATTGGTAAGTGTAGCCTGTGATTTATCTGACGATACCTTTACCTCTGACTTTACCGCTACCACCCGTGCTGGTACCAACGCTCTGAAGAGTGCTCTGGATGGTGCGGTAGCCAACGAGGGGCAGAACTACCTGGTGACAGCGGCCGATACGAGAAACGGCTATCCCAAGTCCGCTCAGGAAAGTGGCTTTGGAGACGGCGCTGCAGCTGTGGTAGTAGGTACCGGAGATGATTTGATTGCAGAAGTCGATCATTTCACCAGTGTCAGTGAGGAGATTAACGATTACTGGCGTAATGAAGGCGAGAAATATACCCGTCACGCAGAAGGCCGTTTCTGTGATACTGCTGGCTACCTGCAGGAAATGAACCTTGTACTCCGGAAGTTCCAGCAGGAGACTGGGACCAAAGCCTCGGAGTATGACAAGGTTGTCCTGGTAGCCCAGAATGCTAAGCTACAAAACAAAATTGCTTCCAAGTTCGGAATTGGGCCTGAAAAGATGGTGGACACGCTGTTGCTGAATGCGGGAGATACTGGTGTTGCACAAGCTCTGCTGGGTCTGGTCCATGCTCTGGAGTATGCCAGTGCGGGTGAGAAAATCCTGGTAGTGGACTATGGCAATGGAGCCAGCGCATTTTCTCTGACGGTAACAGAGAATATTTCCAAGCTGGCCGGCAAAGCACAGATTCAGCGCTATCTGGAGACCAGAGCGGAGCTGGATTCCTATGCTAGATTCTTGTCCTGGAGGGAGATTGCCGGTGCTGAGCCCGGCGGCGCCTTTAAGCTGCCCGCTTCTACCTCTCAGACCTGGCGTGAGCAGAATATCAATCTGCGGCTGCATGGCAGCAAGTGTAAGAAGTGCGGTGCGACTCTCTATCCCATTGCTCGGGTGTGTGATGCCTGCGGAAGTCTGGATGAGTATGAGGAGGTTCGCCTCTCCGATCACATCAGCAAGCTGTATACCTATTCCATTGACAAGTACGCCGGCCGCAGCGACGCTCCACTGATTGTCCAGGCTGTGGCAGAAGACCCCAACGGCTGCCACGTCTATACCATCATGACCAATGTGAAGCCAGAGGACGTACAGGTTGGAATGGATCTGGAATATACATTTCGAAAGATGCACGAACTGGGCAACTTCCCCAACTACTTCTGGAAGCTGCGCCCGCTGAGAAGGGAGAGTCTATAATATGTATTTTAAAGATGGATTTCGTGATGAGGTAGCCATTATTGGCATGGGATGTTCCAAGTTCGGCGAACGTTGGGACACCGGTCTGGAGGACCTGATCATTGAGGCAGCCTTTGAGGCTTTTGCCGATGCTGGTATCGGCCCTAAGGATGTGCAGGTGGCCTATTTTGCCAATACTGCCGCACCCAATAACTGCTCTGGAGCAATCAGTTGCCCAGTCTGGTACCCCGGTAGCCGATGCTTTGAAGATGCACGGTATTCCCATTACCCGAAATGAAAACTGGTGTACCGCTGGCCATATCGCCCTGATCAATGCAGTCCTGGCTGTTAAGAGCGGCATGTGCGACATCGCCATGGCCATTGGCGCGGAAAAGCTGAAAGATAAGGGCGCAGGCGGCCTGGGCGTTGGCCGTGGATTGAATCCCGTGCGTGAGACTCGCCGCGATGCTCCCGGCTCCTTCGCACTGATTGCTGAGGCCTACTTTAAGAAATACGGTCTGACTTATGAGCAGGGCAAGACTATGTTGGCCAAGATTGACGTGAAGAACCACTTTAATGGTTCGCTCAGTCCCAAGGCTCACTTCCACAATGTGATCACCATGGAACAGGTGATGAATGCGCCTCTGATTGCTTCCCCGCTGGGCCTGTACGACTGCTGCGGCACCAGCGATGGTGCTGCATGTGCTATTGTGACTCGAGCCGATCTGGCCAAAAAGTTCCGGGATGATCCCATCTATGTAAAGGGTTTTGGCTGCTCCACGGATATGATCACGCCTCACTACCGTTGCCGTGATTTTGACTGGACAAGCTTTGAGGCACTGCGAAATTGTGCCAAGATGGCCTACGATATGGCCGGAATTAAGAATCCCCGTCAGGAACTGGACCTGGCCGAGGTCCATGACTGCTTCTCTATCACAGAAATGTGTATCTATGAAGATTTTGGTTTCTGCGAGCGGGGTACCGCTTACCAGAATGTTATGGACGGCTTCTTTGAGCGGGATGGCGGCCTGCCTGTCAATGTGGACGGCGGCTTGAAGTGCTTTGGGCACCCGGTAGGTGCCAGCGGCATCCGCATGACTTATGAGATTTATAAGCAGCTGCAGTACAAAGTCGATAATCCCGCCCGTCAGCTCAAGGATGTACATCGTGGCTTGTCCCAGACCTTCGGTGGCCCGCCTCAGATTGCGGCCTGTATGATTCTGGGCAATGAAAAAGGATAAAAATTGACCGCAGGAAAGGAGAAGTATCGATAATGGCAGGAGTACTGGAAGGTATCCGCGTATTAGACATGGGCCGCGTGTTGGCTGGGCCCTCTGCCGCTGCGCTGTTTGGTGATATGGGGGCAGAGGTGATCAAGCTGGAGCAGCCTGGGCGCGGCGACGACAGCCGTGGCTTTGCCCCCATGAAAAATGGCGTCAGCTGCTACTATAAAAATTTTAACCGCAGCAAAAAAGGAATCACTTTGGATCTGAAAAAGGGTAAAGAAACATTTTTGGAACTTGTGAAACAGGTGGATGTTCTCATTGAAAATTTCCGCCCTGGTACGATGGAAAAGCTGGGACTTGGTTATGAAGAACTGAAGAAGGTAAATCCTGGCCTGATCTATGGCTGTATCTCCGGCTTTGGTTCCACCGGCCCGTATAAGAACCGTGCGGGATATGATACTATGTCTCAGGCGTGGAGCGGCGTTATGAGTATCACTGGCTGGCCCGAAGACGATCCTGTGCGGTGCGGTGCCTCCTTTGGCGATGTGATAGGCGGTCTGCACCTGGTAATCGGTATCCTGGCGGCTCTTCGGCACCGGGAGCGCACCGGACATGGCCAGATGATTGATGTATCTCTGACGGATGGTTGTGTCGTTGCGGCTGCCAGTATGTTCGAGGTTTATCTGGCCACCGGTAAGGTGCCTACCAAAAACGGCAACCGTTACACTTCTTCCGCTCCTGGCGGAGGTTACCATACCAAAGATGGTTACTGTGTAATCAACGGCAGTGCCCCTAAGTTCTGGGGAATGCTGGTAGAGATTATTGGCCATCCTGAGCTGCTCCATGATCCCCGCTTTGAGACAAACGCACTTCGCGTCAAAAATCGTGAGGAGCTGGATCCCATTGTGGAGGCCTGGACTTTGGAGCACACCACGCAGGAGGTTATTGACATTCTTCTTCCCAAGGGATTTGCCTGTGCACCGATTTTGAAGCTGGACCAGGTGGTGGCCAACGAGCAGATCGGCGGCGCGCGGAATATGTTCCCCGAAGTTGACGACCCTGAGGTTGGACCTACCCGCTTTGTAAACTCAGCCATTAAGATGCAGGAGGGAGGACCTGAGATCCGCTGCCCGGCTCCCACTCTGGGACAGCACAACGAGGAAATTTACAAAAATATCCTAGGGTATTCGCCCCAAAAGATACAACAAATGAAAGTGGATGGAGTTATTTAATTAAGCTGGCTTATATGGCTGGACTGAACATATGAGGAGTGGAAGGTATTCATGCGGGAACCTAAAATTTTAATTACCAATAAAATCAGCGACGCAGGAAAGAAAAGGTTTGAAGAGCTTGGTTTTAAAATGGTCTGGTCAGAAAGCAACCGGGTAGAGGATGTGAAAAAGGTCATCCAAGATTGTGATGGAATTGTTGCACGCATGACCCCGGTCCGACAGGAGCTAATCGATGCCGCTCCGAACCTAAAAATTATAGGGATGCATGGAGTTGGTTTGGATGGCATAGATGTGGACTATGCTACGGAAAAAGGTATTGCAGTGACCCGGGCAGCGGCTGCAAACTGTGTTTCTGTTGCTGAGCATGTCATTAATGCTATGCTGAATTTAAGCAAGAAGACCATCCCAGCTGATTATGCGTTGAGGGAAAAAAACCATTTTCAGGAGCGTGACCAATTTATCGGTCATGATATTTCCTGCAAGACACTGGGAATTGTTGGCCTAGGTCGGATCGGAAGAAAGCTAGCTGAAATGGCAGGACTTGGATTTAATATGCGAGTAATCGCTTACGACCCCTATGTTTCCAAACAACAAATGCAGCAAGTGGGAAATGGTGTAGAAAAAGCAGAGAGCATGGATGAGGTTTTGACTCAGGCGGATTTTGTATCCTTCCATACTCAGTTGACTCCAGAAATGGTGGGTGTAGTCAATTATGATATGCTGAAAAAGATGAAGCATACCGCATACTTTATCAACGAGATGCGGGGTGCTCTGGTAAATGAGGCTGACCTTCACAGAGCGCTACAGGAAGGTGTTATTGCGGGAGCAGCGCTAGATGTGTTTGCCCAAGAGCCTACGCCTGAGGGATATCAACTATTCACTGCACCTAATTTGATTGTCACACCCCATGTGGGGGCTTCCACTTATGAGAGCATGGAGAGAACGATTTTAGCACTGGCAGAGGAATTTAGACGGTTCTTCAGCGGTGAGAAACTGGAATTTTTAGCTAATCCTGAATATTACAAGCATTAATACACCGCCATAATGGATCATTTTCAAGTCTGGGGGATATTTACAATATGGGAAAAACAATTATTGAAAAAATTTTTTCGGAACATGCGGGAAGAGATGTGGCGGTCAACGAGGATATTTTAATTTATCCGGATCTTACATGCGCCTATGAACTCCCGGCATATATGGAGCGGTTTCCTGCCCAGATGAAGGAGTTTGGGGTAGAAAAACCAAAACATCCAGAGCGGGTGGTAATTGGCCTAGATCACTGCTATCCTGGCGGAACACCTGAAGAACAGGAAATACACAAGATTACATGGGCTTTTGTTAAAAAATTTGGATACCACATTATTGAGGGGGAGGGTATCAGTCATCAGGTTATTGCCGAGCGCTTCTTAAAGCCTGGTATGATTGTGACCCATCATGATGGACACGCCTGCTTGTTTGGTGCCCTGTGTGCTGCCCTGTTTCCGCTAAGTGCGGGGATTATTGAGCCTTTGGCGATGGAATCACTCTATTTGACCTGCCCACCTACAGTCCGTGTGAATTTTCATGGGGCGCTTTCAAAAGGTGTGGCAGCTAGAGATGTTCAGATGTGGATGCTTCAGCAGATTGGGCCTAGCGGTGCAATGAATGCTTGTGTGGAAATGGGCGGAGACGGCTTTGCAAGCCTGACTATGGACGACCGTTTTACAATCTGCAATCAGGTCATGTTCCTGGGAGCAAAGACAGCGGTTTGTGAGCAGGACGAGCATACATGGTCATATCTGCGCAAGTATGGGGTCCAATGGGATAAGTCATACAGCCCGGATGCCGATGCAGTTTATTGGAAAACTTTTGACATTAATTTGGATGAGATCCCTCCGATGTTGTTGGCACCTCCCAAGCCTGCAAATGTACATCGCATTGATGATTTCATTGGTCGTCCGGTTCAAGCGGGATTAGTAGGATCCTGTGCTTCAGGTCGGATTGAGGATTTTAAGCAAGTACTGGAGATACTGGACGGCAAGCATGTCAAAGAAGGTTTTCGCCTGGTCTGTGTTCCTAGCACTATTAGGCTCCAACAAGAGTTGGTAGAAAATGGAATGATGGCCAAATTGATTCGGTGCGGTGCCCGTATGCATTACCCTAGTTGTGATTTTTGCTATGGAAAGATGGCACCTCTGGCAACTGAGGAGACCTGTTTAGCTGATGCGCAGATCAATGCTCCTGGTCGGTTAGGGAGCAAGCAGGCTGAAATTTTTACCGCTAGCCCGTATGCTATTGCTGCGGCGGCATTGACAGGAGAGATTACTGATCCCCGGGGAGTATTGTAAGCAGATTGTGGGATTAGAGAAGGACCGAATGACAACAAACGATTTAGAAATAAGCGTTGTCAATATTGTTTGAGGTGAAAGATATGTTACCAAAAATCAAGGGTAAGGTTGCCTATGTGTTTGATGAAGCAGATTTTGATACAGACCTGATCTGCGGAATGGATACTTGTACGGTTGCCGATCCGGAAATTCTGAAGCGGGTTTGTATGCAGGATATTGCTCCAGATTTTCAAAAATATGTGGAACCAGGCGATGTCGTTGTGTGTGGTGAAAATTTTGGATACGGTCACCCACATATTGGTGGACCAGTGGGACTGCAGGAACATGGAATCTCTGCATTTATTGCGGAGTCTTTTTGCCCGGGATTTTATCGTGCAAATACGATGCGTGGGACGATATTGATTGAGTGTCCGGGGATTTTGAATGAAATCAAACTGGGTGAGCACATTGAGTTTGACTGGGAGAACTGTCAGTTGTATCTCTTGGATTCTGGAAGAACCATTCAGTGTAAACCGATGCCTGAGAAAATTATTCAGATGATTGAATGCGGTGGAATTATGGGGTACATTAGGCAGGTTAGATTACAAGAGAAAAGACAGAAAAAAGCGGACTGACCAAGATTATTGATGCAGGACAAGTATATGTAATCACTTGGATAAGAAAAGTGAAAATAGAAACGATAAAAGAGAAAGAGAGGATCCCCCCTATGGAGAATGTACAAGTATATGTTGCCCTAGCAATTATTGGTGTGACAATTATCCTATTTGCTACAGAAGCATTCAAAACATCCATCACGGCTATCCTTTCCTCTTTGGCAATGGTTTTGGTTGGTATCAATACCCCCAAGAACCTGACATCCGGCTTTTCTAATAGTGCGATGCTATTTTGCTTTGGCATTGCAGTGGTTGGTACGGCCTTGTCTGAAACGGGTTGCTTGTCTTATTTAAGCAAACGTATTATGTTTATTTCTCGCTTTAGTGAACGGACAGTACTAGTAATTATTTTAGCTGCGACGGCGGCATTCTCTATGTTTTTGTCAAACACCAGCATTGTGATTATCTTTATGAGTATTGCAGCTATCTTGGCAAAAACTTCTAATGGTCGGTTTAAAGTGAAGAATTTCTACATGGGCATTGGTATTGCAGCGGTAGCGGGTGGAAGCTGTACCCTGGTTGGATCCACGGTTCAGCTTTCGGTGAATGCGGCACTTCCAGAATTTGGTGTGGAACCTTTTAAAATGTGGGATTTCCTTGGCCCTGGTGTTCCCATGATTATTTTGATGCTCTTGTGGTATTATTTTATTGGGTATAAAATTCAGCAGAAGAGCTTTGATTTTCCTGATCCGGATGAGGAACTGGTGCAGACTAATGCGGCGGAACTTCAGGAAGGAAATCCTCGTAGCATTCGGATGTGGATTCCGCTGGTTACTCTGATAATCTGTATTGCGCTGACCCTGTATGGATGGGATATGGCGCTGTGCGGCCTGCTGGGAGCTATGATTGTATGTGTATGCCGGTGTATCAGTGTCAAGCGTATGTGGGCTACCACAGACTGGAACACACTGTTTACCATTGCCGGTGCTGTGGGATTTGCCGCAGGTATTGATAACAGCGGTGCGGGTGTATTTATTGCAGAGAAATGCATTGATATTTTTGGTAGAGAATCCAGCCCATGGCTTTACTTGGCCATCTTTGTGTTCTTGGCTGCTATTATGACCAATGTAATGTTGAATATGAGTGCGGCTTTGATTCTCATTCCTATTGCGGTTTCCATTGCTCAGGTGCTGAATTTTAATGCTGCGACTATTGTTATGGGAATTATCATGGGTGCAAATATGCCCTTCTCTACTCCTATTGGAGCGAATCCTATTACAATGACATTGCAGGGTGGTTACCGATTTAAAGATTACACCAGAGTTAATCTAGGGTTAAATATTCTTGCGGCTATTTCTGTGGTTATTGCTACACCGGTGTTCTTCCCCTTTTAAGAAACAAAGATACTACATTGTGCGAATTGAGGAATGTGTATGACAGATATTGAACGTTTGGAAAAATTTCAAAAGCTGAAGGATATGATAAATGGTCCTGAAGCTGATGAGTTTAAAAACTATTGGGACGGACGGTTTTTTACAGGCGACATGACGTTTGTTTTTGATAAAACTCCATATAATATGTACTTTTATCAGGGGACAATGATTGATGTGCAGATTGGAATGCCTGCCAACGGCTACTATGTGGGAATTTGCGGAACCCAGGAACAGTGGGAAGCATTTTTTGCCCATCGTAACTTCCAGTTGGCGATTTCGGTCAAACACTGTGAGCATCCCTTCGAGCAGTTGGGTAGCGCTTTGGCGAATCGTCAGAATAACACCATTGTGGCTCAGGTAATGCGTTTGGCTGCAAAAGCCATTTGCGACTGAGAGAGGGGGATGGGACATGGCTATTACTGGTGGATATATTATCGTAAATGGGATCAAGACATATTATGAAACAAACAATGGTCCGCATAACCCAAAAGGGACAATTGTAGCGCTGCACACAGCGGGCAGAGACTGCCGGCAGTACCACGGTATGATGGACCTGTGGGAGGACAAATTCAACGTAATTGCATTTGATATGCCTGCCCATGGAAAGTCTTGGCCCTTGCCTGGCAATGTGGGTATCACAGACTATAAGGAATATGGAAAGTTTGTCTGGGACTTTATTCAGGCGATGAATATTACCGATCCCATTGTGATTGGCTGTTCTGTGGCCGGCAACATGGTCTACTATATTGCTGAGCACTACCCGGTGAAGGCAATGGTATCCATGCAGGGCTCTACCTATATCAAGGCTATGGGCAGCTCCTACGGCGCAACGGTGGATCTGCTGGATAATCCTTATGTGAGCTGCCAGCATTCACACTGGGATTTCTCCGAGAGTTTGATTGGCAGTAAGTGTCCGCCCGAAGCCCACGAATTTATTATGTGGGGGGTGTGCCAGGAGTGTGGGCGTACCAAGAAGGCTGACTTGTCCATCTACAATAATTATGACGTCACGGATGATTTGAAGAAGATCACATGTCCTTGTCTCCTCATTCGCGGCGAAGAGGACTGGAATGTACCTGAGCATTATTACCATACCGCCATGGAGGGATTGGTAAACGCGAAAAAAGTTCAGTTTGTACCGGTTCCCGGGCATGGCCACTTTATCGCGGTGGAAGCGCCTGAAGTGATTTGCAAATTAATCGATGAATTTTTGATGGATTGTCAATGATTCAACAAATGAGGGGGTAGTTTTATGAAAATGCTACGCAGATTTTTAGCATTGGCCGTAAGTATGGCTCTGGCCGCTAGTTTAGTAGCCTGCGGTTCCGGCAGCGGGACCGAATCCGGTGGTAGCACAGCTGGCAGCACACCCTCTTCTGGAGAAAAACGTGCGCTTTGTATGGGGACAGGGTCCTCCAGCGGTGCCTGGTACATTATTGGCGGCGGCATTTCCAACGCAGTGAACCTGAATTCCAGCCAGTTTACGATTACAAATGAAGCTTCTTCCGGTGGTGGTGAGAACCTGCGTAACCTCCAGGAGGGTAACGTGGATATCGTAATGCTCAATTGCGATATGGGTTACTTCTACTATACCTCGACTGACTCCTATGAGGGGGCTGGCAGTGATACTCTGCGCAGCATGATTGCCATGCCTTCTTCTCCCATGCACATTGTAGTGAAAGCCGGTTCCGGCATTGACAGCCTGGATGATCTGAAGGGCAAGAGCATTGCCGTCGGTACTGCGGGCAGCGGCTATGAATCGTTTGCCAGCAAAGTGATTGCCTGTGCCGGCATGTCTTATGATGATATGAAGGTGCAGATGATCAATCCGTCCCAGATGCCTGAAGCCATGCAGAACGGCCAGATTGATGCTTTCTTCTATCCGGTTCAGGCACCTGGCAGCGCCATTACTGAGTTGGCTCTGAGCACAGATATTGAGCTGATGAACTTAAGCGAAGAGTTTATTGATAAGTTTATGAGCGAGTATGTAGGCTATATTGAGTATACAATTCCTGCCGGTACTTATAATGGCCAGGATGCGGATATTTCCACTTTGGCGACTGGCCAGTTCATTGCCACGGATCGGGACAACTTTACTGAAGACGAAATGTATGCCCTGATGTGTGACATTTTTGACAACCGTGAGGAGTGGGTGGTGTCTCACAACACTTGTGCCGAGATTACCGAGACCAACATCGGCAGTCTGATTGTTCCTCTGCATGTGGGTGCAGTGAAGTTTTATACCGAGCGAGGCGTGGAAATTCCAGAAGAACTGATTCCTGCTGAGGCACAGTAAGCGGTGCCTCAGAGCAATTAGTGATTCTTGATTATGATACAGAGGGAGCTTATGTAAGCTCCTTCTGTATCTATCACAAAGAAAGGAGATTTTGCATGCCGTCGGGATGTATCATTGACTCTGCTGCATATAAACGTATTGCTACGATTATAGCAATCATAATGGCTGTATTCCAAATCATTGTGGCTGGGTATGGTTTTATCGTGACCAATATGAGGTGCGCGATCCATCTTACCTTTGCCATTACACTGGTAGGAATGTATAAGCCTGTTCGCTTTAAAAGTAATATTCTAACGGATACATATAATATTGCATTTACTTTATTATCAATCGTATGCGGCATTTTCCTAACCTATGAGACGAGAGCTGATTATGCTTTGACCTATACGCTAAATGGTCCGAGCCAAATGGATGTGATTGTCGGTACCATTCTTATTGTTATGATTCTGCTGTGCGCGAGACGGACAACGGGCAATGCGCTTCCGATTATATGTGCCATTTTTATACTCTATGCAATTTTTGGCCATCATCTTCCTGGATTGCTTACGCACAAGGAGTACACCTGGCGCAGTATCGTTGACGTTGTGATTTTTACAAGCGAAGGCTTGTTTGGACAGCCACTCAGCACGTCGTCTTCTTATGTGGCTTCCTTTGTGATTTTTGGCGCTTTTCTGTCTGCAACGGGTGCCGGGCAGTGGTTTATCGATATGGCATATTCCCTGACGGGGAAATTTAGAAGCGGACCAGCAATGACAGCTGTGGTATCCTCTGCGGCTATGGGAACCATTTCCGGTACGGGCGTGGCGAATGTAGTAACGACAGGCGCCTTTACAATTCCCCTGATGAAGTCCTGTGGCTACTCATCCAAGCTGGCTGGTGCGGTGGAGGCTACGGCCTCAACCGGCGGACAGATCATGCCGCCTGTTATGGGAGCCGGTGCATTTATCCTCGCGGAAATGATTGGCATTTCCTATGCTGAAGTTTCTGTGGCAGCTATTATGCCGGCGCTGATTTACTTTTTGGCCGTTGCGTTCCAGGTAGATTTTGAAGCGGGCAAATTGGGCATGAAAGGCCTGCCTGAAGACAAGCTTTTGCCCAGGATGAAAACCTTGAAAGAGGGATGGCTCTTCCTGATCCCAATCGCAGTTCTGATTTGGGCTTTGTGTATCATGGGCTATTCGGCCAACTATTCCTCTTTGTATGCCATTGCAGTTATCTTACTGATTGGATTCCTCTTTCTTCCCAAAGGAAAAAAATTAAATGTTCAAAAGGTATTTGAGGCGCTGGAAGGAAGTGCCAAGGACATGCTGTCTGTTGCTATGGCTTGTTCTGTGGCCGGACTTATGATTGGCGTACTGACCAAGACTGGCCTGGGCTTGAAGTTCACCTCCATCTTGCTGAGCGTTTCCGGCGGGGCTAAGCTGCCTACCATGATTCTGACGATGGTATGCTGCATTATTCTCGGCATGGGCTTGCCCACGACTGCGGCGTTCATCATCACCTCGACTCTGTGTGCACCTGCGCTGATCCAGCTTGGTATTACTCCCATGGGTGCATATATGTTTGCCTTCTACTTTGCCTGCCTGTCTGCTATCACACCTCCTGTGGCGCTGGCCGCTTTCGCTGCGGCCGGACTTTCTGGTGCTAAGCCAATGGAAACCGGATTCTGTGCAACGCGGCTTGGTTTGGCCGGATTTTTGATTCCGTATTTCTTCTGCTTTACTCCGGCCATGCTTATGCAGGGAAGTCCCTTTGAAATTATTCGTGTTTGCGTGACCTCTGTAATCGGAATTTACTTCCTGTCTGGCGGCCTGGAAGGCTTTATGTATCGGAATTTGAATGTTATTGAGCGTATTATTCTCATCGTGGCGGCCTTGCTTTTGGTTGAAGGCGGTGGCTTGACCGACTTGATCGGTATCATCATGGGTGGTTTCATTGTTTTTATTCAACTGCGGTATATGAAAAAAGACGACAAGGAACAAGCGAAAACCGAGGCGAAGAACCTATAAGTAAACTAGCATATTGCCGTTTGAGTTGAAAAATAATCACTCAAACGGCAATATGCTGATGCGTACGTTATTTCAGGCAGAGCATTTGTACGGAGCTACAACCATAAAGCGGCCTGAACGTAAAACATGGTATTCAGTGGATATTATTACAATATGAGAAAAGGAAGTAGATTCTATGGAACGCAAAAAAGGTTCTGCTCTGGCGGGATTAAAGGTGTTAGATTTAGGGCGAGTCATCGCCGGTCCTTTGGCTGCTTCTATGTTGGCAGATATGGGAGCTGATGTCATCAAGGTGGAAACACCCAAAACCGGTGATCTTGCCCGGAACATGCTGCCGAAAAAGGACGGAATCAGTACATACTTTGTGGTGTTCAACCGAGGCCAAAAAGGTGTTACATTAAATCTAAAAAGCGAAGAGGGGAGAGAAATCCTTCTAAACATGGTACGGGATGCAGACGTGCTGATCGAAAATTTCCGGCCAGGCGTTATGAAACGACTGGGGCTTTCTTACGAGGATGTGTCAGCGGTGAATCCCGGAATTATTTATGCCTCTGTGTCCGGATATGGACAGGAGGGAGAATATTCCGGGGGAGCCTGCTTTGACCCTGTGGCACAGGCCATGAGTGGTTTGATGAGTGTTACAGGATCTGTTGACGGGGAATGTGTTCGCTGTGGAGCCTCGATTGCCGATGTGCTGGCAGCACAGAATACGGTGATTTGTATTCTGGCAGCGTTGGAATATAGAAGAGTTTCCGGCAAAGGGCAGAGAATTGACATTGCATTGCTGGATTCGTGCATTACGGCGCTGTCGAGCATCAACCAGATCTATTTTACCAACAATAAAATTCCCAAAAATCTGGGCAATTTCTTTGAGGCCAGCGCCCCAGGAAATACGTACCCCACTAAGAGCGGGGAAATGGTCATGATCAGTGCGGGACAAGCCAATGCATGGCCCCAATTTGCACATATTTTGGGCCATGACGAATGGGTGGAATGGCCTGAATTTAAAAATGTGGAGGACCGAGTTCGTAACCGTAAGCTGTTGGATCCTCTCATTGCGCAGGAGACTGTCCGATTTGACAAGGAGGAACTACTGAATCAGCTGGCGCAGGCCAAGATTGCTGCGGCGCCGGTACAGAATGTGGCGCAGGTGGCCAATGACCCATATTTCCGGGATGAGCGGGAGATGTATACCGAAGTGGAACATCCTCAGCTAGGCGCAGTACGAATCACCAATGCTGCTCTGAAAATGTCTGAAACGAATCCTTATGTGCGCGGATGCGCTCCCCTGTTGGGAGAGCACAACAAGGAAATCTACAGTGCTATGGGATATACACCGGAGCAGCTGCGTGAGTGGGAAGAAAAAGGCGTGATTTAAATTGGAACTGGAAAAGAAGTTATTTCTGCCTTCTTGTGCAGACTGCGGTATGAAGGGGTGTAGGGGGCAAGAAAATCATTATCCCCCTTTTTGCCCTACCAAGGGCGTTTCAGAGTCCCTAAAAGGTGAGACAGTGAGCTGCCTTCAGGGAGAAGACCAGCGTGTGGCTATGGCCTCTGCACTGGTGGAATATGAGGGCTATGGAGCCTGGTGCAGAATCGAAGATACGATTGCATTTGCCCGGCGGATGGATGTAACGCGGATTGGTGTGGCCACTTGTTTGGGGTTGTTGCAAGAGGCGAAGCTTCTCACCCAGGTGCTCCGGGCCAGGGGCTTTGAAGTATATACGGTTTCCTGTAAGGTTGGAGCAGTGAAAAAGACGGAACTGGGCCTGCCGGAGTGCTGTGATATCTGTGGGATGAACATTTGCAATCCGGTTTTGCAGGCCAAGCTGCTGAATCAGCACCAGACTCAACTGAACATTGTATTTGGTCTGTGCGTGGGACATGACAGCCTTTTTTATAAGTATTCTGACGCGATTTGCACTACTTTAGTGGCCAAAGATCGTGTGACAGGACACAATCCTGTGGTTCCTCTCTATCAGCTGCAATCTTACTACAAGCGTTTGATGGAGGAACCTGTTCCGGTTCGCCGAGTTTCTCAAAAGGAGGAATCGGTTTGATCGACGCGCATGTTCATTGTTTTCCTGGCAATCTGGCACCCCGTGCACTGTCGAAAACAAATATGTACGGGACATATGAAACAGATGGAACAATTGAAGGGCAACTTCGTCTGGCGAAACGATATGCCATCGAAAAAATCATGGTTTTGAACATTGCCAACAAACCTGAACAGCAGGAGCATGTTAATCAATATGCCATATCGATCAACGGGCTGGAAGATAAGGTGGTTTCCCTGGGGTCAGTTCATCCCTTTGCACCCAATGCGGTGGAGACCGTAGAGTGGTTGTATGAGCAGGGAATCAGAGGAATAAAATTTCAGCCGATTCGGCAGAAATTTTATATGGATGATCCGATTTGCCGCCCAATTTTTCGCAAGATTGGAGAGCTTGGAATGCTGACGGTCATTCATGGTGGACGGTCCATCCGCACCGAGCATTTCCATGTCCTTCCTAAAGCGATTGGCCGTTGCATCGATGAATTTCAAGGTGCACCTGTGATTTGCTCTCACATGGCAGGAATGTTTTGCGCCGAGGACGAAATCAAAAAACTTGCCGCTATGCCTGTTTATACTGATACGGCACTGTGTGCCCGGCATCTGGATCAAAAAAAGTTTGATTGGGCGGCAGAGCAGTTTGGCGCAGATCGTATTTTATTTGGTACAGATATGCCCTGGGCGAATATGGAAAAAGAAATGTCCTATATTCAGAAATCGTTCTTCGGGGCAGGAGACCAGGAAAAAATTTTTCGTGGGAACGCGCTTGCCTTGTTCGAGCGCTGTGGGATGATACCGCATCTGTCCATATCAAATTGTTTGGACTGAGAGGAGTCTTTATAAAAATTACATGGTTAGGACATTCGTGTTTTAAGATTGAATCCAAAGGATACCAGATCATCCTAGATCCCTATCAGGATGGCAGCGTACCTGGTTATCGTCCAATTGCTGAGTAGGCCGATCAGGTGTTGTGTAGCCATGAGCACCGGGACCATAACGGCAAGGAGGCAGTTACTCTGCGCCAGGGTATGAATTCCCCGTTTACAGTAAGAACCATCGACACATGGCATGACGATCAGCAGGGAACCCTGCGTGGAAGCAATCTGATTCATATTTTGGATGACGGCCAGTTTACCGTTGCTCATTTGGGAGATTTAGGCTGCGAATTGATGCAGTCACAGATCGAGGAATTAGAAGGCCTTGATGCACTATTGATTCCCGTCGGTGGATACTATACGATTGATGCCGTCCAGGCCCGGGCTGTTGTAGAAAAGCTGCGGCCGAATATAACGGTTCCAATGCACTATCGCGGCGAGAACTTTGGCTATGATGTGCTGGAGACAGTCGATGCCTTTGTTACAGTGGAGAATCCTGTAGTGCGCTACGGCAGATCTTGGATGAACTTGGATAAGAATTCCAGTTCTCATATTGCGCTTCTCGAGCCGCAAAATAAGCCGGTGTAGTTTGAAATTCCGGAAGTAAATGGAAAGAAACACATGCCGGGGCGTAAAGCAAAGCCGCCGTTGGAAGCCGTCTGGATTCCAATTTCAATATATAGTATATAGATTTCCCAATCTTTTCTTAGCGGGAAATCAGAACCCACGGCATAGAAAACCAACAGGAAAGGTGCTCCTTGTGAAAAGGGGCACCCTTCCTGTGATAAAGCCAGAAAACCGTCTGTAGTATTTGGCAGTCGCCTGTGAAATCAAAATTGTAAAATTTGCTTCTTACAACATAAAGCAAGAAGAATTCGCTATTTTTATACGAAAACAGCTGATTTTTAGCCTGAGTAGCGGAACTTGTAGCCGATGCCCTATGAATCCGAAGGACTCTGTGAAATTTTCTCTGCTTTTTGTGGTTGCTTTTTAGCGTTTCATATCCAATCCGCTCTTTCTCAGAACTCTTTGAACATAGTGTTTCTATGGTGATCAGAGGCGGTGTGTGGTAGGTTCTGTGGTCAGAAACGCTCCCCCATTCTTTGGCAGACCATTTCTATGTGTTTTGCGACGCTATGGGTTGACACCTGTCGCCCAGCACCGCGTACTACAACTTCAAGCGCATCGCCAATGATATCGGTGTGCCTGACACACGGCTTCATGACCTGAGCCACAGCTACGCAGTGGCTTTCTTGGAGGCTGGGGACGATATCAAGACCGTCCAGAGCAACCTGGGACATCACACAGCATCCTTTACCCTGGATGTCTACGGCCATGTGGGTAGTGTCAAGAGTTTTTCGCAAATTGGTTTGCAGCCTTTGGGATGAATGAAGTCAGCCAGCAATGGAGGTGTCCTCAAGGGTCGCCTCCAGGTGCTTCATGTTCATGTACTTCTTATTGCCCCACTGGGTGCCGGCCACATGGTGCAGCCTGGCACAGACCAGCATGAGAGCAGAATGGCCGTCCGGGAAACTGCCTACCACACGAGTGCGGCGGCGGATCTCACGGTTCAGCCTCTCAATAACATTGTTGGTGCGGATGCGAGTCCAGTGCTCGCTGGGAAAGTCACAATAGGTAAACTATTTTTTACAAAGGCATAATGCCAAGTGAAGTAGGTTTTAGATTTTCCAGTGGATTGTAACGCTCTCACTGGTTGCGTCAATGTGGGATATGAGAATATCAACCACCTTGCGCTTATCGTCAAAACTCACGGACTCCCAATCGTTGAGGTAATTCGTGATACAGTCAATTTGCGTGTCCGAAACGGAATTAGCGGTGAGATCGGCCACCAGCTTTAACTGCTTTTGCCGTTCCGCATCCAGCTCCTCGATCCTATTGTTTGCGTATTGCAGGAGCAGCGGGTTTGCCCCGGACAACTTGGTATGCTCCCAATAAAGCAGACAAGAAAATAATATTGGGAGGGAGTATAGATGGGCAAACGAAAAGAGCTTAGCCTCGACGAGAAAGTCTCACTGGTAGAGGAATGCCTTACGGGGCGGCTGCGGATGCGGGAAGCGGCACGGCGGGCTGGTGTGGGGCACTCAACCATGGAGAGCTGGATCAGCCGGTACCGCTCGGAGGGGATCTCGGCGTTAGAGGAGAATGGAAACCAGTCAAAGCGGCGATACGATGAGGACTTCAAGCGCAAAGTAGTGAAGGCATACATGTCCGGGCAGGGCAGCAGCATGGCCATTGCGGAAAAGTATCAGCTTCGCTCGGGGAATCTGGTATTGGACTGGGTAAAGGCGTATCATGAAAGAAACTCCAAAAAAGAGACGGGGGGTTCTGTCATGAGAAAAGAACATACGGTGGAGGAACGACTGCAGGCGATGCTGTCCTGTCTGGACGGCGGGCAGCCGCTTGGGGATGTAGCGCAGGCGTATCAGGTGGAGAAGGCAACGCTGCGGAGCTGGGTGAAAAAGTACCGGGAGTTTGGGTCAGCAGGACTGGAAGATCGCCGCGGCCACCGGCTGGCGGATCAGACACCCCGGAGCCGGGATGAGGCCTTGCGGATTGAGAATGCCCAGTTAAAACAGGAGAATGAATTGCTGAAAATGGAGCTGTATCTGCGAAAAAAAGTGAAGGAGTTGGAAAGGGGGGATCACTAAGGCAGTTCCGGCAGGAGCCGCAGTATGAAGCGGTGCGCCGTGGTGTGGAAGACGAAGGTTTTCCTGTAAGTACGGCCTGCCGTGTGCTACATGTTTCCCGGGCCGGCTACTATCAGTGGCGCTCCGGGGAAGCCGGGATCCGTGTCACCGAGAACCAATGCATTGCCGGGCTGGTTGGAGAAATTCACCGAGAGAGCCCGGACAAGGGATACCGCCGTATTCGGGACGATTTGGACAAGTATTACCATGCGCCGGTCAACGACAAGCGGGCGCTGCGCATCTGCCGCAGCCTGGGAATTCAGTCTGCGGTGAAGTATGCACCCCGGGGCTGCACCCGGTCGGCAGCCTCTCCCAAGCATCTGGCGGAGAATATACTGAACGCAACTACGTAGGCCCCACTATGCACAAGCTCTACCTAAGTGCCATCCTGGACCTGTGCGACCGGAGGATCGTCTCCTTTGCCATCCGGGATGCCAATGATACCGCTCTAGTGCACAGCACTCTGGACCAGGCTTTAGAAACAAATCCCGGCGTCCATCTCCTGCTCCACAGCGACCGGGGCGCCTATACCACCCAGATCTTCCATGACAAATTGACTGCGGCCGGCATCACCCAGAGCATGTCTCGGGTGGGAAAGTGTACTGACAACGGTCCCATGGAGGGCTTCTGGGGCCTCCTCAAACGGGAGCGCTACTATGGCCGGCGCTTCACCAGCCGGGCAGAGCTGGTCAAGATGATCCGGGAGTACATTACCTATTACAACTTCCGCCGCCTCCAGCGCGGACTGGGCGTACGGACTCCTATGGAGGTCCATGACTGCCTACTGGCCGCATAAAGACCTGTACCTGCTCTGTATGGTTGGTAGGCAGAAATTTCATGCGTAAAGTGTAAATTATTTCCCTGTCTACTTGACGGGGGGCACACCA
>OBWW01000284.1_pt1 | contig 48126 bp, 38 predicted proteins | sample 1538091 | NCBI WGS metagenome assembly OBWW01 (sample SAMEA2580125, study PRJEB22360) | human gut metagenome | biome: human gut; feature: human-associated habitat; material: faeces | place: Denmark | collected 2008/2010 | reverse complement strand
GCATCTGATGGTGTCGACGTCAATGGTATACGGGTGCATCATCGACGTCTTCAATACAGAAAATATCAGTGCGGAATGTACGGATTGCTGCCGTATCCTTAGTAATTAAAACTGTCCGTTCAGTAGTAGGGGCGCGCCGGCGTTAGCCGGTGCGCCCCTACTTTGGGAAACATAAAACTCGCTTTTAATCGGTTGCCTGCGTAGCTCAAAGCGGGAACAACCGCCATGACGATGCATGCGATACCGAGCAGCGGTGCGCGGCAGCTATAAGCGCTGCTCCTAGCAGGAATAGCGCTAATGAGGCGGCGATCCAGTTGCTGTCGGCGGTCTTGGGGAGCGTGGCGGTGGCGGCGCCGGCAGCCTTGGCCTTGGATGGCGTGGACACCGTGGTCCTGTTTACTGTCGTTTTGGTTGTCGTGATCGTCTTGGGCGTCGCAGTCGCGGGCTTCAGGGCGGGATCCGTCGCGGACCCGGCACCGGGCTGCCCACCGGCAGGACCGGCGCCACCGGGCACCTCGCGCCCGTCGGTCTCCCCCGCCGGCGCCGTCGCGCCCTCGGGCTCAATCACCACATGCGGAGCCATGGCCCCGGAGGCATCCACCACGCCGCCGGGGCCAAAGGCCCCACCAGCAGGCGTCACAAACCGCGCGGAAATAAGCGACCCGTCCGTGCACGCAACGCCGCCGTCGGCGCCGGCCGCATCAAGCCAAGAGGCGTCGACGGAAACCCGACAGCCGGTCGCGCCATCGCCGAGGCCCGCGTCCTGCAGATACACGCCGTAGGCGCGCACGCCCGCTCCGGACCCGGCGCCCGCGGCAACGACGCGTCCGCCGCCGCGCACGGTCATGTCGCCTGCGATCACGCCGGCGATCGCCTCGTCCGTAATATCGGCCCCGTCCGCCCGGGCATCGACGGTGCAGCCGTCCACCACGAGCGCCTGAGAAACGTGGATCCCGCACTGCGAGCCCGTCGCCGTCAGGGTCCCGGTGCCGCGAAGCGTCAGGTTGCCCCACACCTCCATGCCACACAGCGTGATGTCCGCATCGGGCGCATGCGACTCCGTCACGGAGTTCTGCCCGGCAAGCGTCAGCACCAGGTCGCCTTCGGCGCCGATGGCCTCGCCCGCGTAGCCGTTAAGCTCCAGATGGTCGGCATCGGTCCAGGCCCAGCCGGGGCCCGACACGCCCGGCTCGTAGTATGTCGCGCCCGCGATGATGAGGCTCTCCGCGCCCGCGGCATAAGAAGGCCCGCCCAGCAAAACGCATAGGCAGGCCATGGTAACAATCGCAATGTAATGACGGCTGGTGTGGGACACGGCAGCAAACATACCCGCTCCGATCTTCGCAGGAGCCAATAGAATGTGCACCAGAAAATGCCCTGGTAGCAGCAGTTATTAGTTTAGCGAGATCAGGCGAGTGGCAAATGAATTACCTGTAAACGAACCCGGAAATTAGACGTAAATCGTTTTGCCAGTCGGTGAAAGGAGGGGCCGAGCCGGCATGGGGTCGCAGGCTACCAAGGGTACAGCGCCAACCAACGACGCATTAGCTCTGACACTCCTTAAAGATTCGCAAAGCTTTCTCTAGCTCGGGAATATCATCGACGATTACTTTCCAAGCAAGGGACCGATCGACCTCTCGATAACCGTGCGCTACGAAGTTGCGAAAACCCCTAATATCATTCCAGGGATACTCCGGAAAAGCTGATTGGACTTCTTCAGAAAGATGGAGCGCGTCCTCAGCGATTCTGTAAACAGGGCTCATGATTGCGTCGTAGGCAAGTTCGCCTTCCTCGCTTCTATCGCAAACAAAGGAACTCTCCGTAGAGCCAAAATGGTCGATACGTTTAGTCAGCGTCTCGCAGTCAGACAGAATGACATCAATGAGCTCAGCGTCTCGCTTACGCCGCTTCATAAAGACGCACCTCATCCTGTTCAATGTTTTTGCGGAAAGCCGGACGCATGTGCTCAGGCGGGTTAGTCACAATCTCAACCTCTCGCCCGAGTTCCTCTTCAAGTTCAAGAGAGATTTCGTATAGCGTGCCAAACGTCATGCTGTCTCCGCAAACGAGGCGCAAATCGATATCACTATCTGGCGTTTGATCGCCGCGGGCAAATGAGCCAAATAGGTATGCCTCGCGGACGTCGTAACGAGACAGTACGCGAGAAACAGCGGCGGATATGTCGACGAAAGTAATCATGGTTCAATTTTACTTTTCGATTGTATGGAAGGCAATTCTAACGTGTCTGCTCAGCAGGCCGGAGTAATTAGATGTTGAGTCAGATAGCAAGTTGAGCCGCCTTACACGTCGGGGCTTTCTGAAATCGCATCATTTAGATCGGCAGCGCTTTCAGAGCGAGCAAATTCTTCCGTTGCTATAGACACCAGTTCTTTGCGAATAACATCAAGGGTCTCTGGAGCGATACCTTTGGCTTCAAGATGCGTCAGGACGGCATCCGAATCTTTTAAATCGCTCGCGGCGAGCTTTACGGTTATGCATTTCCCCGTTTTCGGATCCTTATGCATCAGAGCATATGCAACATCATCATCTGCCACGGCTTCCACCACGTTTATCCACTCCTTAAGGCTGCAATAACACAATCGCTTTTCATAGTCCTTGTCAGAGGCAACAAAAAAGCCAATTACGCGATTTGTGTCATCGTATGAAAACATCAAAACGACAGCAGAATGAATTAGTTGGTTCGTTAGTTGTCGTATAGAAATAGATGAAGATGTGGATTTAGCTAAGTCGAAATATCGTTCGTCAATAAAGCGTTTGTTCAAGGGCGAGATGCTTTCCTGGGCGCCTCTCTTTGCAGAATAATAGTCGACCTTTAGATTGCGTGAATCAAAACTGTCGCTTAGTTTGTTTGCATCCAAGAGCAAGCGGACGGTAAAGGCGGACAACAGGAGGGCCTTTTCCAGTCGATAGTCCCGATACTCATCATCCAGAGTGGTACAAGTGGAAATGTTCCGTAATTCTGTTGCGTATGACCTTAAGTCATCTTTCCAATAACATGATTCGTAGACCATTTGGTGAAACTCGATCTCTTCCTGTGTGCTTACCGCAATGGGGCGAAGCACGCGCTTGATTGGCTGTTGCTATTCGTAAAAAGCCCCTTACCAGTTCCTTCTAGAAGCATCGTCATTGGTGATGTTCACCACAAAGGGGTCGCTTCGCCCGTAGACCACGCCATCCCTCTCGGCAATGCATTCGACGTAGTGCCGCCCGATGTAGTAAGTCTTTTCTCCCCTCGCCTTCCGCCCCCTGGCGGAGGTGTCACTGAGGTAGAAGTCTCCGCGCAGGCAATTTGCCGCATTCGCCTCCAGTCCGTCGTTCGTAACTTGCCACTTCAGGGTAAAGCCATCGAAATTATCGCCGGCCGCGCTGAAACGAAGTGAGACGTTCTTGGGTAGCGGGCTATCAGACTCGAAGGGAACGAAGGTCCCACCGTTCCTCATCTTCTCAGCTTTGATCTTTATCGACAGGAGATTAATCTCGATTCCTCCATGCTGCTTGTGGTGGGGCAACCCATCGAGATACCCCCTTACACCCTTACAGTTGCAGTCAGAGGGAGATTGTTTGGACAACCCGAGAGACTCTCTTATCGAGCGCGCGGGGTAGCGGTTGAATATGCCCTTTTTGAGAGTCGAGGGGAGCTGCCCCAGGTCGTCAGAGACCGATTCACACCATCGATGGAAAAGAGTTGCATCTTCTTCGCTCCAGTCCTTTAGGAAGTTCTCCAACTGGTCGGCCGGGTTCACGAGTTCGTAACAGCCATCGGGCGTCTTTCGGATGTGAGTTGAAAGACCCTGAACGACTTCAATGAAATCGTTGTACCAGCTACTATGATGAGTAATTTGCTCATAGGCCTTCGCCGCCAGCGTCGTGACGACGACCGACCTTATTTGACCACGGCTCTTTTGTTGATTCGAGAGAAAGACGTCCCTGTGACGCTTCAATAACTGGACGTACTGCTGTAGCGGTGTTTTAACCCTGTACGGACGTATGCTCTCAAAGGTCACGCTACGGGCCTTCGCCAGGCGCTCTCTGTAGGTTCGCAAGTCGGCAACCCCAAAGAACCACCGCGCATAGCCGTGGGGGTTGGTAGATGCCCAATCTGAACAAATCTCTGAGTACCGAGGGTGGCTTTTGTCGGTATGTGCAAGATAACGAGCGTCATCAGGAACGCCGAAGCCTCTACTTCTCAGGCAGTCGGCGTGGTTAGAGGTGTCGTCTATCGTCGGAAGGATGTCGATATGGAAGTTTGCGTCGTCGACGTATTCGAGCGTCCAGCACCTCTTTCCCTCGTGCGGGGGTTTAGTCATTCCGTGTCGCTTCACATACTTCTTCACCTCGTCGCCAACGACTTTCTTAACATGCGCCTGGGTGGTGTCGGACTTCGACAGCGTACGCAGGTTGCATACCATGTCAACGTCATACGAACCGTTTTCATCAATGGGCTTCACTGCCGTTCCGAGCCTCATTGACCCCTGCAGCATCGCCTCAGGGCCAAGAGTAGACAGGACGCAATTCTGGTCGGTTAGGTCTTTGCATATGGAATTGTAGGCCGTCTCCGCCTTTTCGTAGTAGCTATCCGGGATTTCGATATCAGCTAGAGCCCTCTTCAGCTGGCCCTCCATGTATCCCCGATAGACGCGCTCGTCGCTCATAGAATGCTCCCCGCCGTAGGTGCGATGTTAAAGAACTGCCCATTGACCTCCACGGTCCGCCTCCTTATCTCCTGCTCGTTGACAAGCAGGAGTTCTTCCGCTGGATGATCGTTAACGAACGAGGAAATCGACTCCTGATCCTTCTCGTTCAAGACAATCTCGTATACCTCGTGCACGAGAATCTCGTTAATGCCGAGATGCTCCGAGTATTTGAGTTGGCGGTCACACTGTCTGACAAACTGCGGGTTGAAATTGAGGGCACACGATTCTGGGAGAAACTCTGGCTTCACAAGCTCCTCGTAAAACTCTCGTAAGGTCGTGATTTCGCGGTCTTTGCGGCTGTCAAACCAATCAAGGAACTTCAAGACGTTCTTGCGAGGAAGAATCACCCTCAGGTCGCGTGGATCCGATGATGAGCTTTTCATGCGATCGTCTGGATTGCAGCCCATCTCCCTGAAGCCAGGCTCAGCCCCAGCAAAGTACTGGAACACTCCGCCGACCGGCTGATACTGATCTCTGATTCTATTGCCCCTAATCAGAAGGAACTTTCCACCAATCCTTATCCTGAACAAGTAGGCAGCGCTTATTCGAACCATCTCGTCTGGATTTATTCTCGTAAGCCCGCACAGCATCAGGCGTCTTCGATTAGCCCATGCTCCCTTTCCCAGCCATCCAAGAATAGCGGTAACCACACTGACGAGAATTGAACTTGCAAGTTCGCCCATACGTCTTCTTCCCTATCTCCCGTCGTTCATGCACTGTCCCAAGTTCTATATTATCGCTTGGAGTGCCGCGCCGAGTTTCATGACAGACCGCCCGTTCATGTCCTGGCTATCATGCCGTTCGATCAACAGTCTTGACGCCTCATGGGTATCGCTTCTCATGGGTGCGACTTATAAGCAGATCGTGTGGCTCATCTCGTGGTCGATGGCGAACAGCTCCCTGCAATAATCGTCAATCCTGCCGGTGTGCCTCCTCGCGTCTATGTAGTCTAATTAAAGCCGATACATTCGGCGGGAGATTTTCGACAAGCGGTTGGATTAGGGCCAAGAGAAATGACGCATGGAACACCAGATTATTCGCAGAGTATTGGATCAAGCGAATCAAATAATAACTGTCCGGGACAGACCGCTTTACCATGGGCGGTAGTGTGTTGCGTCAAATTAAAATAGGCAACTTCATTCCCATGCGTATTCTATGAATGTAGCGCCATAAGAAGAGAGCGAGGGTATTGGCGCTAGCCAATACCCTCGCTCGGGAGCAGTCGTTCGCTTCTAAGGTCAAGTCTCGCTCAGCATAGGCTCCTCTCCTCTAGTCCCACTTAAACAGATCCCTCGTGTACACCTTGTCCGCAACGTCCGCGAGCTCGTCGCTCCAGCGGTTGGCGACGATCACGTCGCAGTCGGCCTTGAAGGCCTCCAGGTCGTGGGTCACCTCGGAGCAGAAGAACTCCGGCGCGTCCAGCGTGGGTTCGTAGGCCGCCACGCGCACGCATTTGGCCTTCACGCGCTCCATGACGCCCTGAAAGGAGCTCGCTAGGATGTTATCGGAGTTGAACTTCATCGCTAAACGATGAACTCGCCTACGATCGGCTTCTCCTTGTCGCAGCACAGACTTAAGCTACTACGGATGTTGAGCAAATACGACGTAGAACCTTGCTCACGCAAAGGAAAACCCCTATCTAAACCAATAGGCACCTATAAAGTTTTGCACATTACGGGACTGCGATGTCCTTAGATTACGATAAAAGCAGCGGTCTTTTAGAAAGGATTGGTACTTTGAGAAGCTCGATTTCAGTACGCCCCTTCGAACAGCCTTTTACGGTGGTTAAGGTCACCAATGCCAAATATGCAGAAATGCTTCTTGGTGGTGACGTTTACGCCAGGCCGTTGAATGCTTTCGGGGGTTGGGACTGGATTGCGAATATACAAAATGATCTATCTGTAAACAATTCGTTCCGAGGCGACTGCAATGAAGGCGCTATTCGTAACGTGAAATGGGAGTACGGCGACATAACCTTAATTGATGATTCCGAGACGAAATATATGAAGTGCTATTCGACTATGGCTCTCCAATACCATCTGAAAAGCATGAAATGGGAGCGCGCAGACAAGAAGGTTACACAATTTGGAGATACGGCGGTTGTAATTGTGAATTTGGATCAGTTTGTCGACAGAATTGTCTCTGCACTAAATAAAAAGTATGGGTGCGATCACTGCCTGCTACTAGCAGATAAGATCAGTTACTATCATTTAGGTATTACAAATAACTTAGTCCCTATGTATTCAAAAGAAGCCTCGTATTCTTGGAAAATGAATTCAGGATTATATTTTGTGAGACAATTCCAAACAGAGAAAATAAATTCGCGAGACCTGATAAAGACGGAGTCTTTAGGCCCAATGCACAGTCAACGATACTGTCGCTAGATGATGTTCATTTAGATATTGGTGATATTAGGGATATCGCCTATGCAATACCTGTTGCCTATTTAATACACGGTGCCTGGTGGTCTGGTCATTCAATTTCTTTTGCAACCAATAACCCTAAAGGAATTACGAGACTCGAGAACCTTGTAATCGACACGCGAAATGAAATACGGGACTACAGAACGCCGGTAGTGAGAGCTTCAATGACTATCTATTGATTAACAGACAGTCTTCTAATTCGTGTAAACAAGATCTGGTCGATACGAGCGAGGCAAACATGCGGTGGCGCCGCGGGGCGCACAGTCAGCAAAAAATAGGCACCAGGGTCATTTCGACCCAAGTGCCCATGCGCAATAACGTCGGTGCCGTTTTGCGATATTGCGCAATGCTCAAGACTAAAGATCTTTAAGGATTTTTTGCTCCCATTTGTTATATTGATCCGCATTCTTACAGCTTGATTTCAATAAATATGGCCAATTATTTTTGACCGCGCGCCACAGGTACCCATCTTTATATCCATCGCGAACAAGTAGGCGATGGATATCATCGGGTCTTAAATTGGGAACGGTTTCCCATGAATTTGAATCCTCATTCATTTGTTTCAATACTTTCAACCGAACATTCAGCTTTTCACCTTTAATATGTTCATAAACTGTCTCTCCGGGTTCTATCAATCCAGATAGATATAGCTGCACAACTAAATCGTTATGATCGGGAAAACGGAAACTAATCGAATTGATGGTTAAAGGGAATGCAGAAGGCACTAAATGCCTGACAGCTTCAAAGTAATCGATATTTAAAACTGGCGTTTTAATAATGTCGTTTAAAAATGATAGCGCGTCTTCGTCTGTTGCGAGAAAGTTATCACCAAGTTCAATTGAACCAGGTTCATCAAACATTGCAATAAATATACTCTGATAATTGGTTTTTGGCTCCTGCTCTGCGAGTTCTTTAAGAAAGTGATAATTAGCCAAAGTTGGTTGAATTAACTTTCTATCGGTTAAAGATCTGAATAATGAAGAGGCATATTTAGGCGAGTAGAGAGACGGCAACCCGTCCAAAGCGCCGTACATATCAACACTGTGTTGGGGAATTTTCGAATGGCGAATAAACTGATCAAACAAATCGCACATATTAAATGAATAAGGATGTGAATTCCTTAAAGCAATGGCTAATAGATCGCGAATCAATCCTCCCTCTAGTTCTGTGCATGAAACCTCATCAGAGGTTAGTAGGTTTAAATACTCACTAAATGATTGGGCATCCCTTAAAACACGATTGAGAATAGTCTCACCCCGTAAGGTATTTAGTGGAGGTAAAAAACTACTAAATGAAACTTCGAGTAGGTTGTTGCGATTAATTGAATACACGCCCTTATTTTTAAAAATATGACAAAAGCTCGCGTTTAGCTTCTCGAGCGAAATAACCTCTACTTTTGCACTTAAATACAAATCTGCTATTGCGTTTGCTTTTTCTTCGCCAGGATATTTTAATGACCTTAGAGCTTGCTCTCCATTTTGCTTGAGCCAATCCGAACAATTAGCTGTACTGTATTCAATATCACCATCTATAGAGTAAAGAGCCTCTTGGATTAAAGTAGTTATGTCTGAATTGAATCTATCAGCTGATTTTGATCCAGACGGGCCATCCTCTTGATCAGTGAAATACGTCTCAATTGAATCACGATTATCAACAATATAATCAAAGGCCTTAGGAGTTGAGGATACTAGCATCTTAATAAAAGGAGTGTTTCGCCATCTATCTTGTGAAAATTTAAAAATGCTATTTAATAAGTAATCTCCATTGGAACCTTCATATTGAGACGCAGACTTGATTATTTTAAGAGCATCATCATGACGCCACTCCGTGTTGAGCATGTACAGTAATAAATCGGTGTTGAAGCAACGGGGCTCAGATAAGTGAGCGGCAGGAATCAGCTTACAAAGCTCTTCGCAGTCCTCGTAACTTAATTCAAAAGATGGATCTGGTAAGTTGTAACGATAACATTTATTGAAGAACTCAACTGCGGCTACGCGAGCATCGTCAGGATATCTTGCAATATACAAGAAAAAGTCTTTACGGATATAGCCATGGATTAGCATTTCGTAAACAAGCTCATTGCCAAATAAGGACAAAGCCAGCTTGTTAAATGCGTCGTTAAAGTAAGGGTTTGTTTGAGGGTCCTTTAAAAGACTATAGAAATCAGCTCCCCTATACCAGGAGATCAATTGTTCAATTGCGTTGCAATTAAGTCCGCGGCTTAGAATTACTGTAGATAGTCTATTGCTAGTCTCATATGCTCCTTTAGAAAAAATAGAAGCAAATTCTCCCTTCTTTAAACGAATAAAAGCACTACCGCTTCGTGGCGGCGCGAGGCCTATTACATCCTTAGAAGAAAGGTTGAAATAATTTGTCCAGAATTCTTCGCTTTCAATAGCTCGAGAGTTGTGCTCGCAATCATATCTATTTTCATTAATGAAGATAGTGTATCCTGGCTTAGCGTAAGATCTAATTGAGGTATCTAATTCAGCGCCAAGTTTGGCAGCAACTGCCGAGTCAAATATACCGCTATTTGCAAAGGTTACAGACACATCGCGAAGCACGGCGAGTTGCTTCATGGATTCAGAGACGGTTGTCTCGAAGAATGATAACAATTCGTACAGCTTGCCTTTTCCCATACGGAGCAACTCGAACTCCGTGGGATATAAGTTTTTGTAAATTACAATCGCGAAAAGACTTCCCTCTCGAAGGCTGAGCTTATTGTTATGCGTGGCGCTTTTATCGAAGCCAAGCTCTTCGCTCATAATCATATAATCGTTTCGAATGCTTTTCAGCAGGCGCATATCTGATAGATAAGATGATGATAAGCGGAGAAGGTCTTCGAAATCCGTCCCTTCAATTAAGCTAGATTTCTTTAACTCGGCAATGTAGTCAGAAAATAACTCGTGTAGGTATTCATAAGAAGAATAGGCAGCGATGAACGGTGTAACAGAAATGATCAAATCAAATAATTTTGTTCTTGAAGACCCCCTAACAGTATTTCTGTCTGAATAGCAGCGATCATCATTTAATTGATCGGACGTAAAGGGCTCGTCATCAAATAGGCTATCCCTGACTGCGTATACGAACTTAACCGGTTTTTTAATACCAGGTGCACAGTTAATTATCGTGTTTAAGTTACGAAGTTCCTCGTATATTAAAGGCCTTTCAAAACGATCAAGATCCTCGAACAGCACTGCATCGATGCCATTGACTTCAAAAAAGTAAATTAATTCGTCACGGTATTTATTGAAAAAGGATGGCTGTTCTTTTTCTACAGAAAGAGACGCAGGTCCATTTGAAAAGGAATTGATAGTCAGTCGCGAAGGAAATAACTTGCTTGAAGCAACTAACAAGGCTGTAAAGACTAAAATACAGAACACAATTTTCAACATCGTCGGTAACAGCTGTTCACCAGTTAGGGACGATGACCAAAATTGAACCCATGTTGCTAGCTTGTCTGTGTTTCCATCGGAAATAAATACAAGCACAGCAACGAACAGCATGGCAAACACCGCAAGTAAAAATGCGGAAGCAACTGAACGAAGATGTGAGTCACGATGGATCCCTTGGATAGATGACTTGGGCGCTTTATTGAAGTTGCCCTGATAGAGTATCTGACCAAGAATTTCACGCTCAAGAAATCCGATGACATCTTTTTGGGGTATTTCAGATGGGTTGAGGGTCGAAAGGCCGACGCGCACGATGCGATGTCCAGCTTTTTTCGAGATTGAACAGAACTCCGAGAGAATGCTGCTTTTTCCACAACCATAGGGCCCAGCTAGAGCGATGTTAAAGCACTCTCTCTGCTCATACACGGCACGCAAGAGCCTAACAACATAGTTGGCGTGAGCCTGCTCGTTGAATTGTGGTGACAGGGGCAGTAGATCCGCTGGCTGATTTAATTGATGCTCTTTAATGTAGCTTTTGCTGTTCATATGGTATCTATCTCTACATCCTGTCGATCGTGTCGAAAATGCTGGCGTAAGGGTGACGCCCTAGCGCCCGTTTAGCGAAGAACGGCCTTCGTCCTAGAATCTGAAATCACCACAACAACAGGTTCTAGGAAAGGACGAAGACCGCTATGGGAATCTTATCAGACCAGACGCCGGACATGCTCGCCATGCCCCGTTTCGACGACGGCGCCATCGACATGCAGGAGCTGCTTCGCAGACTCGCCGAGCAGGTCGTGAACGCCGTGATTGACACGATCGCCCCCCAGCTCTGCGGGGGGGGGGCAACCAGCCGAAACGGCTACCGGGAGCACGCCAACGCTGCACATCCTGAGGCTCCGCACCGGCACGAGCACCTGCAAGGTGCAGAGGGTGACCGAGAAGATGGGAGTCTCCAGGCTCTCCAAGTACTAGGTGAGCGCGATCGCGTCGAGCCTGGACGCCGACGTCGAGGAGCTCGGCGCAAGGCCCCTCGACGGCACGACGGTACCCTACGTATGGCTCGAAGCTACTTACGTCAAGTGCCGCCGCTGAGGCTGCGTCGCCTCCACCGCTGTGGTCACGGCCATCGGCTGCGATACGGGCGGCTGGAGGCGCGTCCTGGGCGTCGACGTGGTGGACACCGAGTCATTCGACTCGTGTCTCGCCTTCCTCAGGAAGATCCGCGACCGTGGCGTTGACGGCGTGAAGCTCGTCGTCTCGGACGCCCACCCGGGCCTCGTCCGCGCGCTCGGCGAGGTCTTCCAGGGTGCCGCATGGCAGCGCTGCGCCATCCAACTCATGCGCGACTGCATGCGCAAGGCGGGCTCCTAGCAGCTGAGGCGCCGCGTGGGCAGGATAGTCTCGCAGGTGTTCCGCGGGCGCGACGCCGCCACCGTGACCGCCATGTACTACGCGGCGTGCGACATGCTGGAGGGGTGCTGCCCGAGAGCTGCGGCGATCCACGAGAAGGCCGAGCCGGACGCACTGGCATGCCTCGATTCCCTACCGTCGCACTGGAAGCGCCTGCGCACCAACAATGTCCAGGAGCGGACCAACCGAGAGATAAAGCACAGGTCGAGGGTGGTGCAGGCGATTCCTCGATAGCATCGCTGGTGCGTCTGGCCGGCGCAGTCATGTGTGAGCAAGACGAGATGTGGCAGGAGTCGAGGTGCTTATCGGAGGCAAAGATGGGCGAGCTTTACGACGAGGGCCGCACGCGCGGGATCGACGGGACGGTCGACTGGGCGCAGCTGGAGGCGGAGGCCGGGAAGATGATCGAATCGGGTCTCGAGCTTGCGGACAGGATCGACGCGGCATAGGATATCAACCGTATTCCAGGTTCCAGGACGCCGGGCCGACTCGCTTCGGATCGGGCTCTACACCAACTTTCTCGACACTACCGATGAGGAGCCGTTACTCAATGCGTTGACTGTAATTGCCGGCCATAAAGTGTTATTGCCGATGTAGTTGGCAAGCACAGTGGCAATAACAAATTTGAATTCAATGGTATCAGCTTGGAGTCAAATAGCGGAACGTAGTATTGGCTTGGACAATCGAGCGGCAACTTATTTGCCTCAAAAGGGATGAGGGCCTATCGGCGTTAGCCGATAGGCCCTCATCCTCAACACAGTCACACAAATGGAGGGAAATGCCCACCCAGCACAGACTGTTCCTCTCCCCTAGTCCCGCTTAAACAAATCCCTCGTGTACACTTTGTCCGCCACGTCCGCGAGCTCGTCGCTCCAGCGGTTGGCGACGATCACGTCGCAGCCGGCCTTGAAGGCCCCCAGGTCGTGCGTGACCTCGGAGCCGAAGAACTCCGGCGCGTCCAGCGTGGGCTCGTAGACCACCACGGGCACGCCCTTGGCCTTCACGCGCTTCATGACGCCCTGGATGGAGCTCGCGCGGAAGTTGTCCGAGTTGGACTTCATCGTCAGGCGGTAGACGCCCACGACCGGCTTCTCCTTGCCCTCGTACACGCGGTCCCACACCATCTGCAGCACCTCGTCGGCCACGAAGTCCTTGCGGGTGCGGTTGGCGTCCACGATGGCCTCGATCAGGTTCTGGGGAACGTCCCTGTAGTTGGCCAGCAGCTGCTTGGTGTCCTTGGGCAGGCAGTAGCCGCCGTAGCCGAAGCTGGGGTTGTTGTAGTGGCTGCCGATGCGCGGCTCCAGGCACACGCCGTCGATGACGTCGCGGGTGTTGAGGCCGCGGACCTCGCAGTAGGTGTCGAGCTCGTTGAAGTAGGCCACGCGCAGCGCAAGGTACGTGTTGGCGAACAGCTTGACGGCCTCGGCCTCGGTGGTGCCCAGCACGAGCTCCGGGATGCCCTTGGAGCCGTCGGCGTTCACGCGCTCCAGCTCGGCGGGATCGGCACCCTGCGCGAGCAGGCCGGCGAACTTCTCGGCGGCCGCGACGGCCTCGGGGTCGTCCTTCGGCGCGCCCACCACGATACGAGAGGGATGCAGGTTGTCGTAGAGTGCCTTGCTCTCACGCAGGAACTCGGGGCTGAAGATGATCTTATTGTCTCCCAGCCTCTCGCGCAGGCCCGCGGTGTAGCCCACGGGGATGGTCGACTTGATGACGATCCAGGCATCCGGGTTCACCGAGCGCACGGCGGCGATGGCGGCCTCGACGGAGCTCGTGTCGAAGAAGTTCCTGTCGCTGTCGTAGTTGGTGGGCGTGGCGATGACGGCGTAGTCGGCGCCCGTGTAGGCCTCGGCCACGTCCACGGTGGCGTGCAGGTCGATCTGGCGCTCCCCCGCCTTGGCCTCCGCCAGGAAGCGCTCGATCTCGTCGTCCTGGATGGGCGATATGTAGTTGTTGATCTTCTCGACCTTCTCGGGCACGATGTCCAGCGCGTGCACCTCGTTGTGCTGCGAAAGCAGGACGGCAAGCGACAGGCCGACGTAGCCGGTACCGGCGACAGCGATCTTCATGTCATTCTCCAGTTTCCTAAATATAGTTGCGCAGTCATTGCTACTGGGCGCAAAGAAATTATGCAGCGTAGCTACTGCCCCTGTGCCCTATACCTGGCTTCGGTGGCCTCCTTGGCCGGGCGCCACCAGGCCTCGTTCTCCACGTACCAGTCGATGGTGGCCCTGAGCCCCTCGGCGAAGTCGGTGTGGGCCGGCCTCCAGCCCAGCTCGCGCTGGAGCTTCGTGGAGTCGATGGCGTAGCGGCGGTCGTGGCCGGGGCGGTCGGCGACCCAGTCGAAGTCCTCGGGGTCGCGGCCCATGGCCGTGAGGATCATGCGCAGGACGGTGATGTTGTCTCTCTCCCCATTGGCGCCGATGAGGTAGGTCTCCCCCATCCGGCCCTTGGTGAGGATGTCCCACACGGCGCTGGAGTGGTCCTCGGTGTGGATCCAGTCGCGGACGTTCTCGCCCTTCCCGTAGAGCTTGGGGCGCACGCCGTCGATGATGTTGGTGATCTGCCTGGGGATGAACTTCTCCACGTGCTGGTAGGGGCCGTAGTTGTTGGAGCAGTTGGAGATCGTGGCGCGAAGCCCGTAGGTGCGGGTCCATGCGCGCACGAGCATGTCGGAGCTCGCCTTGGTCGAGCTGTACGGAGAGGACGGCTTGTAGGGCGTCTCCTCGGTGAACTTCGCCGGGTCGTCGAGCGCGAGGTCGCCGTAGACCTCGTCGGTGGAGACGTGGTGGTAGCGGATGCCGTATTTCCTCACGGCCTCCAGCAGGCGGAAGGTGCCCTCCACGTTGGTGCGCAGGAAGGGCTCGGGGTCGGCGATGGAGTTGTCGTTGTGGCTCTCGGCGGCGTAGTGCACGATCGCGTCGTGGCCCGGGACGATGCGGTCAAGCAGCTCCGCGTCGCAGATGTCGCCCACGACGAGCTCCACGCGGTCGGCCGGCAGCTCGGCGATGTTTTCGGGGTTGCCGGCGTAGGTCAGCTTGTCCAGGACGGTGACGTGCACGTCGGGGTGGTTGTTCACGACGTAGTGGACGAAGTTGCTGCCGATGAAGCCGCAGCCGCCCGTGACGATGATGTTCTTGGGTTCAAAAATCTCAGACATATTTACCCCCTCTTTGCCTCGTTTGCGACATTCAAAAGATACTTACCATACGCAGTCTTCTTCAGCGCTTCGCCAAGTTCGTGTAACTGATTATGGTCGATGAAACCGCGGCGATAAGCGATTTCTTCCAGGCACGCAATGTAATAACCCTGGCGGCTTTGCACGGCCTCCACGTACTCGGCGGCCTTTAAAAGACCTTCGGGCGTGCCCGTATCCAGCCACGCCATGCCTCGGCCCATCAGCTCGACCGACAGTTGACCTTGATCTAGATAGGCATTGTTGATGCTCGTAATCTCCAGTTCGCCGCGCGCGCTTGGTTTAACGTTGGCCGCGATGTCGGAAACTTGTTCATCGTAGAAGTACAGCCCTGGTACTGCATAGTTTGACTTTGGGGCCTCGGGCTTTTCCTCAATGCCGACGACGCGATGATTTTGATCGAACTCCACCACACCAAAGGCCCTGGCGTCCTGCACGGGGTATCCGAACACAACGGCACCGCCGCGACCCTCAACCTTATCTTTTGCGCGCGTTAGCAAGCGAGTGAGGTCTTGGCCGTGGAACATGTTGTCACCCAGCACCAGCGCACACGGCTCGCCGGCAAGAAAGTTACGCCCGATGGTAAAAGCTTCGGCTAGACCGCGAGGTTTGGCCTGCTCTGCGTACTCTAGGCGCATGCCTAACTCGGATCCGTTCCCGAGAAGCTCCTTGAACGCCGGCAGGTCACGTGGCGTCGAGATGACAAGCACCTCTCGGATTCCAGCGAGCATCAGAACGCTCAAAGGGTAGTACACAAGTGGTTTATCGTAAATTGGCAGAAGCTGTTTGCTAAGGGCTTTAGTAATCGGATGCAGTCGAGTGCCAGACCCACCTGCAAGAATTATGCCTTTCAACGTTTTCCCTTCAGCGGCAGTCGAATAAAGTGCGCATTACTGCTCAAGTCACTTATGGCTGCTTGGACAAATAATATATTGGTCGTAAATCTCTTAGCAGTCTGATACCGTTCTTACTAATATTCCGTGATTGGATTCAGCGTTCGGTTCAGATTTAGCATAGAGATGGCTTTGGTTCTATCTCAGATCTTTAAACCTATTGAGAGCCATTTCAGCCTTGAAGTCTTCGAGAAAGTGTAAGAAGTCATATTTCGGCTCGTAGCCTAATAACTCACGACAGTTTTCGATATCCATTACATAAGAAGGACCGCTTGGCATTTCCGGACGATAGACAATCTTTGATTCAACGCCATCTGGATTGAATATCTTCGCGATACCGCGAATCCAGTCTTCGTTTGTAGTTCCAATACCGGTACCCACATTAAAGAAGCCACCGTCAACGTTCTCTACGGTCACAGCTTTACGTAAGAGCTGACAGAAGTCCTTGACGTTTACAACATCTTTGGCGCGAGTGGGATCGCCCCAGATTTCAAGCGTTTCTCCTGCCATAGCTCGATCCATCAGCAAACGATACCCCAGTGTTCGGCGCACGCCATCGACGTTGTATGTTTTGTCAGGGGTATAAGCGTAGACAGTGGGAAGCCTAAACACAAAGCCTTTTAATCCGTACTCAGCCTGATAATGCTTGATCAAATCAACGGCGAAGCATTTGGAAAGAGCATAGACGGTGTGATCACCAGTCATAATAATATTGCGATCATCGTAAGGATGAATTACGGGGTTTTCCGGAGTAACGGAACCCAGCACATCGGATATAGTCTGAGCATAAAGAATGCGATCAGCACCTGACTTTCGGCAATACTCGAGTACGTTAAGGGCTCCACGGCTGTTTACGTCAATATAATCGGAAGGGTTATAGCCGCTCATATATGCTGGCAGTAAACCAGCGAGAAGAATCACCGCATGGACGCCCTCTTGGGGGAGCTGCTCTAGAGTAGAAGCATCGGACATATCTACACTTGTATAACCAATGTTGTAGCGATTGAAAAAATTCGTCTCTCTACGACCGGCGGCAAACACCTCATACTCATCTGCAGGCAGGTGATTTACTAGATCTTCGGTAAGGTATGCGCCAGTGTTGCCGGTTGCGCCGATTACTACAATCCTCTTTTTCACGGTTAGCTCACCTTCGCCCTCATGAACTCACTCGGCTCGGCGCGAAATGCATCAAGCTCGGCTTGTGTGTCGAACCTAAGGAATACCGAACCAAATGCGTGATTTGCTGCCGTGAACGCCTCGACTTTGGCGCCGGGCTCAATCCACAGCTGCTCTTCGGCAAGATGAGAGACGGCGAAATCATCTGCATACTCCATGCCTGTGAACACCCCGTCGCGATCAGAGTGAAGCATCTGTTGGTACCAGAAACCGTCGTAAACGGGCATCGAAAGATTGCCAACGGGTTCGCCGAGCGCGGCCTTCACCGCCGCCATGACAAGATCGGTCTTGCCGTCGGTGGCATATTTGAGCATCTCGCACAGTCGGTTGCCGCCGCCGCGCGGAGAGCTCTCCATAATGTAGGCCCTGCCATCGGTTGCCACGCGGGTCTCAATGTTGAATACGCCGTCACGAAGGCCCAACAGATCGGCCAGGCGCTGCAATTCCGAGACAAGCTCTTTTTGTGCCCATGCTGGCAATGATGCTGGCATTGCATACGCAGCAGGCGTGTAGGGATTTGGAACGGAGGGATCGAACAACTGCGAGGTAAAGCTCACACACGAGAACTTTCCGCCGCTAACGAATCCGTCGGCATCGGAGGAATCTCCCTCCTTCTCCAAAAACTGCTCGACGATACATCGCCCATCACGCGAAAACTCGAGAGCGTACTCAACTGCTGCCTTAAGATCCTCGGGACCATCCACGCGCGAGCAACCCTTCGATCCAGCCGAGTCAACCGGTTTGGCAATCACAGGATAAGCAATCGAATCAGCTTCTTTCATGGCCTCGTCGGCAGAGCGGTAGATATGAAGCTCGGGACAATTAAAGCCATTATCACGAAGGAAGGCGCGGTAGCGCTCCTTATCTTGAAGAATGCTAACCGCCTCATAGCTTCCCTGGAACGGCAGTCCCAGTTTCTCGGCAGCATATGACGCGGACACCACACCTGGGTCTGCTGCAAACGACATAATTCCGTCCGCCTTGCATTGTTTAGCAGCGGCAAGCACAGCCTCGTTATCGATAATGCTCGCATTGATGTAATCATCCGAGAAAGCGTGCGCATAGTTATGCGGTAAATAATCGCAAGTAACGACCTTCGCGCCCAACTCGTGCGCTGCCTTAATAACCGGCAGTGCATAACGTGCCCCACCAAGAAGGAGAAGTGTCTTACTCATCGGTTTTCCTTTCCTGCATCCAGAACGGTATTGCAGATGCGGTCAACGTCTTCCAACGTCAAATCGGCGTACATGGGAAGTGTGATCACCTGGGATGCCGCCTTCTTTGCCACTGGCGTGCGGTCGCTTGAGTACACGCTTCGATAGCATGCGTAATCATTGACCAGTGGATAGAAGTATTTGCGCGCGCCGACGCCAGCCTTATCCAGGGCATCGAAAACGTCGTCGCGCGTGGCGCCGAAGACGCTCGGATCGAACAGCACGGGAAGGTACGCATAGTTGTGGCGGATGTTCTTGGCGGGACGGAAAACGGTAACGCCGGCTGTGCCTTCAAGGTTGTCCCAATAACGCTCAGCAACGGCCTTGCGCTTGCCGATCTCGGCGTCCAGGTGACGAAGATTGCAGACGCCCATAGCCGCGCAGAACTCATTCATCTTGGCGTTGCCACCCACGTACTCGACGTCCTCGGGTCCCGTGATTCCAAAGTTCTTCCATTGATTGAGCAGCGGATACAGATCTTCGTCCTTGAAGCAGACGCAACCGCCTTCGATGGTGTTGAATACCTTGGTTGCATGGAAGCTGAACATGGCCGCATCGCCGAATGCCGCCGCGCTATCGCTGCTTCCGTCCTCGTTCACGCGCTCGACGCCGAAGGCGTGGGCTGCATCGTAGATGACCTTCAGCCCGTGACGGTCAGCGATCTCCTGGATGGCGTCGACATCGCAAAGATTACCGTATACATGGACAGGCACGATGGCGCAGGTGCGCGGGGTGATTAATCGTTCAATGCTCTCGGGATCCAACGTTAGATTCACGGGATTCACGTCGGCAAACACGGGAGTAAGTCCCTTTCGCACGATAGCGTGAGTGGTCGAGGCAAAGGTGAACGGTGTAGTGATGACCTCTCCACCGGTCGGAAGAGCCAAGGCCTCGAGGATGCACTCTAGAGCATTGTGACCATTCGTGAACAGAGCAAGGTTGTCGATCCCCAAACGCTCCTTGAGGTCCGCCTCGAGCTTCTTATGCTCAACACCCATATTGGTAAGCCAATGGCTTTCCCATAGAGGTGCGACCTCTTCAAAGTATTCCTCCATAGGAGGCATGGATGATCGTGTGACAAGAATGCGGTTACCCATATCAGGTACCTTCCTTTCGCTATGCAGCTTTCAAAGAACGAAGACCAAAGTAACTAGAATTAATTCAAGGTGACGTTAACGACGCCTTGTTCCAAAAAAGTCCCTTACAGTTTTAATGAGATAATCAAATGCTTCGAGTTTGAAAACCCAAGCAATCCCTAGATAAACCAACGCCATTACGGCAATGTTAATAAGTATTCTCAGAGGCGATGAAGATACGAATGAGCCACACAACAGAGCGATTATTCCTGAAACTGCTGAGATGCCAAATGCCGGAGCAATGTCACGCAATTGTTCAATATACGAGTAGCCAATAACTTTCTTGTTCGGATAGGCGTTGACGAAGGTAGAGAAAATGCCACTTATCATGTACATGCCAACCATCAGATGGACGTCATGCAAAATAAAGGCAGCAAATAAAATGAAGCAGATTCCGTATCCCTTTTTGATTAATTCTAATTTCAGAAATAAATCAGAGCGTCCCATGCCATTTAGCGCTTGCAGATTCGTTGTATGAATCGGCAAAAGCGCATAGATGAAACAATACATTTGCAAAAAGGGAACACAGGGTAGCCATTTGGCTCCGAGAAGAATTCCCACAATGGGTTCTGCAGCAACAGCAAATAAAGTCATCGAGGGGACGATAAAAAATGTTGAGGTTTTTAACGCTCTTCGCACAAGGCGCTTAACATACGCAACGTCATCTTGAACGCGTGAGACTGCCGACAGCATCACAGGTTGTATAGCACCATCAAGCATGGATCCGAGTGCCTGCGGATATTTTTTTCCCTGAGATACCAATCCAAGACTCGAAGCACTAAATTGTTTCCCGATAATTAAGTCAGAAAGCGATTGGTAACCTTGATCTAATACACCAGAGACAAGCAATTTCCACCCAAATGAAAATAGCTCACGAGCCCGCTTAGAGTTAAAGACGAGACGCGGTTGCCAATCGACTTGCGCTGCCATAACAAAGCAATTGCACGTCTGATAAGTAAGTTGCTGTAATACAAGCGCCCATAATTCGGCGCCAAATACTGCTGAAATTACACCAATAAAACCAGACAGCACGGAAGACGCAATTGCGGCGTTAAAGACAATACGAAACTTCAGCTCTCGCTGAACAATGGCAATTTGGACCGCGTTATAAGCATTGATAATCAAGATCAATGCAAGTGCACGCAACGGCCAAATGATAGCGTCCATTTGGTAGAAAGAAGCAATCGAGGGCGCCGCGAAAAAAACGCATAAATATAGGACTGCTGAAACCGTCAAACTGATCCAATAGACGGTCGAACAATCACTGTCATCCATTTTCGGGCTCTGAACCAAAGCCGTGTTAAGTCCAGATTGTACAAATATATTGCCTATATTTACAAAAACAAGCATAATCGCCAAAGCGCCAAACAACTCCGGCGCAAGCAACCGAGCCATTACGATCTGAACTGCAAGCTCGACAAACGCTCGTGAGCCTCTCTCGGTTATTTTCCAAAATAAAGACTTAATTGCGCCACGCTTAATGTCAGTTGAGGCCAATTTATTTTCCATTCTTAGAAAGTCGATTTAAATATAGGGTCTTAGCAAGGTAAGGAAATACAGCAGACAGGATAACGGCAACCTTTTTTTCCCATCGCAGGTTTTGAAGATTCTGCCAATCGTTATTCAAAAGAGATGAAATGGATCCATTCCCACAAAAGTAAACTTGGGCCATGTATCCAGCAATCTGTTCTTGGCAGAAAGCACCATAAGCCCCCCTTGTATACGCATCAAAAGCCTCAAATACCCGAACCATAGTTTCTGCATGGACCGAAAGCCTATCGAGAGACCCTTGTCGAAATAGCCAATCGCTCAAACTGGAAGTTGTACCCCGGCGATAACAAGACATCATGTCATCAAAATAATAAACCGGCCCCAGATTGCCAAAAAAGAGAAGCATCGGGACATCCCCTACCGGGCATAACTGTTTAAACTCGGGAGGATATTTAATATAGTCATGCCATTCTTCAGCTCTAATAAAATATGAGCTTGTTTGAAATGCATACTCTTTATTCAATGGTATGAAAGTTGATCTATCAATAGGGCCAGTTTCCAAATGGAAACGAGGAAAGAATGTGTTTAAATCGTCTCCCTCGTTAGTAACTTCCATAACTTTGTGAACGCAAAGGCAACATTCATGATGTTTTTCTAGAGCGTTAAATTGTTTCTGAAGCTTTCTGTTATCAATCCAATAATCGTCGCCTTCACACATGGCAATATAGTCACCGTCAATTAGAGGCTCAATATAATCTTTGACAATTGAAACCCCCTTACTGTATTGATTTTCGTTTTGTAAAATCAGTTTTATTTTTGTGGGATATCGAGCCTGATAATCCCTAAGAATTGCTTGAGTTGAATCGGTCGACGCATCATCGTGAACAATTATCTCAAAATCAAAATTAACTTCTTGCATCAAAAAGGAATTGATTGCACGTTCAATATACTGTTCATGATTAAAAGCCAGGCAATAAATTGATACGCGGGGTTTAACTTTTCTACAAGAGCAGTCGTCAAGAACGGTTCCCGACCATTTACTGGAAAACATGCACACCTCAAACTGTAAAGTGAAACACTAACGATTCATAAGGAAGAATTCCCTGTCCATTTCCGGATAGAGCAGTAAACAAAACATAGAGGCACAACACCCATATCATACGTTCATAGTCCGCATTACCAATATCCTTTTGCGCACGAGCAAGATATGAAAGGGAGACGACATCGAATATCGAAAAGAAATATCCGATCCTCTCCATATAATCAAATAAATAGCCAATAATCGAAATTGCTAGGCCAACTATGGTAAAGAAAACAGCGGCTTTACCTTGCGCATCAAAACGTTGAAGAAGGTTGTGCTTAGAGAGACCAATGATCAAAACGAGTACCTTGAGAATTGTCATTAGACCAATTTTGATATCGTTCGATTCAAAGTATTTTGCATAGTCTGTCAAATAACCTGTATTAATTAAAATAATAGGCGCTGCTATTACACAAACAGGCATAACTAGGCTGACACAAGAAAGCACTGTTCGAGAAGAATAGGACATCTCGTCTTTAATAAAATAGAGAGCACATAGCAGCAAAATCGCTATCAGCGACGATCTATGAATTCCAACTGCGAATAATAGAAACGCTAAAAACAGCCAAACTTTATGGGTAAAGATATATCTAGAGCCCCAGAAGACAAGGGCAATCGCTAATAACTGTCTTGTAATATTAAGTTCAACTGGAATAAAAAAGGAATAAAAGAGTCCGAACGAAAGGCTTAAATTGATTTGTTCTTTAAAATCCCAGAGACGAAGTAGAACCAATAGGTTCGTTGCGAATGAAACAATGAAATTAAATAAGTAAAACCCATTTTCCATTCGAAATAACGACATTCCATAAACATATACCGTGTCGTACCAACTTGCTGTTATGCTCGGTCCGTATTGTATAGTCTCGGTGTAATACCTTAAGTAGTTAACGGTATCAATGCCCACCTTTTCAGTCCTTAGACCGAAAAACAAAGCTAATATACACGCTATGAATAAAATTATTTTTTTTCTATCGCTGGCTTGAGCCTCATTGGCGAGAACAGTTCCAATAACAAATACGAGAAAATATATAAGGGATCCGAGTGGATAGTTAGCAATGGCGCCCACGTTACATGCTCCGCCCGTTATTTAACATAATCTTCAGCGCTTTTAACCGAGAAACAGTAAATTCATTACCGTGCCTAATAACGTCTTGCAAACACAACAATTTCCATGTACGGCTATCGATTAAAGAAAAGAGCAAGGATTGATCACGAAGATATTTTTCATTCTTACCCTGTTCCCACGTTGACTCTCGCTCTTCAGTCAAACAAGCTATGTAATCTGGTACCGCAATGATATGTAGCTTCTTTTTTAGGCAATCAGCAAGGAAGAGCGTGTCCTCACCATGAGAATGATCAGTTCCCCCACCAAAACAAAGATTGAAGAACACGCCGTTTGTCCGAATCGAATCTAATCGTATGGCCATTCTCGCCGCACCGTAGCGCATAAAATTAAAAAATCCAACCGTAAATATCTTCTTATTAATAAAACGACGCGGTATTGACTCTTCTAAGTTAAAAATAATGACATCGGCATTAGGGTTTTCTCTAAAAGCACGTAAAACTATTTCTTCATATCCATCAAGATAGACCATATCATCGTCAGCAATGAGACAATACTCCGCAGTAGCTCTCATCAAGGCATTATTGCGGTTAAGACCGACGCCACGTTCATTAAAATTCAATACTTTAATACGATGTTCATTCACATTAAAGTCATAAATCCTATTTTCGTCGCATTGATTGGCGACAATTGCGTCTGTCTGAACATTCATTTTATCTATAAGCGACTCAGGATTACAATCCAAAGCCGCAATAAGCACCTCAACGCGATCGCTCATCTTGGCTCCCGTCAAAAGGAATGAACATATCTAATCTTCTTGTAAAAAGAACAAGCAATATTTAAGGCTGTATGACATAGAGCTGTAGCTTTGAAGCATCCTCTGCTATTCCAAAGTTTATATAAATATTTGGCCTGGATTAATTTTGACGTCCCATGCGAAATGGAAGAAGATCTCACGCGGTAACGACCGAGCACTTCTGGTAAAAGCAAACAATCGGCAGCATCAATTACATTCAACCACATGGCGTAGTCATTGTGCTTCTTAAGATTTGCGATTTGCACAACACCGACGATACGCGTGTCATACATAACCGTTAAACACCCTGGCCAGCAGTAACAACGCATACCTACCCGGTCGATACGAGCAGGCCCGCTAAAACTCTTTTGAAGCGGCCTTCCTTCCTCGTCAACAGTCTCATACTTTGTATAGGAAAACCCACACCGATTATCCCTCATAAAGGAAAGCTGCTTCGCTAACTTTTCTTTATCCCAAAGGTCATCGCTGTCAAGAAATGCAATCCAATCACCCTTGGCCTCTCGTAGCGCACGATTTCTTGAATAAGCCGCGCCGGAGTTTTGCTTATTTTGAAAAACGTGGATTCGAGAATCACCACAAGCAATTTCGTTTGCGATTGAAATTGTCTTGTCGGTAGAACAGTCATCAACAATCAAGAGCTCCCAATCATCGTAGGTTTGAGATTGAACGCTCCTGATGCTTTCTTCAATGAAAGGTTCAGAGTTATATGCCGGCATTACAATTGAAACAAGACCGAAGTTGCTGCAAGCAGTAGTCATTACTTCACGCTCATTTCAGAAATCAATTGTTTTGCCTGAATCTGAAGAGCATCATAATTTTTTTGAGACACTCTTCCAACTGAAAGTAGGTAATCGCCTAAATCAGCTGCCGTGGCCATGCCGTCCTCGGTTATTCCTTCCTGTTTGACGAAAGCCTTCAAAATCGTTTTAAAGAAAATCGAAATATCTTGACTTAACGAAATCTGATCGATGTACTTCAAGTCGTATGCGAGCTTATCGTCCCATGCGATGGCGTTACGTCCGTTAATCTGGGCGAGGCCTGAGAGGCCTGGTCTTACTATATGGCGCTTTCTCTGCTCGGGTGTCATAAATACCATGTCCCGAACAAGTTGAGGCCTTGGGCCAATAATCGACATATCGCCCTTCACGATGTTGAAGACTTCAGGCAGTTCATCGAGACTTGTTGCACGAAGCGCTTTACCAAACTTGGTAAGGCGTACTTTATCAGGAAGCAACTTGCCATTCTCATCACGTTCGTTCGTCATCGTTCGAAACTTATATAGTTCGAAAATCTTTTCATCGCGACCAGGCCGTGGCTGTTTGAACAACACGGGCCCGCCAAGTTTAACGCGTACGAGAGCGGCCACGATGACAAGTACCCACCAAAAAAGCGCCAGGAGAAGACAGGACAGAGTGACGTCAATCATCCTCTTGCCATGGCGCTGATAGAACGTCTCGTAACCAAGCCTACTCAAAACAACGCCTAATCACTTCGATGATCACGTCCTGTTGTTCGGGCGTCATCTTGTTGTCGGAGGGCAGACAGAGACCACGATGGAAGATATCGGCGCCTACATCCAAAGGCAAGCCATCTGTACCCGTTGCACCGCCGGAAATATACGCGTTGGTCTTAGCTCGACCATTGCCCTCGCGCGTTACGAAAGCATTCATGCGATAAATAGGCTGCATGTGCATAGGCTTCCAGATTGGACGACCCTCGGCGTTAAAGGCAGCAATAGCCTCAAGAATCTCGGTAGGACAGCTCTTGCCAGGCTCGCTTACGTAAAGTGCCTCACTCTCGCCTCGAACCTGTTTGCACATTGCGTCATGGTCTATTAGTAGGCAAGAAAGCCAGAAGTTCGGCTCACAAACGTTAGGGTCATAGGGGTTCATGCTCACCGGCAGACCCTTAAAGCCCTCTTTGTAACGCATATAAATAGCCTTCTTTTGGGCAATATGATCCTCCAGATACGGAATCTGGCCACGCACGACACCGGCAATTACATTGCTCATGCGATAGTTATAGCCAAGCTCCTCATGCTGGTACCAGGGAGCGGCTTCGCGTGACTGGGTCGACCATTTGCGAGTTTTATTAGCTGCCTCTTTGCTATCAGTTAAAAGCATGCCACCAGCGGAACCGGTAATGATCTTATTGCCGTTAAAGCTAATGGCGCTGATGTCACCAAACGTACCAGTCTGACGACCCTTATACGTGGCGCCAAGTGACTCAGCAGCATCCTCAACAAGGACAGCCCCGTGCGCATCGCAAATTGAACGAAGCTCTTCGACTTTGCCAGGCGTTCCGTAAAGATGCGCCGCCACAACGACCTTTGCAGTCGGATGCAGATCGAAGGCCTTTTCAAGAGCGACGGGATCCATATTCCAAGTGTCACGCTCGGTATCGATAAATACAGGAACACCGCCCTCGTAAACAACTGGGTTCACCGTAGCGTCGAACGTCATATCGCTGCAAAGGACCTCATCACCGGGCTTAATTCCAGCGAGCTTCATGGCAAGATGCAGCGCAGAAGTACCGCAAGAAAGGGCAACGGCATAGCCGCAACCAATCTTTTCGGCCATCTGGCGTTCGACTTCGTTGATATTCTCCCCTACCGTCGACATCCAGTTGGTCTCATATGCCTCGGTAATGTATTTGAGCTCTTCGCCGTGCATGGTCGGCGAGCTTAGCCATACCTTTTTCTCAAAGGGCTTGATATCCATCGTGACTCCTTATCCCTAATCGTTAAACTGTGGATGATATGTAGGTACAACCTCAGCGAGCACAGACTTAACCGTGTCGTTTTCCTTGTCGAGGCAGTCTTGAAGCTTCTCGAGCTTGTCTTTGATCTCTTCCATCTTGTCGGCCTCGGCTGTGGAAATGCGAATCTCGGAATGCTCGGTAGGCAGGAGCTGCTCGTTGTCCATAAGGAGCTCCTCATACATCTTTTCGCCAGGACGTAGGCCGACTTCTTTGATCTGGATATCTTTGCCAGGCTTAAGACCGCTCAGCGTAATAAGGTTGATGGCAAGGTCATAAATCTTGACCGGCTCACCCATGTCCAGTACAAAAATCTCGCCACCATGCGCCAAAGCGCCTGCAGTTATGACAAGCTTGCTGGCCTCCGGGATGGTCATGAAGTAACGAGTGATGTCCTTGTGCGTAATGGTGATAGGGCCACCCTCACGAAGCTGGCGCTTAAACAGCGGGATGACCGATCCGTGACTACCCAGAACATTGCCAAAGCGAACAGCCGTAAAGATGGTCTTGCTGTTTGCCGCGTAATACTGAACGATCATCTCGTCCATACGCTTGGTGGCGCCCATTACATTTGTGGGATTAACGGCCTTATCGGTAGAAATCTGCACGTAGTGGCTGCACTGGTACTTGTCGGCAAGGCGCACGACGTTGAGCGTGCCAAAAACGTTATTCTCGATTGCCTCACGGGCGTTGTGTTCCATAAGAGGAACGTGCTTGTGGGCTGCAGCGTGGAAAACAACTTGAGGATGGTACTTCTCAAAGACCTTGGTAATCGCGGGGAGATGTGTAATGGAGCCGATATAGACTTGAATATCAGTGCCTTGATCATGAGCAGTCTTGATGATGTCGTGATACAGCTCATAGGTAGTGTTCTCGTAAATGTCGAACAACACGATTTGCGCAGGCTTTGCCGGAAGCAGCTGACGTACAAGCTCTGAGCCAATAGATCCGCCGCCGCCCGTGACCAAAATGCGCTTACCGGTAACGTAGCCCATCTGGTTAAGGTCAAGCGACTTCTCTTCGCGAGAAAGCAAATCGCTGATCTCGACCTCACGAAGGGCAACTCTGCCTACACCATCCTGCGGAATATCGCGGACATTGGGGAGCGTGAGAACCCTAAGACCAGTCTTCATGCACAGGTCATATATACGCTGACGCTCTTCATGCGTGGCACTCGGAATTGCCACGACAATCTGCTCGGCCTCACAATCGTGCGCAATAGTAGGGATATCGGCGCAAGTACCGCAGACCTTAACGTCATGAATACGCTTGTTTTGCTTATTGGGGTCATCGTCAACAACGGCAACCGGATCACCGATCATATCAGGGTCTCCGTTGAGCATACGTTTGATGGAGAGAGAGCCGGTCTCCCCTGCTCCTACGATGAGCGTACGCGGGAGATGCGCATCGGAATTGCTTTTAAAGCGCCAGAGCTGGCTGCCATATATTGCGCGAATGGCAAAACGGCCGCCACCGCAAATAATGAGGACGACAGCCCATGCCATAACGTCCTCACGAAGGGTCATGCCCTTGCCAAATAATACGTTAAAGATAACATCGCCAATAACTGAGCCTACCGTTACAGCAGCAACAATACGTCCAGCCTCGGAAATGCTCGCATAGCGCCACAAGCTGCTATACATATGGAAGAACCAAAAGACGACAACGTTAACAAGCGCAAGCACAAGAATAGCCGGACAAGCACCGGCTGCCCCGCTGAGCGTCGCCCAATGCTGCGTTCCCCATGATGCAACAAACACGGCAATAAAAGTTGCCACAATGTCATATGCCATCAACGCATACGGTTCAAACGCACTCAGCTTCCCTTTTTGCTTTGCGCTCTTAGATTCAGTGTTCAAAATAAGTTCTTCTCTTCCCTGTTGATCCCGTTATCCCCGGCCCGGGGATCCCCTTTGCTCCTTTAAGCAGCCGCCCGCAGCTAGGCGATCGCCTTTTTAAGGTTTCGCATTACACGCTGCTCGACCGAAAGCACGGCAAGGCCAACGCGGGTGGTTACGCGTCGACCGCACAGGTCGAGCTCCAAATAAGCAGTGCTCTTGCGTCTGTTAATGGTTTTGATAAGGCCTTCGTGGCCCAACAGCGGACCTGCCGTCACTATGACCTGGTCACCGTCTTTTATGGCCTCGCTCATGGGCACTACGCGGTCTCCCTTATGCGTAAAGCCGCCAATAAGCTGGACCTCTTCTTTTGCCAGCGGCACAAACTGACCGTCCTGGGAAAGCACCCGGGCAAAGTCGTCCATGCGTAGCAGATACTGTTGCACGGTACGAGGATCTGCCGTGTCGCAGATAAGATAACCGGGAAAGAGCGGCTTGGTCGTATTGACCCATTCGCCGTGTACCTTGATCTCGGTTTGATATTGGGGATAAAAGAGCTCCTGCATGGCACCAGCCGGCACAATGCGCTCAATGCGCTCGCGCATTACGTCTTCGCGACCGTTAATGACCTGGATCACATACCACACGAGCACCACCCCCTTGCTGTCTTACGTGTGGCTCACGGGGTTTGGGTATGGCTTCGCCAGGGCGCTTGTGCGCGAAGGCGCTCCATATTCAAACCCTGAGCCCAGTCAGACAAGCACGTGGCTCTGCCCCACCGTGAACGGTATGTATGAGTGCAGTTGCTAGAGTCGCGGACGTGTATCGCAAAAATGACCGCGACCCCAGCTGGCTGCGTGCGAACCAGTCAAGCGGGAGCAAAACTGGACCGCACGCAAACAGCTGTAGGACTGCTACGATTTATCATGCAAACTGCTAATTACTTGCAACTCAGAACTAACTATATTCAAGTAATCTCGTCGCATGACATCATTATTGGAGCTCGTGGTGTTTCTGGCACCGCCGTTACGGCCGGATGCTGATCGACCCTGCGCTTTATGGCTTGCTGGAGCCGCGAGCACAGTTGAACTCATGTAACGATAGGTATCCTAGCACAAGCTGTTAGCGAAACTGATTTGGGCTGCGTTGGAAAACATATCGTTCATTTGACGTGCTTAAGGGGGTTGTTTTGGGATGTTGTTCACGTTGGCGCAGGTTATTGGGGTGCGGTGCGTGTTGCGTGGCGATAATGGGGTCGGTTTGGCCTTACTTGTCGTCCTGTTTAATTGTGTTTGTCTAATAAACTATGTACAGATATGGGAAATTAATTGCACAACTTTTTGTTAGTGTGGGTTTGTGCCCCGAGATATTTCGGCATGAAAAAAGGCCTTCGGTATCCCGAAGGCCTATTCATTCACGATGGTGGAGACGAGGGGGATCGAACCCCTGACCTCTTGACTGCCAGTCAAGCGCTCTCCCAGCTGAGCTACGCCCCCGTGACGAGGAGATACTATAGGGGAAGTTGGCGCGGCGTGCAAGGACTTTTTTGAGTCAGACTCTAAATGCCTATTGATATAGGTAAGCGATGGCGGTACCAGTGTGGGCTTTGATCTTGGCCGTACCCTTGACGACGTTGCTAATGCCCGTGTCAGCCAACAGGCCCAGGGGGCTGTGATCTAGCTCCCATTCTAGGCCGTGTTCGCTTATCTCGGTGTTAGGGGCTATGGCGATGATGGAGAACGTCTTGCCTTCGGCGCCTTCGATGGTCCACGATTCGCCTGCGCGAAGGATGCGGGCGACCACCTTGTCCTCGGCAATCCAGACAGGGGCATCCGCATATCCAGCCAGTAGTCCTAACACAGACAGGGCCATATCGGGACGGCCGCCCGTGGCGCAAGTCGCAACCACTTCGACACCTGGCCAGCGACGGCGGACGGAATCGAGCGCCAACGCCAGATCGGTATAGTCCTTGTAGGGGTCGTGGCGTTCAACTTCAAAGTTGGTGGCGGCATCGACTAACGCGCGACCTGCATCGCTCACCGTGTCGGCATCCCCCACATAAACGTCGCAGCCCAGACCGGCGCCCAGCAGCGCGTCGAGCCCGCGGTCCACGGCGACAACGTGGTCGCACTCCCCTGCTAGCCTACGCAACAGATCCGCGCTCGCCACCACGGGCGAGCCGCATACTACTAATACTTTCTCGGACAACGCCCTCGCCTAACCCTCATACTCAAGAACGCGATCCAAATCCAGCTCCTCGTAGCTGTCGATAAAGATCTCGCAGTTGGCACGAACCTCATCGCGCTCCATGCGGCCATGTGGGTCATAGATACCCACGCGCTTAAAGCCGGCGGCGCCGGAGCTCTTAAGGCCAAAAACCGCGTCCTCAAATACCCAGGCGCGCTCAAACGCATGCCCATGGCGCTCCTCCAGACGGCTCAGTGCCAGCTCGTACACATCGGGGAACTGCTTGGACCGTCCGGCCTCGCCCGTAGTCGTAACAAACTCCATGTAGCGATCGAGTCCGGCGCCGGCAAGCGCAGACCCTACCAACTCGGCAGGCGTGGAAGTGGCAACGCACATGGCAATACCGGCCTCCTTCGCCTGCTTCAAAAATGCAAGAAGGCCGTCGCGCGGCGGCACCTTGGAGTACCCATCGATCAGGATATCGCTCAGTTCGCGATACAACTCTTCGCCATTCGTGCCAATGCCCCACGTGTCGTGGTAGGCCTGGCACTCGTCCTCCAGCGACAGGTGCTCAAATTGGGCAAAGTCATCCACGGTCACGTCAATCCCGTGACGGTGCAATAACTCGGGCTGGGCATGGGCCCAAACGGGGGTGCTATTAACCAGTGTGCCGTCGCAATCGAAAATAAAAGCAACCTTGGGAGCGGCGGTATGGGACATAAACGAACCTTTCGATGTCAAATGGTAAACAACCTGCTAAAAACGTTTTACCAAACGTCAGCCTAACAATTTTGAAACCCTAATTGGTAAAACTGTCAAGAGTTTTACCACGGCAATTCTGCCAGTGGTATAAACATGTCGCTTACCGATTAAACGCCCCCGCAAATCCGCTTTCGTCCATAAAACTAACGCACAGGTGTTATCGTAGTTTCTGCCGAAAGTTCCATCGAGCACGCGAGGTGGAACGAATCACAGAAACTTCGCCGTCCCTTCGATTCGTGCAGCCTTGGACCTTTCGCATCTAGTCACCAAGGCAACACGCTGCCGCGTCATGATGGGATCAAACGTGAGCGATACAAAGCTAAAGCCAACGGCTAAAAAGCCCGCAACTCGCAAACCGGCTCCGCACGCACCGGAGCTCTCCAAGGACGATGTCTACCTGTTTGGCATTGGAATGTGGGAGCGCAGCTGGGAAAAGATGGGTGCGCATCCCGACACGCAGAACCGTACGCGCGGCTGGCGCTTTTGCGTTTGGGCGCCCGATGTAAAGAGTGTCCATGTCATTGGCGAATTTAACGACTGGAATGAGGAGGCCAACCCGCTGGTGCCCGTGCATACGAGCGCTATTTGGGAAGGCTTTATTCCTGGCGCCGAGCAGGGCCAACTCTATAAATACCTCATCGAGACCAACGAGGGCGAGAAGCTCTACAAGGCCGATCCGTATGCCTTTAAGGCCGAGTGCCCTCCGGGTACCGCCAGCGTGCTGTGGACCCTCGACGACTACAAGTGGAATGACGCCGCGTGGCTCAAGCGCCGCGCCGGCCACAACCACATGTCGCAGCCGCTTAACATCTACGAGGTGCATATTGGCTCGTGGAAGCGCCACGGCGACGCGCCGCAGGGCGAGCCCGACGAGTACGGCAACTACCCCGGTCCCATGGATCCCTTCCCCGCCCAGCGCGGCGAGTTCTACACCTACGACGACCTGTCGGTCGAGCTCGTGGACTACGTGCGCGACATGGGCTATACGCATATCGAGGTCATGCCGCTCATGGAGCATCCCTTCGACGGCTCCTGGGGCTATCAGACGACCGGCTACTATGCCGCCACGTCGCGCTACGGCAACCCACAGCAGCTCATGCACTTTATCGATGCGTGCCACGAGGCTGGCATCGGCGTGATCATGGACTGGGTGCCCGGCGGTTTTTGCGCCGACTCCCACGGTCTTGCCACCTTTAACGGCCACATGCTGTTTGAGCACGAGATTCACCCCAACTGGGGCACGCACAAGTTTGACTTTGCCCGCGGCGAGGTCCGCTCCTTCCTGGTCTCTAACGTGCTTTATTGGCTCGAGAACTTCCATGTGGACGGCATTCGCATGGACGGCGTGTCCAGCATGCTGTACCTCAACTTTGGCATCGACGATCCCGGCCAAAAGAAGTTCAACAAGTACGGAACCGAGGAGGACCTGGACGCCAGCGCGTTTATCCGCCAGGTAAACTGCGCCGTGGAGGCCCACTTCCCCGATGTGATGATGATGGCCGAGGAGTCCACCGCGTGGCCGCTCGTGACCTACCCGCCGCAGGACGGCGGCCTGGGCTTCCACTACAAGTGGGATATGGGCTGGATGAACGACACCCTGCACTACATGCAGACCGATTTTCCGTGGCGCCCCGGCAACCACGGGCTACTGACGTTCTCCATCATGTATGCCTTTACCGAGAACTTCATTTGCCCGCTCAGCCACGACGAGGTCGTGCACGGCAAGTGCTCGCTGATCGGCCGCATGCCGGGCGATTGGTGGCGCCAGTTTGCCGGCCTGCGCACGCTTGCTTTCTACCAGATGACGCACCCCGGTGCCAAGCTCAACTTTATGGGCAACGAGATCGGCCAGTTTATTGAGTGGCGCTACTACGAGTCCATCCAGTGGTTCCTGATCGAGGAGTACGAGACCCACCGTCATCATCAGGCGTTCATTAAGGCGCTCAACCACCTGTACACCGCCGAGCCCGCCCTGTACGAGCGCGGCTACACCGACGACGGCTTTACCTGGATTGACGCGGATAACTCCAAGCAGTCCATCGTGAGCTTTGTGCGCCAGGGCGAGGACGTCGATGACGACCTGGTGATCTTGATCAACTTTGATCCGGCGAGCTACGAGAGCTTCCGCGTGGGCGTGCCGCGCGAGGGTGACTGGGAGGTCATCTTCGACTCCGACCGTCCCGAGTTCGGCGGCAGCGGATACGCCGGCGAGGAGCCCTACACCTGCTCGAGCGAGCCCTATCCCTGGAACGGGCAGATGGACTCCATCGAGATTAAGGTGCCCGGCCTGGCAGGCGTGGTACTCAAGCGCCGCGGTCCCAGTAGCTATAAGCCGCCCGTGGTCGAGGAGCCCAAGAAGGCGACGCGCAAGCGTGCGTCCTCGGTGAAGCCCAAGCCCGCGGCTGCTGCCAAGAAGCCTGCGGCTAAGGCCAAAGCTGCCACGGCGAGCAAGGCCAAGGCAACCAAGGCTGCCGCAAAGCCGGCACCTAAGGCGAGCGCCAAGGCCAACACGGCCAAAAAGCCTGCCGCAAAAAAGGCCGCTACCAAGGCCAAGACAGCTTCTGTTAAGGCTTCGACCAAAAACGCGTAACAAAGGCGTTGCCAGTGTAATTACCCGCCCCATGGGGGCGTAGGATACAAGTCATAACCGTTCCGGGAGAGATATCCCCGGGGGAAAGGAACGTATGAATAAGATCTTCGACAACAAGCAGGAGTTTACTGAGCTCTATCGCGATGCCATCATGAGCATTAGCGGCAAGAGCATCGAGGCCGCCAGCGACCTCGACCGCTTTAACGCCCTGGCCAAGCTCGTGGCCGAAAAGGCCCGCACCGTTGCCACCAAGAGCGACGCCCGTGCGGCCGCCGAGGGCAAAAAGCGCGTGTACTACTTCTCGATCGAGTTTTTGATCGGCCGCCTGCTCGACAACTACCTGCTCAACTTTGGCGTGCGCGACATGGTCGCCGAGGCACTCGACGACATGGGCTTTGACCTGTCCGTCATTGAGAACCAGGAGCCCGATCCGGCGCTGGGCAACGGTGGCTTGGGCCGTCTGGCCGCTTGCTTCCTGGATTCTATGGCAGCCGAGGGCATTGCCGGCTACGGCAACGGCATGCGCTACCGCTACGGCCTGTTTAAGCAGGAGATCGTCAACGGCAGCCAGGTCGAGGCCACCGACGAGTGGCTCACCCACGGCTATCCCTGGGAGGTCCGTCGTCAGGATAAGGCCGTGACCATCAAGTTTGGTGGCCATGTTGAGGGCTTTGAGGAGAACGGCCGCACGTTCTACCGCACGGTGGACACGCAGGACATCCTGGCCGTCCCCTACGACATCCCCGTCGTTGGCTATGCCGGCGAGACCGTCAACAAGCTGCGCGTATGGGCTGCCGAGCCGGTCGAGGAGCACTTCGATCTGGAGGCCTTCAACCGCGGCGACTATGCCCTGGCCGATGCCGAGCGCGCCGAGGCCGAGGCCATCAGCGCCATCCTCTACCCCAACGACGCCGGCGAGCACGGCCGCCTGCTGCGCCTGAAGCAGGAGTACCTGTTTGTATCGGCCGGCATCTACAGCCTGCTCGACACCTTTGAGAAGGAGCACGGCGAGAACTGGGAGCTGCTGCCGCAGTTTGTGGCCATCCACACCAACGATACCCACCCCGCCATGTGCGGCCCCGAGCTCATGCGTATCCTCATCGACGAGAAGAAGCTCGAGTGGGACGACGCCTGGAACATCGTGACGCAGGTCGTGAGCTACACCAACCACACCATCCTGCCCGAGGCCCTGGAGAAGTGGCCCATCGGCACGTTCTCCAAGCTCCTCCCCCGCGTGTACCAAATCATCGACGAGATCAGCCGTCGTTGGCACGAGTCGTTCGACACCACGCAGGAGTGCTGGCAGGAGCGCCTGCGCCAGACCGCCATTTTGTGGGACGGCGAGATTCGCATGGCCAACCTGTCCGTGATCTGCAGCCACAGCGTCAACGGCGTGGCCAAGATCCACTCCGACATCATCAAGAACATCGTGCTCAAGGACTTCTATGCCCTGACGCCCGAGAAGTTCAACAACAAGACCAACGGCATCTCGCACCGTCGCTTCTTTGCCGAGGCCAACCCCACCTACGCCAAGCTCGTGACCGAGGCCATTGGCGATGGCTGGCTGAAGGACGCCTTTGAGCTGGAGAAGCTCAAGGAGTTTAAGGACGACACCGAGTTCCTGAAGGCCGTAGGTGCCTCCAAGCGCGCCAACAAGGAGCGCCTGGCCGCCTACGTCAAGGCCGAGACCGGTCTGGTCATCGACCCCAACACCGTCTTCGATGTTCAGGTAAAGCGCTTCCACGCCTACAAGCGCCAGCTCATGAACATCATGAAGGTGATGGACATCTACAACCGTCGCATCGCCGATCCCAACTTCCACGTGACGCCGACGACTTTCATCTTTAGCGGTAAGGCCGCCTCGAGCTACACCTTTGCCAAGGAGACTATCCGCCTCATTAACTCCGTGGCCGACGTCATCAACAACGACGCCCGCGTCAATGAGGTCATGAAGGTCTGCTTTATCCCCAACTTCCGCGTGAGCAACGCCCAGCTCATCTACCCCGCCGCCGAGATCTCGGAGCAAATCTCCACGGCCGGCAAGGAGGCCTCGGGCACGTCCAACATGAAGCTCATGATGAACGGCGCCATTACGCTGGGCACCCTCGACGGCGCCAACATCGAGATCGCCGACCTGGCCGGCCGCGAGAACGAGGCCATCTTTGGCCTGACCGCCCCCGAGGTCGAGCAGCTCTGGGCATCCAACAGCTACTTCGCATGGGATACGCTCAACAACGATCGCGAGCGTCTGGGTCGCGTGATGGACGAGCTCAAGGACAACACGTTTGCGGGTCTTTCGGGCAACTTCGAGAGCATCTACAACGAGCTCATGAACAACAACGACCCCGACCTGGTCATGGCCGATTTCCGCAGCTACGTGGATGCGTGGGAGAAGCTTACCGGCAGCTACGGCGACCAGGAGACCTGGAACCGCAAGGCCCTGCTCAACACCGCCTCGAGCGGCTGGTTCTCGAGCGACCGCACCATTCGCGAGTACCGCGACGAGATCTGGCACGCGTAAAGGCCGCGAGCTCCCTTATGCCAGCACGGCATTACTCGACGGGCGCGACCGAGCGCCGCGCCCGTCGCTAATGGGTTTAAGAACATCGATGACAGAAGGAGAAATCGATGAGTAAGAAAGAATGCATCGCGATGCTCCTCGCAGGAGGACAGGGCAGCCGATTGGGGGCACTCACCCAAAAGATCGCTAAGCCGGCGGTTAGCTTTGGTGGCAAGTTCCGCATTATCGACTTTTCGCTCTCTAACTGCTCCAACTCGGGCATCGACACGGTGGGCGTTCTGACGCAGTATCGCCCCTACCTGCTGCATGCCTACGTGGGCTCCGGCGAGGCTTGGGATCTGGACAGCCGCGACGGCGGCGTGTCGATCCTGCCGCCGTACGAGACGCAGACCGGTGGCGCCTGGTATGCGGGCACGGCCGACGCCATTACGCAGAACCTCGACTACATCAAGGCAAACGACCCCAAGTACGTCCTGATTCTTTCGGGCGATCACCTGTATCGCATGGACTACCGCAAGATGCTCAAGACGCACATTGAGAACAACGCCGACCTCACGGTGAGCGTTATGCCCGTGCCGTGGGAGGAGGCCAGCCGCTTTGGCATCCTAACCACCGACCCCGAGGACGGCCGCATCACCAAGTTCACCGAGAAGCCCGATAAGCCCGATTCGAACCTCGCGTCCATGGGCATCTACATCTTCTCGGCCGACGTGCTGATCGAGGCGCTCGAAGAGGACGCTCTGGATCAGCGCTCGAGCCACGACTTTGGCAAGGACATCATCCCCAAGCTGCTCGGCGAGGGCAAGCGCCTGTACAGCTACGAGTTCCACGGCTTTTGGAAGGACGTCGGCACCATCGCCAGCTTCCACGAGACCTCGATGGACCTGCTGGGCAACAACCCCGAGTTCGATCTGTTTGACAAGCACTTCCCCATCATGTCCAACATCACCACGCGTCCGCCGCACTACATTGGCCCGGACGGCCGCCTGGACGACTGCCTGGTCTCCAACGGCTGCAAGATCTACGGCACCGCTCGTCACTCGATCATTTCGACCGATGTCATCATCGAGGAGCGCGCCGTGGTCGAGGACTCCGTGCTGCTGCCGGGTGCGCACGTTAAGAGCGGCGCGCACATCTGCCGCGCTATTTTGGGCGAGAACTCCACGGTCGAAGAGGGCGTGAAGCTCGGCTCTGTCGATACCACCAAGGATACGGCCGTCGTTGGAAATGACGTCGTTATCGGAAAGGGGGAATGATCCGATGATCAATCGCAAGGCCATCGGTTATATCACCGCTAACTACTCTTCGACCTACGGCAGCGTGCTGCTCAAGGACCGCCCTATCGCGTCCGTTCCGTTTTTGGGCCGCTACCGCCTGATCGACTTCCCGCTGTCCAACATGATGAATGCCGGCATCAAGACCGTCGGTGTCGTCATGCCGGGCAACTACCGCTCGCTGATTGACCACGTGGGCTCGGGCAAGGACTGGGGCCTGGACCGCAAGAAGGGCGGCCTGTTCATGGTGCCCGGCAACGCGTATGGCACCACCAAGGGCGGCATGCGCTTCCTGCTGCGCGACATCATCTCCAACAAGACGCTGTTCCAGCGCTCGGACAAGCCCTATGTTGTGATGATGGGCACCAACATCATCTTTAACATGGACCTCAACACCATCATCGACGCGCACGAGAACTCCGGTGCCCAGATGACCGTGGTGTACTGCAAGGCCACGCGCAACGTCGACGACGAGACCAAGCTCGAGATTAACGAGAACGGCCGCCTGACGGGCGTGAGCGCCGGCGTCGTATACGGCGACAACGCCTCTATGGACTGCTGCATCGTCAACCGCGAGACGCTGCTCGAGATCATCGACCATTACCAGGCAGCCGACTATCTGGACCTGCTCGAGGCACTCCAGGGCGACTTTGGCAACATCGACGTGTGCAGCTACGAGTACAAGGGCGAGGTCGTGGGCGTGTTTAGCGAGAAGTCGCTGTATCGCCGCAGCATGGACCTGCTCGACCAGACCGTGGCCGACCAGCTCTTTGACCCCGAGCGCCCGATCCTGACCAAGGCTCACGACGTGCCGCCTTCGCGCTATGCGACCGGCAGCCACGCGTGCAACTCGATCATCTCGGCCGGCTGCATCATCAAGGGCACCGTGCGCAACTCGATCCTGTCGCGCGGCGTTGTGGTCGAAGAGGGCGCATCGGTGACCAACTCGATCATCAACCAGAGCTGCATCATCAAGAGCGGCGCACGCGTTGAGAACGCCATCCTGGACAAGAACAACGTGGTTCCCACCAACACCGAGCTTCGCGGCACGCCCGAGAACATCCTGGTGCTGGGCAAGGCTCCGTTAACTTCCGACACCACCATCGTACGTTAACGTTGGCACCGCAACATCGCTCGTAACATGTAGAATAGCCGCCCGGTTAGCGCCAGGCGGCTATTCTCGAATTGAAACATGGGAGACAATATGGCAGATTCCAGCAAAAAGATGCAGATCGTGTTTGCCTCGGCCGAGTGCGCACCGTTTGTTAAGACCGGTGGCCTGGGCGACGTGGCGGGCTCGCTGCCTGCGGCACTTGTGCGCGCCGGCGCTGAAGTCATCGTGATGGTACCCAAGTACGCCACCATCAAGGAGGAGTACAAGGCGCAGATGGAGCACTTTGCCGACTTTTACGTGAGCCTGGGCTGGCGCAACGAGTACTGCGGGCTGGAGAAGCTCGAGCACGACGGCGTCACCTATATGTTCGTGGACAACGAGCGCTACTTTGCGCGCGATTATCCGTACGGCTTCTTCGACGACGGCGAGCGCTTCGCGTTCTTCTCCAAGGCCATTACCGAGAGCCTGCAGCACCTGCCCGAGGGCTTTGAGTGCGACATCCTGCACTGCAACGACTGGCAGACGGCACTGGCGCCCGTGTTCTTGCGCGAGTTCTACCAGGGCCTGCCGCTGTACGACCGCGTCAAGACCGTGTTCTCGATCCACAACGTGGCGTTCCAGGGCCAGTTTAGCGACACCGTGATGGAGGACATCCTGGGTGTGGCGCATATTCCCGCGGCCGCTACGCAGTTGCGCTGCGACGCCTGCAGCATCAACTACATGCTGGGCGCGCTGCACTATGCCGATGCCATTACCACGGTGAGCCCCACCTATGCCAACGAGATCCAGACGCCCGAGTTTGGCGAGGGCCTGGACGGTGTGCTGCGCGAGCGCTCCTATGCGCTGCAGGGCATTTTGAACGGCATTGACGTGGCGGGCTTTGACCCGGCGACCGACAAGCGCATTGCCGCCAACTACACGGTTGAGGACCGTTCCGGCAAGGCCGTGTGCAAGGCCAAGCTGCAGGAGGAACTGGGGCTCGAGGTTCGCGACGACCGTCCGCTCATGGTGATGGTCACGCGCCTGACGCGCCAGAAGGGCATGGACCTGGTCATGTATGCGCTCGACCGCATCCTGGCCGGCGGCGTGCAGGTGGCAGTGCTTGGCACCGGTGACCGCGACTACGAGGACGGCCTGCGCTACTTCCAGGACAAGTACCCCGGCACCATGGCCGCGCGCATCGAGTTCGATCCTGCGCTGTCGCAGCGCATGTACGCCGCCGCCGATATGTTCCTGATGCCTTCGAAGTTTGAGCCCTGCGGCCTGTCGCAGATCATCGCCATGCGCTACGGCACCCTGCCGATTGTTCGCGAGACCGGCGGCCTGAAGGACACGGTGATCCCGTATAACGAGTTTACCGGCGAGGGTACGGGCTTCTCGTTTACCAACTTTAACGGCGACGAGATGGGCGACGCGGTGTTCCGCGCGGCGCGCCTGTTCTGGGATAACCGCGACGCTTGGAACCAACTGGTCACGCAGGCCATGAGCCAGGACTTTAGCTGGACGCGCTCAGCCGATAAGTATCTGGATCTGTATTTCTTTATGCACCCGGAGATTGAAAGGCCGGCGTCGGTTGTCGACGAGCCTTTAGTTGTGGCTGAGAAAGCTGCGGCCGAGCCCAAGGCTGAGCCGGTTGTTGAGGCGCCCGCTGCTGCTGAGGAGCCCAAGGCTGAGGAGAAGCCGGTTGAGGCTGAGCCCGCAAAGGCCGAGCCTGAGGTGAAGGTTGAGACGGCTCCGGAGGCAAAGGCCGAAGTCAAGCCCGCTGCAAAGCCCGCAGTTAAGAAGACCACGACCCGCAAGACGACCGCTAAGAAGGCTACGACGACCAAGGCTGCCACGACAAAAACAACGGCTGCCAAGGCAACGACCACGCGCAAGCGCACGACCGCCGCTGCCAAGAAGGCCGCCGATGTCGAGGCTGCTCCCGAGGTAAAGGCAGAGGCCGCCGAGGCCCAGCCGGCCGCTAAGGCTCCGGCCAAGTCCACTGCCAAGAAGTCGACCGCGTCCAAGACCACGACCGCCAAGAAGGCAACGGCAGCCAAGAAGACCACGGCAACGAAGTCGACGACCACGAAGGCTGCCGCGACGAAGGCCGCTGCGAAGACGACCTCGAAGGCCGCCGCAAAGTCTGCTGTCAAGGTCGAGGAAACCCCCGTCGAGCCCAAGACCGAGGCGGCTGTCGAGACGAAGCCGGCCGCCAAGACCACCACGCGCAAGCGCACCACGACGACGGCCAAAAAGACCACGACCAAGGCCGCAGCTACCAAGACAGAGCCCAAGTCCGCTGCCACCAAAGAGGAGCCCAAGGCCGAGGTAAAGGCCAAGCCGGCGCCGAAGGCCGCTGAGGTTAAGGCTGCCCCGAAGGTGGAGGCCAAGACCGAGCCCGCCAAGGAGACCCCGGTCTCCCCCGCCGCCGCAACCGAGAAAAAGGCGCCGACGAAGAAGACATCCGTCCGCAAGGCAACGGCCACCCGCAAGCGCCGCTAGCCCATAGACGATCCAAAACCTCATCAAACCCTAAGCAAGGGGCGCTCCAACCGGGCGCCCCTTCTCAGTAGGTAGTGATAAAACGATTTTCTAGGACAACCGTTCGCCGATGGTAAACGGATGTTGTTTATACAGCCTGTGTACAACAGATATACTTACATCTTGTGCGTAAAGCCATGGCCCGCAGGCCGTGATTCTATTGAACTGGACCGTATTATGAGATTGATTCACAACAGCCGTCTGCCGCAGTTTCGCACTCCGTTTGGCGCTGTGACCACTGGTACCACCCTTTCGCTCTCCGTGATTCTGGAGGATGCCGACCCCAACCAGGCAACGCTTACGCTGCGCACCTGGGTCGATGAGATCGGTGAGTCTCGGTATCCCATGACGCACGAGGGCGACGGCATATTTACCGTAGAGCTTGAGTGCACCGAGCCCTGTCTTATCTGGTACAGCTTTATCTGCAATATCGAGGGCCAGCCCGAAGTTCGTCTGGGCGCGCCGCAGGGCCGCACCGGCGGCGAGGGCGTGACCTACGACTACGCCGAGGTGCCGTCGTTCCAGGTCACCGTCTACAAGCACCGCGAAGTTCGACCCGAGTGGTACGAGCGCGGCATGGTCTACCAGATCTTCCCCGATCGCTATGCCCGCGACGAGCACTGGCGCGAGCGCACGCTGGCTCAGGTCGAAAAGCCTCGCAACGGAATCCAGCGCCGCATGGTCGAGGACTGGAACGAGCCGCCCGTGTACGAGCGCGCCGAGGACGGCTCCATCAAGACCTGGGACTTCTACGGCGGATCGCTCAAGGGCATCCAAGAAGACCTGCCTCGTATCGCCGAGCTGGGCTTTACAGCCATCTACCTTAACCCCATTTTCGAAGCCGCGAGCAACCACCGCTACGACACGGCCGACTACACCAAGATCGACCCGATCCTGGGCACCGAGCAGGACTTTACCGAGCTGTGTCAGGCGGCCGAAAAACTCGGCATTTCCATCATTCTGGACGGCGTGTTCAACCACACGGGCGACGATTCGATCTATTTCAACCGCTACGGCAACTATCCCGGCGTGGGCGCATGGCAAAGCGAAGATTCGCCGTGGCGCGATGCGTTTTATTTCCACGAGGACGGCTCGTACGACTGCTGGTGGGGTGTGGGCAATATGCCCGCCATCAATGAGAGCTCCGAGCTGGTGCGCGAGCGACTCCTGGGCAAGGACGGTATCATCCGTAAATGGCTGCGCGCTGGCGCCCATGGCTGGCGCCTGGATGTGGCCGACGAACTTTCCGATGACTTCCTGGCCGAGATCAAAAAGGCCGTGCTCGCCGAGAAGCCCGACGCGCTGTTGCTCGGCGAGGTCTGGGAAGATGCCTCCAACAAGATCAGCTATGGCCACCTGCGCCGCTATCTGCAGGGCTCTGAGCTCGATTCCGCCATGGACTACCCCTTCCGCGACATGGTCATCGGCTTTTTGATGGGATACAAGAACGCCTACCAGGCAGCCGAAGATATCGAGACCCTGCGCGAGAATTATCCGCGCGAGGCACTGTCCTGTGCGCTCAACCTGCTGTCGAGCCACGACCGTCCGCGCATTATCTCGGTGCTCGGCGGCGGCCCCGACGAGTCGCAGCTACCCGAGTGCGAGCGCAGCAAGTGGCGCCTGGACGAGAACTCGATGGGCCTGGCCAAGAGCCGTTTTTGGCTTGCGACGCTCATGCAGATGACGTTCCCGGGTGTGCCTTCGATTTACTATGGCGACGAGTACGGCCTTGAGGGCCTGACCGATCCGGGCAATCGCCGCACGCTGCCTTTGAAGGAAGACCTGCACGACTTCGATACACTCGCCATCCTTAAAAACGCCTCGGCCGTGCGCCGCGCCCTGCCGTTTATGGTTGACGGCGAGATCAAGGCCTTCGCGCTCAACGACGAGGTGCTCGCCTATACGCGCACCGGTAAAGACGGTGAAGCCGCGACGGTTATCATCAACCGCAGCCTGCGCAATTCGCACTGCGTGACGATCCCGGCGCTCGGCGAATGCGCAAGCGACGTGATCAGCGGCCACGAGTGCGAAATCCACAACGGTACCGTCACACTCGATCTGTATCCGCTGGGGTCGTCGATCATCTATCACCACGCCGAGCAGCGCCTGCAAGAGCCGCTCGATCACGGCGCGGGCGTCGTGTGCCACATCACCTCGGTACCGACTGACGATGGCAAGCCGGGTACGATCGGTGCACCCACGCGTCGCTTTATCGACCATCTGGCCGCCATGGGCATGCGCTACTGGCAGGTCCTGCCCGTCAACCCGACGGATTTCTTCCGCTCCCCCTATGCCGGGCCTTCGGCTTTTGCAGGCAACATCGACCTACTGCCCGAGAGTCACGAGGAGCTGGCCGCCGACTTCGCTGTCTGGAAGACCCGCGGCGGCGAGGATGCCGACCCGCTGTACACCGCGTTTAAACATCGCAATGCCGATTGACTCGAGAAGTACTGCGTCTACATGGCCGTTAAGAAGTACTTTGAGGGCGAGTCGCGCCACGATTGGCCGGCGGATGCCGCGCGCTACAACGAGCATCTGATCGACGACAAGCGCTTCCACGATGAGGCCGAGCTTCAGGCGTACATGCAGTACCGCTTTGACCTGGCTTGGTGCGAGCTCATGAACTACGCGCACAAGAAGGGCATCGAGGTTATCGGCGATATTCCAATGTACGTGTCCGACGATTCGGCCGATGCGTGGAGCGAGCCCGAGAACTTCTGGCTGTCCGACACCGGTAAGGCGATTGAGATTTCGGGCGCGCCGCCCGACAACTTTGCGCCCGAGGGCCAGGTGTGGGGCAACCCGACGTTCCGCTGGGACCACATGAAGCAGAACGGCTATGGCTGGTGGATGGATCGCCTGCGTCGTGCATTTTCGCTCTACGACCGCGTGCGCCTGGATCACTTCTTGGGCTTCCACAGCTACTTTAGTATCCCCGCGGGCAAGGCTTGCGCCGACGGCCGCTGGCTGGCTGGCCCGGGCAAGGACCTGTTCCAGACCGCCTACGACGAGCTCGGTCCGCTCAACTTTATCGCCGAGGATCTGGGCTATTTGACGCCCGGGGTTCGCGCCATGGCTTCGACCTGCGGCTTCCCCGGCATGGACGTGTTGGAGTTTAGCGACTACGACGTTCGTTGCGGTGTGCATCCCACGCCTGGCAAGATTCTGTACACCTCGACGCACGATACGTCGACGCTGGCCGGTTGGTGCACGCATTCCTTTGCGGGCGGCGATGAGCCGAGCGGTGTTGAGGTGGCGGCCAAGCTGATGGGCGACGCGCTGGCAAGCGACGCTCCTCTGGTGATGATGCCACTGCAGGATCTCCTGGGACTTGGCGACGACGCGCGCATGAACGTACCGGGCGTGGCTACGGGTAACTGGACCTGGCAGGCTGACGAGGCCGACGTTGCAGCCGCCGAGGGCAAAACTGCGCAGCTCCTGCGCAACACCCATAGATTCTGGGGCGAGGCGTGATAAAACGCTCGATATAGGGTACAGTTACAGACGTTTGAATTTTTGCGGGCAGAGCGATCTGCCCGCTTTGTGCTGAAAAGGAAGTATTATGGCACGCTATGATTACAAGTGCTCGAGCTGCGGCAACGTGTTTGAGGTTGAGCACCCCATGTCCGAGAGTCCCGAGGTCGTGTGCCCCAGCTGCGGTGCCCCAGCCGCCAAGACGTTTTCGGCCAGCGGCATCAAGTTTGAGGGCAGCGGTTTCTACAACACCGACCAGCGCAGCGGAGGTTCCAGCACCAGCGCCACCAGCGGCTGCTGCGCCAACTGTCCGCACAACCACTAGAAACCAAACAGCCCCGCGACCGACACCGATCGCGGGGCTGTTTCTTTGCGCTATAGGTGGCTCTATGAGTTGCGGTGAAATAAGGACTGTTTGGCGGACAGAAGCGGCTTTTCAATCCCTATTTCACCGCAACTTAGTCGTTACTTGTGGACCAGGCGGGCGCAGAAGTGGCCGTCGTAGGAATCGGCGTTTACCGGCACGCTTTGGAAGAGGCCTCGATCGTTCTGGCGTACGGATACGAGCTTCTTGGCCTGATCGAACTCGGGGAGTTGCAGAATCTGTGCTTCGGAAAGCGGCGCCACGCTAAAGCCGGCACCCTCGGGAGAAGCAAGGAACGCATCCACCACCTGCGTGTTCTCCTCGTCGAAGACGGAGCACGTCGCATAGATGAGCTCGCCGCCGGCAGCCACGCGCGCGGCAGCCTCTTTGAGCATCGTCAGCTGCAGCTTGGGCAGATCAGTCGTAACGTCGTTCTCGGTCAGACGCCACGGAATCTCGGGATGACGACGCATGGTTCCGGTGCCAGAGCACGGCGCATCGATAAAAACCGTGTCGAACTTAACCGGCTCGCCAAGCATGGCATCAAACGATGTGAGCACCTCATCAAGCTCGCAGGCATCACCCGAAACCGTACGAACGCCCTGAATACCGGCCTTATGCAGGCGAGCGAGATTTAGATCGCACTTGCGATCATGCAGATCGAGCGCCGTATGCTGACGCTCATAGCCCGCACGCTTGGCCTGACACATCATCACATAGGTCTTGGTGCCACGACCGGCACCAATCTCAAGGCAGCTACCAGGGCGCGTGGCAGCCGTGGCGATAAGCTGCGCGTTGAGATCAGACGCCACCGCGGCAGCACGCTCAAACACACCCGAAGCAACGGTAACCTGGGCATCAACCGGGGCATGGCAGCCCGGGAAGACAGGCGCGACGAGCTGCGAGACATACGGATCGGGCTTGGTCGCAAAGGCGTTCTCATGCAGGGCCAGTGGCGCGGGGGCCAGATTGCCGGCAAAGTTAAGCGCACCCTCTGGCGTGTCGAACGATGCCATAATGCGAGCGCACAGCCAAAGCGGCAGTCCCATCAGGCGCGACAGACGAACCAGGCGTCGCTCAGACTCATCTACATCGGACGCCGTGGCAAAGTCCTCAACGTTGTCCGCGACTTTATGCAGCACGGCATTGGCCAAACCGGCGGCAGACTTAGCTCCGCTGCGCACCAGCTCAACGCCCTGACTCACCGCAACGCGACCAGGCGTATGCAGATAAAGCATCTCGAAGGCCGAGATACGAAGCGCCATGCGAACACGCGGCGCAACCTTTTTAGGCTTATCGAGAAACTGATCGAGCAGTTCGTCCAAAATACCCTGCGTGGCGGCCACACCAAGCGCCAAGCGAGCTGCAAAAGCGGAATCGCGCTGGTCAATAGCCTTGGCCGATGCGCGAGAGGACAGCACGTCGCGCGCATACATGCCGCGGCGATCGGTCTCCATCAGCACATCGAGTGCAAGCTTGCGCGCGGGAGACAGCTTGCTCATGACAAAACACCCCAGATAAGATCGGCGCCTTGCAGCCCAGCAGCCCAAGCAGAAGCGGCCATGGCACGCTTGCCATCGGGCTTAACCTCGAGCAGTTCAACCGCACCATCGGAAAGGCCAAGGAAAACACGCTTATTCTTAACGTCAACGCCGCCCTTGCCAAGCGAAACATCGGCCAGCGCAGCATCGAGCACGCGCACGGTCTTGCCGGCAATCACGCAACGAGCAGGCGCGGTATCGGACGAAGCGAGCACATGACGCACGCAATCGAGCGCAGCCATCTGCGGATCCAGACGCATCTCCAGCTTGGAAATCTTGGCAGCATGAGTGACGAGCGACTCATCCTGCTCAGTCCACACGGCGGTGCCATCGGCAAGAGAAGGAAGCGTATCGGCAAGCAGTTTGCCGCCAAGCTCACCAAGCTCCATGGTCAGCGCCTCAGCATGCTTACCGGCAACCGACGTGGAAGCCTGAGCACAATAAGCACCAGTATCCACGCCATGTCCAATGCGCATAATGGAAACGCCAGCAACCTCATCACCAGCAAGAATCGCACGCTGAATAGGAGCGGCGCCACGCCAACGAGGCAGCAAAGACGCATGAACATTCACAATACCAAGCGGCGCCATATGCAGCACCTCATCGGGCAAAATGCACCCATAAGCAGCCACGCAGAATATTTCAGCCCGGGCAGCCTGAAGTGCCTCAACAACCTCGGCCGTCATACGATTAGCTTCAACAACCGGCAACCCCAACTCAAGCGCCTTAGCCTTAACAGGAGAAGGCTCAAGTTTCTTACCACGCCCACGAACAGCATCAGGGCGAGTAATAACAAGCGCAATCTCATTCCCAGCCTCAACAAGCGAAACCAGCGAAGGCACAGCAAAATCAGGCGTACCCATAAACACAATACGCATAAAAGTTAGTCTCCTCTCAATTACGAGCCGAGACGGCTACAAAAAAGCGTTCCAGGTCGCAAGCGCACCCAGCCGCAAAAACAGTTCAACAAAGACAAATATACCCAAATACAAAGAAAGAGCCGCATAAAAGCAGCCCTCCCAACAAAGCACCTATCAGCGAAGACGCCCTTCCCTGGCCCGACGGCACCCGTGCGAGACAAGCAGCGTCAACGTAGTCCCCGGGGCGCCCGCCTATATCGTCCCGCGCGCAGTTTCGCAGCGCAGCGAGAATGTTTGAGCACGGGATG
>OBWW01000277.1_pt1 | contig 49330 bp, 38 predicted proteins | sample 1538091 | NCBI WGS metagenome assembly OBWW01 (sample SAMEA2580125, study PRJEB22360) | human gut metagenome | biome: human gut; feature: human-associated habitat; material: faeces | place: Denmark | collected 2008/2010 | reverse complement strand
CGATCGTTACGACGGCCACCGCGACGGTCGTTGTTGCCGCCACGACGGTTACCGCGCTCGGAGGCGCGCTCGGCCTTGGCCTTCTCCTCGGCGTCCTTCTTCTCCTTGAGCACGGTCTCCTGTGCGGCGATCTGGTCGAGCAGCGAACGGAAGCGCGAGCCGGAGTCGGAAGCGGGGACGGCGCGGCGCTGGGCCTCGCGGGCAGCCTCCTCCTTCTCGCGGGCAAGGCGCTCCTGCTCGGCCTTCTTCTTGGCCTCGGCCTCGGCGCGGGCGGCCTCCTCAGCAGCCTGGGCGGCGGCGAACTGGCGGCGCTCCTCCTCGCGTGCCTTCTCGGCGGCGATGCGCTCACGCTCGGCCTCGGCAGCGCGCGCTGCCTCCTCGGCGGCGGCTGCCTCCTCCTCGGCCTGCTTGGCGGCCTCGACTTCCTTGGCGCGGGCCTCGATCACCGAGGCGAGCTGCTTGCGGACCATGGCGACGTAAGCGTCCTCCAGAGCGGAGGAAGCGGACTTAGCGGGAATCTTCATTTCGGCGAGATGACCCATCAGTTCCTTGGAGGTCATGCCGAACTCTTTGGCCAGGGTGGACACACGGACTTTTGCCATATGACTTCACCTACCCTTTCTGGCACCTTGGGTGCCTAGAGACTGAACGAGCGTGGGAGATGCGCCGGGACCCGCCCGGCGCGACCGCGCGCTAGATCAGATCCTCCGCATCATCGAAGGCGTCGGTGTCGTGGACACCGCAGAAACGGGAGCCCGGACGGGCCTGGTTGCGGCACTGGATGCCGTCCTCGGACACGTACTCGCAGCGACGGACGTCGTCGTCCTCCTCGTCACCGATCAGATCGGCGGCGGGCTCCTCGTGAACGGGGACGTTCTTGAGAATGTCGGCGGCAAGGGTCTCAGACTTGATGTCGATGTGCCAGCCGGTCAGACGGGCGGCGAGGCGGGCGTTCTGGCCCTCCTTGCCGATGGCGAGGGACAGCTGGTCGTCGGGCACGATGACGCCGGCGTAGGCCTTCTCCTCGTCGATGAGGACGCGGGTGACCTTGGCGGGCGACAGGGCGTTGGCGACGTAGACGGCAGGATCGGCATCCCAAAGGATGACGTCGACGCGCTCGCCACGGAGCTCGCCCACGACAGCGCGAACACGGCTGCCCTTGGGGCCGACGCAGGCGCCCACGGGATCCAGACGGTCATCGAGCGAGTGGACTGCAACCTTGGAGCGCTGGCCGGGCTCGCGGGCGATCGACTTGATCTGGACGGTGCCCTCATAGATCTCGGGCACCTCCTGCTCAAACAGACGACGCATGAGCTCGGGGTGGGTACGGGAGATGACAATCGGCGGACGGCTGTGCTCGCCACGAACCGGCTGCAGGTTGGAGTTGGGATCGCGAACGTCGATGATCACGGCCTTGATGTGCTGGTTGTGCAGGTAGCGCTCGCCCATCGGACGCTCGTTGCGCTCGTTCTCGTAACGACGCTGGTCGAAGTGCGGCAGCTCGGCCTCGACGCCCTCGCGGATCTTGACGATCGTGAAGTCGGGCGTGGACTGCAGAACGGTACCGCTGATGAGGTCGCCGATGCGGCCGGAGAACTCCTCGTAGATCTGCTCGCGGGCGGAGTTGCGCACGATGGCATTGATCTCGGCCTTAGCGTGCTGGGCAGCAATGCGGCTCGTGTTCTTGGGGGTGACGTCGATCTCCTCGAACTCGGTGAAGTTGCCCTCCTCGTCCATGGAATCGTCGATCGGCTCCAGGCGGTAGACGTAGATCTTGCCGGTGGTGCGGTCGATGGTCACCTTGGCGCCCCACTCAAGATGCAGGATCTCGGCATAGCTCTTGGCGAGCGACTGCTCCAGGCGGTCGATCAGGTAGAGCTGGTCGATGTGCTTCTCCTGGCAAAGCTCCATCAGGGCGGACATCATGTCGGATGCTGCCATCTTACTTTCCTTCCTTCGCGGGCTTGAAGTCGTAGGTGGGCTTCAACTTGCACTTTTTAACATCAGAGAAATCGAGGGTAACGGACTCGCCGTCCTCGAGCTCGAGGGTCACGTTGGTCTCGGTTGCGGCGGCAATCTTGCCGGCGTACTTGCGACGGCCCTCGGTGGCGGTGGAGGTGAGCTCACAGTTCTCGCCCACAAAGCGGGCAAAGTCGCACGGGCGGCGCAGCGGACGCGCCATACCCGGGCTCGACACCTCGAGCGTATAGCTCGAAGAGATAGGGTCGAGCTCCTCAATCACATCGCCGACCCACTTGGTGTTGGCCGTGACGTCGTTGAGCGACAGGCTCTGACCCTCGGCACCCTCGATACGCACGCGTACGCAGGGGGCCTTGGTGGCACCCACGAGCTCGACGTCGACGATGTCGACATCGTGCTGGGGAGCGACGGCCTCGAGCGCGTCGATGATCGCCTGCTCGGTCTTGGTCTTGACCATTGCGGCACCTCCATCCATACAAAAAAGAAGCGGGGCCGAAACCCCACTTCTTTCAATTACAACTTCATTTGCAAGCAAACTATACCAATAGCTGCAGAAACGTGCAAGCACAGTGCGAATCTGCAGGTCAGCGTGCGCACAGCTTCTCCACAAGAATAGGACAATTGACCGAAGGCACCTAGGCAGGTACATGCAAAACGAGGGACGACCCAACCGGATCGCCCCTCGTCTTTTATGCGTCAGCTAAGCGCGTAGCGCTTACTTGACCACCAAGTTGACCAGCTTGCCGGGCACGCAGATGGCCTTGACGACCGTCTTGCCCTCGAGCCACTTGGCGACGGCGGCCTCGGCGGCAGCCTGCATATCCTCATTGGAGGCATCGCGGGCAACGTCGACGCGGCCGCGGACCTTGCCGAGCACCTGGACCACGATCTGCACCGTGTCCTCAACGGACTCGGCCAGGTCGAACTCGGGCCAGGCGGCGGTGTAGGCGTTGCCCTCGCAGCCGAGTGCCTCGTGCCACAGCTCGTCGGCCCAGAACGGGCAGATGGGGGCAAGGACGCTCACGATATCCTTAGCCACGCCGTAGCACAGCGCCTTGTCGCGGGCGGTACCCTCGGTGGCGTTGAGGTAGGCGCTCGCCGCGTTGACGAGCTCCATGACGGCCGAGATGGCGGTGTTGAACTGGCCGCGATCGAAGTCCTCGGTGCACTTGGCGATGGTGCGGTGACGCTCGCGATAGAGCTTCATCGCAACCTCGTCGAGCGCGGACTTGTCGAAGGTCACGTTGGCGTCGCCGGACTGGACGAGCTGCCAAACGATACGCCAGGCGCGCTTGATGAAGCGGTTGGCGCCCTCAACGGCCTTGGGATCCCAGTCGAAGTCCTTCTCGGGCGGGGCGATAAACAGGATCGCCAGACGCATGGTGTCGGCGCCGTAGGGCTCGATGACCGAGCTCGGAGGCACGACATTGCCCTTGGACTTGGACATGGTGTCGCCGTTCTCGTCCTTGACCATGCCCTGGCACAGCAGGTTGGTGAAGGGCTCGTCCACACTCAGCAGGCCCAGGTCGCGCAGCGCCTTGGTAAAGAAGCGGCTGTAGAGCAGGTGCAGAATGGCGTGCTCGATGCCGCCGATGTAGTTATCGACGGGCATCCAACGGTCGGCGGCCTCGCGGGAGAAGGGCAGCTCGGTGTTGTGCGGATCGGTATAGCGAAGGTAATACCAGCTGGAGCAGGTAAAGGTGTCCATGGTATCGGTCTCGCGTTTGGCCGGGCGACCGCAGACCGGGCAGGTGGTCTCGTAGAACTCCTTGCACTCGGCGAGGGTTTCGCCGGCGCCCAGGTCAAGGTTCTCGGGCAGCGTCACCGGCAGCTGGTCCTCGGGCACGGGTACAATGCCGCAGTGCTCGCAATGGATAGCCGGGATGGGGTTGCCCCAATAGCGCTGGCGGCTGATGAGCCAGTCGCGCAGGCGGAACTCGACCTTGCGACGACCGCAGCCCATGGCCTCGAGGTCGGCCACGATGGCAGCCTCGCCCTCGGAGTGCTTACCGCCGCGCATGCCGGTGTACTTGCCGGACTGGACGAGCGTGCCCTCGGCAGCGTGGGCGCAATCCCAGTCGACAGTCTCGGCATGGAAGGTATCGATGGTCTCGCCGCTGGCCTCGACGGCAGCGCGATCGTCATCGTCCAGGATGATCGGCACGATCGGCAGGTCGTACTTACGGGCAAACTCAAAGTCGCGCTGGTCGCCACAGGGAACGGCCATGACGGCACCGGTACCGTAGTCGGCAACGACATAATCGGCAACCCACACGGGAACCTTCTCGCCGTTGACGGGGTTTACCACATAGCGGCCCGTGAAGGCACCGTGCTTCTCGAGGGTGCCCTGGGCACGCTCGACGGCAGAGATATGCTTGGAGTCCTCGACGATCTTGGTGACGGCCTCCTCGTACTCCGTGCCCTCGACGAGCTCATGCAGGCCGGCGTACTCGGGAGCCAGGACAAAGAAGGAGACGCCAAAGAGCGTATCGGCACGCGTGGTGAAGACGGTGATCTTGCCCTCGTCGCCCTCGATGGGCTCGCCATCCTGGTCGCACAGGGTAAAGTCGACCTCGGCGCCCTCGGAGCGACCGATCCAGTTGGCCTGCATCTGCTTGACGCGCTCGGGCCAGCCGGGGAGCTTCTCCAAGTCGTCGAGCAGCTCCTGGGAGTACTCGGTAATCTTGTAGTACCACTGCTCCAGGTCGCGCTTCTCGGGCTCGGTGCCGCAGCGCCAGCACTTACCCTCGGTAACCTGCTCGTTGGCCAGAACGGTCTTACAAGTGGGGCACCAGTTGACCGGGTTCTTCTTACGATAGACCAGGCCCTTTTCCCACATCTTCTCAAAGATCCACTGGCCCCAGCGGTAGTAGTCGGGGCTGCAGGTCTTGACCATGCGATCCAGATCGTAGGAGAAGCCCATTCGCTTCATCGTGGCGAGCGCCTGGTCCATGTTCTTATACGTCCAGGCAGCAGCCTGCGTGTTGTGCTTGATGGCGGCGTTCTCGGCGGGCAGGCCAAAGGCGTCAAAGCCGATGGGATGCAGCACGTCGTAGCCGCGCATACGGGCCTGACGGGCCATGGCATCGCCGATGGTATAGTTGCGCGCGTGGCCCATGTGCAGGTCGCCCGACGGATACGGGAACATCTCGAGCACATACTTCTTGGGCTTGCTGTCGTCGGTGTCGACGGCAAAGAGGTTGGAGTCCTCCCAGGCCTTCATCCACCGGGACTCAATGGCCTGCGCGTCGTAGGCAGGGATCTCGTCCTTATGATCTGTGCAATCGCACATATCAGCTCCTTTGTTAGCTGGGTTGGGGCGGGGCGTTCTTACCTTTACTCACTGCTGCGGACAGTCCTGCTCGCACGAAGAGCACATTAAGTGCTCTTCGGCTCGTGCGGAACTTGCAGCGAGCAAAGGTAAGAACGCCCCGCCACATCGTTAACTCGCATGATGATAGCAAATACAACAAGCGAGATGCCTGCGACTTGCAGGCATCTCGCTTTATCTAAATAACGTGGTTGTGAATCAACCGCTAATTGTTACCCACCCGAGCATAGTCGGGTTTTCCAAGTGCCGCAGATTGCCGTGAAAGAGGAGCGACGCGTACTTTGGTACGCGAGCGACGGTTTGAACGGCAAGGTGCGGTGCTTGGGAAAGCCGCTTAGCGGTAGCTGACGCTTTGCTGGGAGTCCTTGACGACTACGTCGTGGGCGCCGCCTTCGACGATGGAGGTGGAGCTGACCAGCGTTAGGCGTGCCTTTTCCTGGAGCTCAGGGATCGATAGGGCACCGCAGTTGCACATCGTGGACTTAACCTTGTAGAGCGTGCCGCCCACGCCGTCCTTGAGGGAACCGGCGTAGGGAACGTAGGAGTCGACGCCCTCGACGAAGCTGAGCTTCGCGGCGCCGCCCAGGTCGTAACGCTGCCAGTTGCGTGCGCGCGCAGAACCCTCGCCCCAGTACTCCTTCATGTACTGGCCATTGACGTTGACGCGCTCGGTCGGGCTCTCGTCAAAGCGGGCGAAGTAACGGCCCAGCATCATAAAGTCTGCACCCATGGCCAGGGCGAGCGTCATGTGGTAGTCGTAGACGATACCGCCGTCGGAGCACACGGGCACGTAAACACCGGTCTCCTCGTAGTACTCGTCACGAGCGCGGCAGACGTCGATCAGCGCGGTGGCCTGGCCACGGCCGATGCCCTTGGTCTCGCGGGTAATGCAGATGGAACCGCCGCCGATACCGACCTTGATGAAGTCGGCACCGCAGTCTGCCAGGAAGCGGAAGCCCTCGGCGTCGACGACGTTGCCGGCACCGACCTTGACGTCCTCGCCGTAGTTGGCGCGAATCCACTCGATGGTGCGCTTCTGCCACTCGCTGAAGCCCTCGGACGAGTCGATGCACAGGACATCGGCGCCGGCCTCGATGAGCAGCGGCACGCGCTCGGCATAGTCGCGGGTGTTGATACCGGCGCCAACCATGTAGCGCTTGTCGCCATCGAGCAGCTCGTTGGGGTTGGTCTTGTGGCTGTCGTAGTCCTTGCGGAAGACGATGCCCATGAGGTGATCGTTGTCGTCGACGATAGGCAGAGCGTTGAGCTTGTTGTCCCAGATGACGTCGTTGGCAACCTTAAGGCTGATGTTCTTGTCGCCCACGATGAGCTGCTCACGCGGGGTCATGAACTCGGAGACCTTCGTCTGGTGGTCATCGCGGCTGGGGCGATAGTCACGGCTGGTGACGATGCCCAGGAGCTTACCCTTGGGAGTGCCGTCGTCGGTGACCGGCATGGTGGAGTGGCCGGTCTTCTCCTTGAGCTCGATGACCTGCTCCATGGTCATGTCAGGGGTCAGCGTGGAATCGGACTGAACGAAACCAGCCTTGTGATCCTTGACGGCCTTGACCATGGCGGCCTCGGACTCGGCGCTCTGGGAACCGTAAATGAAGGACAGGCCACCCTCGGTAGCGAGCGCGACACCCATGTCGACGCCCGAGACGGACTGCATGATGGCGGAAACCATGGGGATGTTCAGGGTGATTGCCGGCTTCTCACCGCGCTTAAAGCGGGTCAGCGGCGTCTTAAGAGAGACGTTGTTGGGGATGCACTGCGAGGACGAGTAACCAGGGACCAGCAGATACTCCGAAAACGTGTGGGACTCACCGGGAAAGAACGTAGCCATGTTTCTCCTTTTTCCATGCGACCGGTCGGCTGCAGGCCTCGTAGGACCCAGCCCAACCTTGGGCGCCCAATACTGGGGAAGTATCTTAACGCACTTTGACTGCTACAATGCATGATTTAAGAAGAGCACACGAGGGTTTGACGCAGGCTTTGCGTTTGCCCAGCAAACACTTTAGCGGGGAGACGTGGAGCGTATGGAGTACAAGACGACGGCAAAGTTGGTCATTCAAGCGTGCGACAAGGATTTGCCGGGCGTCTTCGGCCACGGCTGCGTCTTGCTGCTGCAGGGTATCGCCCGCGAGCACTCGCTCAACCGAGCCGCCAAGAGCATGGGCATGGCGTATTCCAAGGCCTGGCGCATTGTAAACGAGGCAGAAGGTCAGCTGGGCTGCAAGCTCATCGAGCGCGACGGCGCCCGCGGATCCACCCTCACCCCCGCCGGTGAGCGAGCCATAGCGGTCTACGAGGAGCTGCAGGCCGACATCAACCAAGTAATTGCCGCAAAGGCCAACGACCTCATCGCCAGTATCAAAGAGTAGCCAATTTGGGACGGGGCTTTTTAGCTGGTCGGTCACCATAGATGATTTTTCTGGGACGGGGATTAAAAAATCATTGTGTACCTAATGATTTTTTAATCCCCGTCCCAGAAAAATCATCGGAGGGCATTATCGAGGGTGGCGGCCACGATCAAGGGGTCGTCGGTGCCGGCGAAGAGGCGGACGGTGCTCCCCTGCTTGCCGCGTGGGGCCGAAAGGCGCGTCGTTGCGCCGCCAGCCGGCGATGTGCGGAACTCCCCCGGCAAAGCATCAAAGAGATCGCCCGCACTGCGCTCGATAAGATCAAACTCAGCTGCCGGGCCAAAGCCGTGCTCGAGGATTCCCGTTGCAACCGCGTGGTCGGGATGCGAGGTCAGCCCGGGATAGCGCACGCCGTGCACCATCTCGTTCGCGGCCAAATACTCGGCCAGTGCACGCGCGCGGTCGAAGTGTGCCTGCATGCAGGTGTCGAGCGTGTCGAGCCCGTGCTCTAGAACCTCAGCCTCATCGGAGGACAAGTCGAGTGCGGCCAATCCGCACCCCTCGAGCAGCGCATGCGCGCACTCGGCAGCGGCATCCATACGATGGCGCTTGAGCTGCGAGCGCGCCACCGAAGCAGCAACGAGCTTGCGTGGAGCCTCACCGGCGCACACACGGTCAAGCGCTTCGAACGACAGCGCAGCACCCAGCCGCAGCGGATCGCAGCCAAAAGCCGACGCCACGGTGTTGTCAACAACCAGCAGCGCATGGGCCTCACGCGCCGCCCGACCCAGCGCACGCAGATCGGGCACACGCAGACCAAACCCGCCGATAGAGTTAACGAACCACCACAGGTGCGGACCCTCGGCATCAAGCGAAGCATCAAAACCCTTGGACGCTGCAGCAAACGCATCAGCAGACGGCGAACCCACCAGCGCGACATCACAGCAATCAAAGCCGCTCGCAAACGCTTCGGTAAAGTCATCCGCAAAGGCCACCAGGCGGTCACCGGGACGCACGATTCCCAGCAGCGACAGCGCTGCCGGCACATGCCGGGCAGCGACAAAACGCGCCTCACGCGCGCTGGCTCTCAAAGCCCAGGCATCTTCTAGCTGTTGCACGTCCACGCGGCACCGTCCCTTCGAAAACAAAAACCCACGATGCGGGTGTTCCCCGCATCGTGGGCAACGGCTGCAGTATAGCGCCGATATGCGACGAATCGCCTAGATGTTGAGCGTGTGATAGGTCACGCTCGCACCCGGAGCGTCAACGGACACGCCATAGGTCGCAGGGTAGATGCGTGTGGAGAACAAAAGCGCACCGTCGTTGACAAACACCTCGACCGACGAGGCATCGCCAACAATGCGCACGTTACGAACCTCGTCGACGGGCTCCCAGCGCACGGTACGACCGCAGCCAGCAGAAGCACAACCCTCATCGGTAAATCGCATCTCAAAGCGCGAGGGCAGTTCGCCCTCGGCGGGCACAAACGCCAGCTTCAGCTCGCCATCAACGATCGCGGTAAACGCGCCGCCGACACCGTCGACAACAACGTCAAAGCAGGCGTCGCCGGCGACCTCCAACGAGCCCTCCCCCACACGCACCGAGGCATAATGGCGCTCGATCTCGCGCGCCGGCTGCTGCAGTACCACGCCGCCGGCACCGGCCGTAAGCTCGCGCGGCACCGTCATGCAGTGCTGCCAGCCGCGCACCACGGTGGGTGCGTTGCCATAGGTCGGCTCATCGGGCATACCCATCCAGCCGATCAGAATGTGGCGACCGTCCTCGGCCGTGAACTCCTGCGGAGCATAGAAGTCAAAACCGGCGTCCCACAGGCGGAACTCGCCCAGCTCATAGGCACCGTCACCACCGGTAATGTCGCCCGTTACAGGCATGTAGCCAGCAGCGTATACGTTGCCGCGGTCCCAACGACCGCCCTCGAGCCCCTGAGGAGAGAAGGATAGGAACTTCACCGGCACACCGTCATCGGCCTTAAGCTCAAGATACCCCGGGCACTCCCACATAAAGCCGAAACGCTCGGGCGTAGACACACGGCTCTCGAGCTCCCAGTTCAGCATATCCGCCGAACCATACACCAGGATCTCGCCCACATCGCGCCCGGCACCCTCGCCGTGCATCGCGCAAAAACGGCTCTCGACATGAGGCCCGTCCACGCGACGACGCGCGCCCAGCACCATGTGGTAACGCCCATCATCATCGCGCCACACCTTGGGGTCACGCACGTGGCAGGTCAAATCCTCGGGATAATCCTCGGACGCCAGCACCACGCGCTTTTGGCTGAACTCCCGACCGGCAAGTCCATCAACGCTCTCGACATAAACAGTATCGGCGCGGCGACCGGAATTGACGTAGTCGTACGTGCCTTCAGCATCGGAAAGCTTCACATTGCCTGTGTACAGTACGCGAATGCGGCCGTTCTCGGCAAGCGCGGAGCCCGAGTACACGCCATGACAGTCGAACGGCTCGTCGGGAAGCAACGGCGCTCCAACATAGCCCCACGTCATAAGATCGCGACTCGTCGCATGGCCCCAGACCTTAACGCCACCCTCGACATCAAACGGCGCATACTGAAAATAGGCATGGAACACGCCGCCCGCCTGGCAAAGACCGTTGGGGTCGTTGAGCCAGCCCGCCGGCGGCATAATGTGGAAGCGCTGGCCATACGCGCCATGACCGCACTCAGAGGCGGCGGTGTCAACAGCGGCGACCAGCTTTGCAAGGTCGCGACCAAGGGCATTAGACATATCAAAGTCCTAACGGATCGAAAATAACAAGGCGCCAGAGATCGGCACCAGATACGGGAAACGCCCGCGAGTATACAACCCGCGGGCACCCCATCAATCAAAAGCTCTTAGGCCTGCTCGGAAGCCTTAGGCTCGTCCTTGTACAGGACAAACGAGACGCCAAAGGAAACCAGCGCGGCGACCGCAAACATGATCGCGTACTGCACGGGCTGGGCCAGGCACAGCAGGATACCGAAGATACCGGTAACGCCGGTGCCGGAAGCAGCAAGCGAGGTGAGCGCGCAGACCAGGGCACCGCAACCGCCGCCGATGCAGCCGGCGATGAAGGGCTTAAAGAAGCGCAGGTTCACACCAAAGATGGCCGGCTCGGTAATGCCCATGAAGGCGGACAGAGCCGAAGGAAGCGCCAAGCCCTTGATCTTGGCATCGCGGGTCTTAAAGGCAACGGCGAGCGCGGCGCCACCCTGAGCGATGTTGGCAGCGCTGGCGATGGGCAGCCAGTAGGTCACACCGTACTGGGCGAGCTGGCCCAGGTCGATGGCGGTGTACATCTGGTGGATACCGGTAACGACCGTGGGGGCATAGAAGAGGCCGACGATAAAGGAACCGATGCCGAAAGGCAGGGTCAGCAGGGCCTGGATCAGACCGAGGATGGCATTCTCGGCCCAGACGAAGATGGGGCCGACGGCAACGAGCGTCACGAGCACGGTCACGAACACCGAGACAAGCGGGGTCACAAAGAGGTCGAACATCTCGGGAACGATCTTGTGCAGGCGCTTCTCGAGGAAGGCCAGAATGGCGCAGGCGATGACGATGGGGATCACATGGCCCTGATAGCCGACCCACTCAAAGCTGTACACGCCGGGAATGACGGTGACCATGGTCTGAACGCCCTCGGAGGCAACCGTGTAGGCGCTCTGCAGCGAGGAGTTGATGAATGCACCACCGACGACGGCACCCAGATACGGGTTGGCGCCAAAGGCCTTAGCGGCGGAGTAACCGATCAGGATCTGCAGAATGCCAAAGGACGTGCCCGAGACCAGGTCGGCGATCTTGTAGATAAAGTTATTGGTGTCGAGCGCGATAAAGCCGTTGGAGGCCATAAAGTTGAGTGCGCTCATAATGCCCAGCAGCAGGCCCGAAGCCACGATGGCGGGGATGATGGGGACAAAGACGTCGCCGAGCACCTTAATGGCACGCATAAAGATGTTCTGCTGCTGCGCCGCGGCCTCCTTGACCTCGGCCTTGGTGGCAGCCTCGACGCCGCTGAGCGCAATGAAGTCGTCGTAGACCTTGTTGACGGTGCCGGTACCAAAAATAATCTGGAGCTGGCCCTGGGCCTCAAAGACGCCCTTTGCGCCGTCGATATTCTCGAGGGCCTCCTTGTTAACCTTGGCGTTATCGGCAATCACCAAGCGTAGACGCGTGGCGCAGTGTGCGGCCGAAACAACGTTGTCGGCGCCACCGACGTTGTCGAGCACCTCTTGGGCTGATTTGCGGTAGTCCATGACTTCCCTTTCCTCCAACGGGCGCATCTGCACCCGGCCATCTTTGACACTTACACTGTAATCGTTTTCAGTTTCATATATCTGTAATCGTTTTCACACCAGGATGAACGGTAGGAATTAGCCGGCGAATGGTAGTTTTGAGACAAACATAAGGGCTCAGAGGCAGGCAGACGTGCCCAAAACCTAGACATTCATAAGCTGATGGCCAAGCTTGAGCGTCTTAAGACCGCTCTCCCCCTCCTCGTCATCGAGCGTGTTGAGCAACATATTGGTCGCCTCCACGCCACTGGTCAGGTAGCCATAATGCACGGTGGGAATACCGCCCGTCAGCGCGCGCAAAAACGCGTTGTCGCCAAAACCGCTTACGCGATGCATGCCCTCGCCCACGCCGCGAACCTCATCGATGGCACGAAGCGCGCCCGCCGCCATGGTATCGGTCGCGCACGCGATAAACGAAACATCGGGAGCGACGGAAAGCAGTTCACGTGCTGCACCATAGCCTGAGTCGAGCGTAAACGAGCCCAGGCGAATCAAGGCGGCATCGAGCGGGTTACCCGCGGCGCGCAAGCCGGCCTCAAAACCGCGACGGCGGTCATAACCGGCCGCGCGGTCCTCTTCGGTAACTCCAATGTAGGCGATCTTGCCGTCCACGCGACCCGCAAGCGCACGGCCCAGCTCAAAGGCAGCCTCGTAATCGTCGTGATAGACGCACGCCGCACCCTCGACATGTTGGCCGATCAACACAATGGGCACACGGCACGACTCAATCGCGCGACGGTGCTCGTCGGTGATCATGGTTGCCACCAGCACAATGCCATCGACCGGGTGGTTTTGGAATAAATCGAGGTACTCGAGCTCGCGATCGGGGGCGTTATCGGTATTGGCAAGCAGCATCTGGTAGCCACGGCGACCGAGCACCTGGCCAATACCGGCGGTAATGCGGCTCACGGATTCCGAGTTGATCTTAGGTACGATGACGCCGATGAGCTTGGTGGAACCGGTGCGCAGCGCGCGAGCCTGGCTGGATCGCACGTATCCGGTCAACTCAATCGCCTGCTTAATGCGCTCGGACTTGTCCGCCGAGATATATCCACCGTTGAGGTAGCGCGAGACGGCGGCGCTCGAAACGCCAGCCAGCTCGGCCACATCTTTCATCTTTACCACGAGCACCCCTGTCATTGAAATCGCTTTCACCATGATACCCGTGAAGACGGCATCCGAACAAAATCCGCCCACCCAGGTCGAGCAAACGTCAGCGAGCGGGCAGCTGCCGTGGCGAGGTGCCGCGAAAGAGGAGCGAAGCGTACTTTATGTACGCGAGCGACGGTTTGAGCGGCAGATCGCCCGGCAGATGCCCGCGCAGCGTCGAGCGGTCCGGCGTTTGTTAAAACGCCGGAACATAGTTAGCCGTGGTACTCGCCGTTGTACTGGATGAGCGTTAGGTCCTCCACGCCGTCGAGCGCGCGGATGGCGTCAGCATAGGGCATATCTACACCATCCGAGAACACCTCGGCAGCCATTTCGACCTTGTCGCCGCGCATGGTCTTGGACTTGACGGTGAACTTGGTGCGCCCAAACGCGCGCACGATATCGTCGCCGGTGGTCTGGCCCGTGTAGTGGATGACCATCATGTACACGCGCGCCTTGTCCTGGTGGCTCGCAAAGCCGGCAATCATCACCACGATCACCACTGCCGTAAGCCCCACGAGCGCATACATGCCGGCGCCTGCCGTAATGCCCGTGGTAATGGCCCAAAACAGATACAGCAGGTCGAGCGGGTCCTTGACCGCCGTACGGTAGCGGACGATGGACAGAGCACCGACCATACCGAGCGAGATGACCACGTTGGTCGAGATCGCGAGCGTGACCATGCAGGTGAGCACGCACATGCCCACGAGCGTCACGGCAAAGCTACGCGAATACACCACGCCGGTAAAAAAGCGCTTGTACACGTAATAGATCAGGATGCCCATGGCGAGCGCCACGAGCAGCGAAAGGCCAATCTTGGCAGGGTCGACCTGACCGAACGCCTCCAAGACGGAGTTCTTAAAAAAGTCCCTGGTGCTCATGGTCTAAATATCCCCTCGGTTCCCAAAATCCGATTCCCAGTAATTAAATCCGCGCAGGTAGGCGGTCTTGTCATAACACAGGCAGTACTTAGAGACCGCCGTGAGTTCGGCCGCGCCCGGCGGCACCATATCGCGCACCAGCTGCGGGCAAAACTCCGTAAACTTGACCTCCATCACCAGCTTACCGGGCTCCAGGACCGGCAACGCGGGCAGCGTCACGTCAAAGATATCGAAGCTTCCCACCGCGGCACGCACATTCATGTCAAACGTAATGCGCACGGTGCCCTCGTCCATCACCCACGGCTCGCGCTCGTAGTCCACAATGGTCCGTGGGCGCATCATGTTGCAGATGCACTCGATGTAGAACTCGCGACAGAGCGGATAAGGGCTCCTCAGCAAAAAGCCGTAGTCGCCAGCCAGAATCTGCTCAAACTCGCCACGTGTGAGCGGCGCGCCCTCCTTATAGATCCAGCTACCGTACTTCTTTTTGCGCTCGAGCTTAATCACCTTGTCGCTGCCGTTATAGATGCGCACGCGATACTTTTTGCGCATGAGAATGCCGGCGTCTTTTTCCTCGTAGGCCGAGTTGCAGTAGTCGTCAAAATACAGGCTGCGAATGGTGTAACCACCCGCCCGCGCATGCTTGTCCAGTTTAAAAACCGGCGCCATGCGACAGGCAAGCGCGGAGTGCTCGCCCTCGTTAATGAGATATTTGAGCTCGTGGCGGTAACGCTCCTGCGTGGTACGTACAGGCGGAGCCGCCAAGCGCTCAAGCAGCGCGCTAGCCCTCCTCATACGTGTCCTCCACGACCTTACCGCCGTCTTGCACGTAAAAACACTTCATGCCGTAGTGCTTGCCGTCGTCGGTCACATAGTAGTCAAACGCATCTTGCCTATAACCGTCGGAGTTGGTGGCACGCACGCGCACAAAATACTGGCCGGCATCGGGCGCATCGCAGGTCACCTCGGGAAGCAGCACGTCCTCGGCCTTAAAGACCACGTCGCTTATGGCATAGTCGCGCGCAAGATCTACAGTGTAGCGAATGTCGCGCGCCTCAAAGTCGTAGGACGCATCCCAGTTAATGCGCAGCTTACCGTTATCGATCTGCGGCACGCCGATGTAGAACGGCATGGGCTTTTTAAAACTCTCGCGAAAGCTCTTGTAGTTCTCCTCGATCTCGGAGGGAATCGCCGCGGCGATCTGCTCGTATTGGTCCTTGGTGACAGGCAGATTGTCGATATCGGGCGAAGCAAAGACCAGGGATTCAGTCACCTCGCGGTAGTGCTTGATCATCTTGGTCAGGCGTGCCTCGGTCATATACGAGCGCAGGTCCTTGACGGCGCGATCGAGCTCACCGCGGAACGCCTTGCTGCGCAGCGCACGATTGAATAGCACGTTGCCCCAGTAGTTGCTTACGCCGCGCTCCCAGCTCGCATAATCCGAGAACCCCGTCAGGCTCAGCTCAAGCTTACGCAGCATGCCGTTGTTATCCCAATCCAGGATGTACCAGACCTTGGAGTTAAGCGGGCTGTACAGATAGCAGTTGCGGTTCTGCGTATCGCAGTTGCCCGTCAGGATCTGAAACGCCAACCAATAGACCAGATTCTCGGTATCAAAGTAGGTGTCGAGCACGTCATCGATCTTTTGCGATTCGTCGTTGAGCGCATCGAGCATCTCGATGAGCTTGGTGTGGTCCGAATCGCCCTTAATCTCGAGCATGCCCTCAAATTTAGCCTGGTTGTAGTCGGGATCGTCGGCGAGCTTAATGATGTCCTCGTAGCGATGGAAATCGAAGCTGTTCACCTTATACAGATGCCCGTTCTTATCCAAGCCGTGCGCCTTAAGCGCCGTCTTATTGAGCTGCTCCACCTGCGTAAACAGGCCGTAGTCCTCAAAGGTGTCGTTGGACTTTTCGGTCTGGTCGCACACCCAAAGATGCACAAACTGCGTGCGCAGGCCCATCATCTGGGGAATCCCGTGGATAAGGTCGTAGGCCATCTTGTTGCGAAAACGCATACCCTCGCCCATGTGCTTGTTGAGCGCAATCGCGCGCTGTTGGCGCCAGCTACCCTTGCCCTTTTTGAGCTCAACCTTGTAATTCTTTTGCGAGTTCATGCTCGACGTCTGGCCACGCACCTGCACGGTAGCATTGGGCGCTTCCTCGCCATAGCCAACCTCACCGGCCACCGGGCCGTCTTCGTCGCCCGGCTGCAGCAGGCCCATAACCTGATAGCGCGTCACGCCCATGTCGGCATAGTCATACACCGAGTACGTATTGATCTCTACCCAGCTGTGGTCGGTGTTCTCGGAGCTGTTACCGCGCGAGACCGTCAGGTACATGGTCACAATGCCCGAGTCGTCGTAAACCTCGTACAGCTCGTCCTTATCGCGCAGGTGCTTGGACTGGTCGGAGGCCTCGGCCTTTTTAATCTTGTCCTGCTTTTTGACCTTTTTAGTCGAGGATTCGTCCTGAGACGAACAGCCCGAAAGCAACAGCGCGCCGGCAGCCGCCTCAAACAGGCGACGGCGAGACATCATCCTATCGGTCATCAGAACCTCCCCAAAGCTTGCGATGCACGTGAACTACTGCGCGCTCAAACACGCCATATGGCTCACCCTTATGGCGACTTTCCTCATAGCGCTGTTCGGCACGATCGAGCAAGCGGCCCAGCTGTGTAAAGCGACCCGTTTTGTCGGTCGCCACAATGGGCTGCTGGCTCAGGATACGATACGGCAAGTTGGCGGTATAGGTATCGAGCCGCAGCAGCGCCACAATAAAAAACACCGCTGCACCCAACAAAAAGCCAAAGCCGTAAAACTGCTGCGGCAAAAGCAACGAAACGGCAGTCGCCAGCCCGGCCACACCGGCAAACAGGCCCGAAGCCAGCACGGCCCCTTTATAGTCGGTAAAGTACAGCAAGATAAGCATCACCGTATTGCCCACGGCATACAGGCTATAGCCCACGCACAGCGTGCGAAAATACCCGTGCATAAGGTTGTTAAAGCCCAACGGTAGGGCCGACAGCACCGTGGTCTCGAGCGAAATGACCGCCGCGGTCACAAACAGCTGCTTGAGCGCGCAAAAGCGCAGTTCGCTGTTAAGCGTGGAGAGCATCTCCTCCTCGGCCAACACAATGTCGCCCACCACGCCGCCGTCGTTGAACAGGCTATAGTAGTCGCGGTAGCGCGGATAGAAGTTGACCTCGACCGAAACCACAAAGTTGACGGTCGTGACCAGGATCGTCAAAAACGCGATGAGTGCCGGCACATCGTAGTAGGGCGCACCATAAAACAAGCCCTTGACCTGAACGCCAATGGGACCAGCCCAAATAATCACCAGGTGCGCAAAGAGTCCCAGATTGGTTAACAGGCCCGTGAGCGCCAGCGGCATAAACTGATCGAGCCACTGCAAAAAGGGCCAGGGACTGCGGTCACTCTGCGGAAAATACCGGTACAGCAGTACCACGTCCCAGACGAGCATGACGCCGTAGCCCAGGGCAATTGACGCCAACAGCCCCTCGACCGGCGGCAGTCCCAGCGCCAGCGCGGCCAGGGCGCACAGGCACGTCACGCCAATGGCGGCCGCAAAGCTGCACAGGATGCCGCGGTAATCCTTGATGGCCGTGAGGTAACTCATGCCGTTCCAGTTGACGATCATAATGTTGAACAGCCACAGGCACAGCAGCCCCTGCAGCAGCGTAGCGCCCGAGAACAGCAAAAAGACGCCGTAGAGCACCGTGCCCGCAACGAGCATGATGGCGTTGGAGCCCCAAAACGAAGGCAGGATCTCATCCTCGCGCTCGGCAAACAACATATCAGCCAAAAAGCGCGTGACCGGCATGGAGAAAAAACTCGTGAGCAAAAGCGAGGCCAGCAGTGTGTAGGTCACCATGCACACCAGCAGATCCTGGTTGGCACGGCCCACACCCCACAGACCGCACAGCACCAAGATACCCACCTGGAGCAGCACGCCCAGCAGCATCGGGCCCGTGCACACAATGCCGGCGTAGCCGTAAGCGCGCATCGTGGCAAACAGGCCCTTGCGCCTAAACAGGCGCTTGAGCTCAAAACCAATTCCGGCCACCGGCTACTCCCCCTCTCTGGGCAGGTTAAACGCACACGCCGTCTCGTCGTACAGTGCGCGATAGTTGGTGAGCATCTGCTCGTGCAAAAAGTACGTGGCAACGCGGCGCTGGCCGCGCTCCCCCATCTCGATACGGCGGGCGCGGCTTGTGCACATGCGTTCCATGGCATCGGCCAAGCCCTTGCGATACATAGGCGGCGTCACAAAACCCGCCACGCCAAAGTCGTCGCCCGGGCGCCTTCGAGTAGCTCGCGGCAGCAGCCCACCTCGGTCGTCACGCAGGGACGGCGCGCTGCAAGCGACTCCAGCACGCTGAGCGGCTGGCCCTCGGAGATGCTCGTCAAAATGGTAAAGTCGAGCTTTTCCATGTACTCGACCACGTTGACGCGACCGGTAAAGATCAGGTCGCGCACGCCCAGGGTATCGACCAGCGCGTGGCACTCGGCTCCGTACTCTTCGTCGTCCACGCCGCCCATGATGTGCAGGCGCACCTTAGGCAGGCGCTCGTGCAGCTCAAAGAAGGCATAGATCATGGTCTTGACGTCCTTGATGGGCGCCAAGCGCACCACTGCGCCAATATCCACCCAGCCATCATCGGGCTTTAAGGGAATATCCTTAAAGCGATCGAACTGGATGCCGTTGGGGATAACCAGGCATTTGTCCGCATCACAGCCCATATCAATCTGCGTCTTGTGGGCGTTATGGAACAAACTCGTCACGCGGAAGGCGCGGCGGTAGATCTCCTCCGAAAGCAGGTAGAAAAAGCGAATCCAGCGGTCCTTAAATGACGGCACCACCCAATCGGCGCGAATGATCTCTTCCTCGCGCTCGCGGGTATAGATGCCGTGCTCGGTGAGCAGCACCGGCGCATGGTGAACGCTTGAGCCCAGACAGGCGAGCAGGCCGCCGTAGCCGGTCGAGATAGCGTGGTACACATCGGCAACCGGCACCTCGCTGCCCAGCAGGTAGAGCACCGGCAACAGCATAGAGCGCATGGTGTGGAATGCGTCGGCAAAGGGCGTGTAGGGGTACTCGGCAAGGCACACGTCGCGGAAGATGTCCATAAACGTTCGGCTCTGCAAAAACGAGAGCGGATGCACGCGACGGCGCTGAAAGATATCGAACAGCATGTCCCAGTCCGGATTGGAGAGCGACACCAGACGGCGTAGCGCCTCGCGCTCGCGGTCGTTAAAACTGGCTTCGTGCTGCTCGCCCGAAAGCCGCAGGGCATCGTCCAGGAACACCTCGTGCACCTCGACCACGTTGCCGGGCAGCTCGTAGACAAACTTGCCACGGTCGGCAGCATGCGCGCCGATCACCCACAGCACAAACTCGTGCTCGGGCATAGCCGTAATGTAGCCGTGCATCCAGGTAGACACGCCGCCGTGCACATAGGGGTAGCAACCCTCGAGCACTAAGCAGATTCTCATCGGTCGCCACCCTCCTTGCGCTCGATCGTCACGGTCTTATCATTTGCCTTAAGCAGGTACAGATTGCCCGTCAGGTGCGTCAGCTCGCCACCAGACACCGTACCCGGCTCGCCGTTGTTGGCGCGGAACATAAGCCACGCCTCGTCGCGGAAATTGCCCAGGTTGAGCGTCCAGGCATCATCGCTCGTATCCACGCTCACCGTCACGGACGAAAAACGCTGGATGGCACCCGAGCACTCCGAACCCGTCTGATGGCGCAGATCAGGAGCGGACGCAGCAAGCCAGTCCAGATAGTTGACCAGGCCGCCCTTATAGACTTCCCAGCCCTCCGTAGCGCCGCGATCGGGATCGAGCAGGTCGTCTGGGTGCATAAAGTGCGTGCTCACGTAGTGCATGTTGAGCTCGGACACGGCAGCCAGGCGCATATAGGAATCGCCGACCATACCGCCCGAGACAATGCGCGGCTGCTCCACAATGCCATCGCTCGCCACGCCAAACTCCTGCACGTACGGCAGGTCGGTGCCATCCTCAAAATACGTACTGGCGATGGTCTTAATGCGCGGAACGTCGGTGCCGATAAGCTTGCGCGCACGGGCCGAAAGGATATTCGACGGCGGCACGTAGACCGATCCGTGCGCGTTGGGCAGCACCTCGTCCTGGAAAGCGATAAGCTCGTCGAGCGATGCGACAAGCGTTTCCTTGTTCTTCCACGTCTTGTAGTCGTACAACGTGCCGTAGTCGGTGTCCCAGAGCGCGAGCGGCTGATGGTTGTAGCCGTGAAAGCCCAGCTCGCCGCCCATCTGCAGCAGCATGCCGCCAAAATAGCGGAACTGCGTAGTATCGGGTTGGCGCGCGGGCTCGGTCTGGTTGACCGCGTCCTCGTAGTTTTCGATCATCACGCCGGTATAGCGAATGCCATATTTTTGCGCGAGCTTTTGCAGATCGGGCCACCAGACCTTGGTGTAAAAATCGGCAATGGAAAGGCCGTAGTCACGCTTGATATAAGTACCGTCGCCCGAGGGCACGGGGCTAGGAAAGTCGTCCAAATAGAACACGGCGCTGTTGATGACCGGATAGGCCGTGGCATCACCCAGCAGGCTGATCGCCGCGGCGTAAAAACCGCGCATGACCTTGTCGTAGATGCCAATGTTGCACACCACGGTGTGACCACTGCCGCAATCGTTAGACCAAATGAGCGGCGTGCCCGCATCGCCGGTCTTAACCCACACGTGCGCCGTCTTGCGCAATGAAACCGAGAGCGAAGAATCGAAGGGATCCGAGAACTCGTAGCGCTCTCCTCCGCCCAACATAAAGTCATCGCTCGGAACAATACTTTCGGCTGTCGCATAGTCATATCCGGCCGATTCGATCCCAAGCTTGGAAGCAACAGCCTGCAGGTAGTTCGAGTTATCTGGCGTCATGCCCAGCATGAGTGAGCCGCCCGCACTCACCCAACTCATCAGATCGGTCAGATGCGTACCCAGCCCGTCAAGCGAGGGCATAAGCACAATCACGCGATCAAACGACGTGAGCGATGGGATCGCGTCCGCACCGTCGGTGGCAATATCAACATCGCGATGGGCGATCTTCATGTCGAGCAGGATCTGGTCGAACTGTTCCTTTACGTCCTCGACGCCAGCTTGATCGGAATCGGTAATGACCAGGCACGTGGGCTTTTGGCCAAAGATTGCCGAGGAGGCAGGCACCGCATCGTTGGCGGCAAGCATCCCCAGCTTATGCTGGCCCGCACTGTACTGCACGCCGGCACGCTCCACCAGCAGCACGGCGGCCATGGCAATAAAGACCGCCCACACCACGAGGAGTCCCATCCAACGAAAGCGGCCTGCACGGTCGCGGATATGTTGCGCCACGCTCATCTGGCCTCCTCCCCGTCGCGCCAAAACGCCAACTTTTCGCGGTTGTCGGCGCTCAAATATACATGTTGCTTGTCAATCGCATCGATCACACGGTGAACCTCGTCACCGTCGCGGCGCATCACGGCCAGGCGCAGGCAGAGCATCCAAACCTCCTGCTCCTCGGGCACGTCGAGCACTAGCTGGTCGATCACGGCCTGCGCCTCGTCGATCTGTCCGACATCGGCCAGCGCCGTCGCATATCGAATGCGCAGCTCAAAGGTGTCCTCGCGCTCGCAGCGACGCGCAAGCAGGCGCGCGTACTGTTGGCGCTGAATCAGAGCCACGCGCCCCTCGGCCAAGCCCGAGCCTAAGTATTCACCAAGAAAATCACAGTATTCGATGAGGTTTTGCGCGCTCGGGTCCGTCTTAAAGGCGCGCTCCAGCTGCTGCAGTTTAAGGTCGGACTCCTTGGAGATCTGCGCCACCGCCGTCGCGGCATAGTGCGCCACCTCAACGTCGTCGTTAAGCTTAGCCGCCTGTAGCTGCGCCAGGTACGCGTCGGGCTCCTCGGTGAGCATGGAAAGCATTAGACGGCGCCGGTATGCCGGGTCGTTGACGATGAGCGCCTCCTCGAGCGGGACCACGCCCGCATCGGCGTCACGGTCGTGCACCAGGATGCTGCGATGCAGGTCGTCGTTAAAGCGCAGCGACTCCAGCGCAGACTCTTTCAGCCCCTCGCAAAACACCGCGCTGCGGACCGATAGCAAAACCACCAGCAACGGGCCCCACAGCGGCACCAGCACTATCACAGCCAGCATGTGCCCGCGCACCGGCAGCAGGCCCAACTTCATAAGTGTCCACAGCATCAGGCAAACCAGCGCATGAATCAGCAGCAAGACGGCAGCAACGACAAGCGAGATCAAACGGCACCCCCCTCACCGTCACCGGTGTAAGAGATGTGCTGCAGCAGCGCCACGATGTCCTCGCCGTCGATGGGCTCCACCGCAATCCGCTTTGCGCTCAGGCGCTCGCGGATAATGGGCAGATCGCACGCCTTTGCCTGGCGCATAAGCAGATAGAGCACGTCGCCGTCGACCAAGCCCGCCGCGTCGCTCTCGCGGATTGCCGACCCAATTGCGCCTACCAGCTCGCCGACAGGCTCCACGTCCGGTACCACGCGCAGGAGCAAAAAACTCCCCATCTTGCTATCTGCCAGCGCCTGCTCCGCCGCGAGCTCTTGGCCAAAGGCAACCTGCTTGAGCACGCAAGTGCCGTCAACGCAGCGTTTATCCTGCGCCACCGCCTCATAGTCAAAAGCACGGCCCAGCGCGCTTTCGACCAGCCCGCACAAGATGCGGAACAGGTTTTGATAATAGAGGGTCATTTGGTTTTCAGCCGCACTACGCACAAAGATCAACACGGCGGGTGCCCCGTCGCGCTCGATCGTGTATCCAAACATGGGAAGTCCCGGCGTCAGCTCGCGGTTCACCCACAGGTTCGAACGACCCCCGTCGCCCAAAAGAGGTGCAAGCTGCTCAAGCGTGAGCGAGCGTGCGGCATCTTCGGCAATCGCGGGACTTGCTGCCACCAGGCGTGCAAATGCCCCGCCCGAAACATGGTAGATCGCCACCGAATCGTTCTCGAGAATCTCGCCCAGAAGCTCGCAGCACTTGCGATAGATGTCGCGTGGGTTGAGTACGTCGAGCTCCTGCGTCACGGCAAAGATCTTGCCAAAGCTGTCGTGGCGACCCACGATCTGGCGCCTGTACGCGCGCTTGTCCTCGATCGCGTCGTGGTAGAGCTGAGTAAGGAACGTATTGCGGTTGCGCACGAGCTCGTTTTGATCGCGCTCTGCCCTAATGGCTTCGCTGTTGCGCAGCTGCACATAGCCGCACACGGCACCCACCACAAAGTACGCAATAAACGGCAGCCAGTTGGACGGCTCGTAGAACAGGCCCTGGAAGGTATAGCCGTACTGAGTAAAGTAGCTCGCGGCCAAACCCACCGACGCCAGCAGCGCCGCAACCAAGCCAAAGTCCAAGCCATACAGCGTGCCGATCAGCACCACGTAGAGCAGGCGATAATCAAGCACGTTGAGCTGAGCCGATTGGGAGAACAGATGCTCCAGCACCTCGAACAGGACCCAGGCAACGCCCGTCTCCAGGCATTTGATAGGCAGCGTGTGCAGCCGGATGCGGTCGATGGCGGCGCGCAAGGGGTTAACCTTCTTTGCGCGGCCTGCATCCCAACGCGCTTGAATGGTCGAAAGATCGCGCAGCAGGTCGTACCGCTGAAACCAACCATAACGCACGCGAACGACGTCGCTGACGGGCAGGGCGTAGCCGGCAGAATCGCCATAGGCAACTGAAAGCCCTGGGAACAGCGCCTTGAGGGCCTCACCCACCTCACCTGACGCGTGATGAAAGGTATCGGCAACGTCGAGCGTCTCAAAGGAGGCATCCCAGCTGTCGAAGATACGGCGTACCAGCACCGCAAGCTCCTCGGCACACAGCAGGGGAAACGCCGCATCCTGTGCGCCCTGCAGAGCGACCGATCCGGTTGAGCACGCGTCGAACAGCGGCACCAAAAACGGGTCCACCAGCGCGGCAGACGCGGTATACAGGAACGGCACGCGCAGGATCTTGGTTTGAACGCCCTCGCGAGCAGCGTAGTAGCGGCACAGGTCGTTGGCTGCGCGGGCGATAATTCCCTTGCCCGTTCGCCCCGCGGCATCGACGGCACCCTCGGCACCCGCGGGCCCCGCTACATACAGCAGTTGGACCCGGCGACCCGCGCACGCACGAAAGACCGAGCGCAACAGCTCGATATCGCCCACGGTATCGGTATGCGGGGTAAGGTAATTGGATAGGTAGACCACGCGGTCGAACTCGTAGGCCTGATCCAGGTGTTGCAGAAGCTCTTTCCACGAGGCATGGGGTGATGACTCATCGCGGCGCGCTTCCGCGGCAGCGACGACCTGGACATGGTCCCCGGGGAACGCCTTGGCACAAAAGTCATCGTCAACATATGCGGTGTTGCCAACAACCAGCACCTCCATGGCGCACCCCTCCCCTAAAATCCACTTTAGTCATAGTCAAACATGCGTATTTTACGCTGTCAACGCGAGCCAAGGCGCCTTTAAGGCTGTTTTAAGAACTTTTTTAGGGAATGAGGGAATGGTAATTCATTCGACTTAAATTCATCGAAGAAATGCTATTCGCCCTGAAAAGGCAAATCGCAATCTGCTGGCAGCTCTGCGGGGAGAATGCCAGGCGATGTACATTACTCTCGCACGGAATAGTTGGATGAAAGAGACGGCAGTTCTTTGGAATAGCTGACGATAACCTGCGGAACGATCTTAATGCCCAAAGCAAGTTCGAACTTTGCAATCGTCTTTAGAGTCATATTAGGTTGAGAATTCAAGAGCTTAGAAAGCGACTGAAGGCTTATGCCCATACGATTTGCCAGCTCACTTTTACTCAATCCCAAACGTTTCATTTCGCGATGAACAATAAACTCAATATCTAGTGCATGTTCATAAGCGCGCGTTTCGCTACTTTCTGTTTCGGCATAAAAATCAGATAGATCTACTTTATTCATTGTATTCTCCGTTTCAGAAGCCAGGCATAAAAGTCAGCGCCCAGGCTCCAGAAGCTGACGCGCTATTACGTTCAGTCGCTTGGCCCGCTCGATTTCCCTGCTGATATTTCCCAATCCCTGATGCCCTTTAAACCAAAATAGAAGAACGATTTTGTCTACGCCTTAACATATGGCATAAATCATCTCTCGATTAACCCCGTTAACCCCTTAAGTTCATAGAGGCCGATCTTAGAATCAATACATCGTAGCTTTGAGGTCCCACTCGCGACCTTTAACCCATAATCATAGATTTTTGAAATCTGATCGATCATTTTACGGGCAGCAAGCTTCTTTTTAGGGTCTGTCAACATTTTCTGGAATTGAGAGTTGACGGAAGAAGTCGTCAGCTCCCAAAACGGTCGGCCCTTGGGGTCTCTGTATTCGACAAGTTCATATCCTTCCACCAAGGGCTACCTCCCATTTCTAGTTACACTTAACTTATAAGTTAAGTGTAACTATTTAAATACAAATATCAGGGTCCAGGCAAGATTCATCAGCACCAAACGATAAACAAACCAGTCGAGCTTGTGCTAAATCCGGAAGTGCGGGGAAAATCCGAGATCGGCAGACCAGACCGCTGTTTTAAACTTCCGCGACCTGCGATTTTGTTGCCAAAAATCAGGTTGTGCTCGGTAGTTTTCGATTTTCCCCGCACTTCCGGAATTACAGCCTCAAATCGAGGACCAAGTAACAATGACGACATCCGCGACAACATCCAGTTGTCGCGGAAACGTCAAAGGGCCGTTGCCGGAAAACCGAACAACGACCCCTCTTGGTCATCGCCTCACGTAGAGTGCACGACGACTGTATCACAGAGAACATTTTACCGTAACGTCAAGCGACCCAACAGAGCGACAAGTGGCAATGCGGCTGTTCGACTCCAGCCTGTTCGACTCCATCCTCTAGCTAAATAACCAGAGGATGCCCCCCTTGGAAGGAACCCCTTGTAAAACGAAGGCTTGCATAAGGCCGCTTTAAAAACATCTTAAAATGACTGGGTGGCAGGGAGGCTAAATTGCGAACTCAATCTGTGGCAAATAAAGCGGCCCCCATACTCCACCAGCTGCGACATTTTCAATAATGCCTCTTGCATAGGAATACAGGTCCTGCATTCCGGTGCTAAGCGCCTCCCTGTCAAAAGCATCGTCATCTAAATCCGCAGGAGCGCGATATATGCCGGAGACGGATATTTCGGAACGGTAATAATGACCTTCATCGCAAGGTAAAAGCTCTATAACTAAATTGAGCTGACGAAACCTGGCGCCATTTTCGTCCGAGAATGCGCTGGTAATAGCATTTTTGACGTTGCATTCAACGTCAGACTTATTGATGCCCTCTTTCGGAGTCATCCCGCCATCAAATGAAAAACTGTCCACTTTTCTGGTCACGCATGTAATCAACGGAGATTCAATGCGTTGCTTCTGTAACGATTCCATCTACATCTCCAATCGAAAGGCATTCTCATCTGCCAAAGGAGTCGAGTCCCTATAAGCTGGAGCCTCTCCTCCCGGTATCACCGAAAAGCGTGATGCGTTAAGTCTTGAGGCCATCTCACCAGAAGAAAGGCCCAAATAAGTGCGCGCCTCAGGAACATCTCGAATGAGCTTCATAAGGTTATTTGCGGTAATAGATTGTTGCGATGCCCCGTTCTCCCAACGAGACGCCGTGGGTTTTGAAACCCCTAATAGCGACTCAAACTCATGCTGAGTCAAACCAAGATCAGAGCGTAAATCCTTTATATCCGAGGGAGATAAAAGTTCATGAGCCTTAGCATATTGGGAAGCCAGTGCATGGGCGAGCTTAGTCGCTTCTGTAGCAGTCATTTCATCGTTGCCGCACTCGCAAACATAATGCTCAATTCCTTTTACGGTTATTTTCTCGCCACGGTAAATTTCAGTCATCGGCGCCGTGGTAAATTGCATTTCTTTGCCGCATTCCATGCAACGCATGACTCCTCCTTTAATGAATGTATCCATCGATGTTCGCAGACAAAACGTTTAAATGCGCATTGCCTTCGGAATCAATTGAAAACTTAACGTACCAATCCTCGCATTCAAAACCTCGGCACACGTAGACATCTGCGTAAACATCATGCAGAGGCCCATCCATATCGAGCGCGATGGATTTTCTAAAATCGTCCGGCTTCAGATAATCAAATAGGTCAGCAAGGAAATGATCAATGTCCAAATAAGCAAACTGATTCATCAGGTGTCTGCGCACCCTACCATTTACAATCATCTTTCCCGAGCGAGCCAAAGACTTCGCTTCGTCAAGTGAATATGTCGGTCGGAGCTTGGTTCGACTCATAACCACCCCTTAGTTAGCATAATGCTAACTATATTCGTCTTGTAGCCAATTGGCAACTTAATATGGCTTTCCGGGCAAAGCATATTGCCACCCTGTTTAGCGTCCAACCGCAAGTGCGGTGAAAAACCGAGTTATGTCGACCAGACCTCGGTTGCAGGGATCTGCGACCTGCGGTTTTGTTGGTAAAAAACGTGGTGTGCTCGGCGTGTTTCGATTTTTCCCCGCACTTCCGAAATTCGCGGCAAAACCCACTGTCCTGAGGCGGAAACGCGACATATACCATTCGGAAAACAGCCCTTAAATGCGAAAACCGCCTTTCGGCGGTTCCCACGGACCAAGCCGGACATACCGTCGCAAGGCCTCATCACAGCCAATACTTTAAGGGAGAACTCGAGAAGCCGTCAATCCAATACCAACAAGCTCTTGAATCAACTTTTGACCCTTTTCATGAATCAGCCATTCATCGATACGATCGTGCCGGGGGGCCACAGTCAAGACTCGTACCGACCCTCTCCCCTGTTAACAGGAAATCTGGCCTGATTGTCAACAGAGAATAGGCTTTGCTGTTATTGGAGCTCCTTAGATGAAGAAAGGCAACCATCCCAAGAAGAATAGCCGCCTTTCCGCAGGACGCAGGGCCCGTAGGTTACCCGCGCCAATACCGCTTTTTAGATAGGCTACCGATTATTGGCCCATAAATCAACGCTATTATTTTGACCTTATTTTGACCCGAACGGCAACTCTATAACCCAACTCTATAACCCTAATTCAAACACCCTTGACTATCGACCAAATGAAACGAAGCTTGGCACGTATGTCAGGCATCACACGCATAAAAAAGGGCAACACTCTCTAGTTGAAAGCGTCGCCCATAAAGCTCCCAAAAGAGCTTTTGTATTGTAGGTAGATAGCTTAACACACAGAACCAGCACGGCCGATAAAAATAGGGGATGCCCTCCGGCGGGAAGGAACCCCCTTACAAAACTTTGGCCTTATAATCAGGCTTCTGTTTTTTGTGTGACTATGATAGCTCAAACTATTCCCTCAAACCGCCGCTCTATCCTCCGTCACAAGTTCACGGCTATGTACAGGATGCAGGAAATCAGCGTACCTGGCAATCAGCCCACCAGTGTAGGGGCTGTTCTTGCCTCTAAGGATCTCATCTTTGAGCGAATTGCACGGTGTGCCGTCTGGCTTCGTGCCATTGTAGGAGGAAATAAAATCCGAGACGACCGCATAGCCGTCCTCCCCCTCCATCTCGATGCTCTTCAAGAGTTTGACCTTTGCAAAGTGCTCCACATCAAGCGTGAGCAGCAACATCTCATAACGAAGAAGCATATCGACAATCGATAGGTCGACCTACATCTTGAAATCTAGATTTGCATATTCCCCCTTACGAGCCCCTCCTCAACCTTTGGAAACCCAAGCCGATAGGCACGCAGGCGAAAATAGTTGCTGTTCTTCTCCAGATAAGCTCTGGCATCGTCTTCGCTCATCAGCGAGAAATGGACGCTTGGTTTGTTTAGCCGCTAGAAATCGTATGACGGGGCGCGGCTCGTGTTCCGCTATGAGATTGTCGATTTACGGAAGAAACTTTGCGTCACCCGCGCACAACCTTACTCTTCGTCACGATCCGTCAATGAGCATAACGCATACTCTATACCGCGAAGGCGCTTGCCAAGCTGCCGAATTTCGCGGTAGGCAGCCCTTTGTTCCTTTTCAAATGCAGTCTCACAAGAAATGGTAATCATGCTCTCAAATGAGCCAATCTCAACCGGACAGACAGTCGAGAAGCACCTACGCGCATATTTTTTTGAAAAGGAGACATTCACTTCAACAATAGAACTCCCCCACAAATCTTCGAGATCCTCAAACTCTCCCAAGAGAATATCCCTCTCCTGTTTAGGAGGCAAAATAGCGTAGCCCCTATCAAACACAACGGAAGCGCGTGTGTATTCGAAAGAACCTTTTGGAAACAATTCAGGAGAAAGTCGAAACGCAACATTGTATGCAGGCGCCTCTCCGATATTTCTAATAACAAGCCGCGCTAGTGAGGGAGAGACATCATCTGGCCGCACAAACATAATAATATCCGGAGAGGTTTGAATCGTCAGGGCCCTAAGGGCCGCCCACGATGCAACGACCGTCGCCAAGGCCGCCATCGAATTAATCCAAATGGACGCAATATCTAATTCAGACATTACCTGTCCAATCTATTGGAACCGCCACACACCATGCAAGAAAAGGCGATGACTCATATGCCGACAAAAAATAACGCGGGCCCCCGACGCTTGAATCTCGCCGAGGACCCCCATAAAATGTTTGATGTTGGCCCGCTATGTCAACATCACGCTAGGCTTTAGTTGCCGCTAAAGCCTAGCGAATCTTTACCCTTACTGCCTTCGTAGTCGTTCCAACCTTTCTGACCGCACCCGTTGAGCTAATTCGGTACTTCGGAATCTTTACGCGAATCGTCTTCGAAACCATATATATCACCTCCCTACTGCTACATCACGCTTTGCTCGCAGACTAGCGATGCTTAGCAATCTGGTGCTTGACCAGAGTCTTCGCAGCCGCTGACTTCGCGGCTTTACTCGTCGAGGAGCTCGCGAGCGTCTTGGCAGCAGCGCCAACCTTACCTCCATGATGGGTCGCCATGATCTCACCTCCAATCTAGAACAGTTTGAATCTTAACAGCCCAATCCTACCATACTTCATTGCGGCAATGTCCAATCAATTCTTGCTTTGTCTCTTCCTGTCTCATACAATAACAGTAAGGAGAGGAGCACACATGAAGAGATCAGACATCATCGACTTGATCCGAGCGCATTCGGAACACGACGATATCGCCTTCAACAACGCAGCCACTATTATCGCGAAAGATTTTGAGACGTCTGGGCAACCCGAGCTAGCAAGCTACATCATGGCCCTCATTGCTAGAACACGCACATTTGTACCGCAAGAAGTCACTGAGCAGAAATACGACTTCCTAGAAAAGGTAATCAGCAACAATATCTCGCTACCCCTTCCTCAGGCCATCGCTGGCGATATCCAGGGGCTGCTCAATGCTCTATCTAAAGATGTGGGCATCAACACTGTCCTCTTTTACGGCGCATCGGGAACCGGCAAGACCGAAGCCACAAAACAGATAGCCAGAATACTTGGCTACCAGCTATATGCCGTTGATTTCAATCAAATCATCGATAGCAAACTCGGAGAAACGGCCAAAAACATCGCAAAAGTCTTCCAAGAAATCAATGATATAGGCGACTGCGCCATTGTCTTGTTCGACGAAATCGATGCCATAGCCCTAGATCGAATTAACCAAAACGACGTCCGTGAGATGGGGCGGGCCACAAGTGCACTTCTAAAAGAGTTCGACAAGCTGAACACGCGATCCGCCATCATCGCAACAACGAACCTCTACGACAAACTAGACCCGGCACTCGCCAGGCGCTTCGATGTACAGATTGACTTTAATAGATACACACATGACGATCTCGTTGAAATCGGCGAATCAATCGCAAAGAATCTGACCAAAAACAATCAGACAATCAATAACGACTCTCGAACCCTTAAAAAGGTGCTGCAGAGTTGTCCGGATCTGCCCTGGCCCGGCACGCTCAAAAACCTCATTAAGACCTCCGTCGCGTTTAGCGATCCTCTTAATCCAAACGACTATCTCCGCAAGCTGTATCAGCGTCTACATGGATATGAGCCCGATTCACTCAAACTGCTTAAAACTCAAGGTTTCACTTTAAGAGAAATGGAAGTTTTAACAGGCATTTCTCGAAGCACTATTGCGCGAACCCTAAAGGAGTAGCTCATGAATAGCCTAATCAGGCTCACTGGCGATTTTCAAACGGCAAAAGGCTCGCGACCGGGCCCCGCAACGCTCCCCGCTAAAGGAACGGTTACCGCAAAGAAGATTTCGCACATTCGTAAGAGCCTCGAAACCGTTCTGAGCAAATGGCCCAAAGATGCCATAATCGAAGACATCTTGGTCTCCGTTGAATACCGCCAGATTGTAGCCAAGAGCAATAGAATAAGAGAGATGCTGAATGGCGGAAAAGACCAAGAACCGGAATTATCCATCCGTGGTGCCCGCTACCTCGATTTTAACGGGAACCACCCCAGGCACCTGATGACTCATTACGTGCCCAAGACGACCATCCTGTCCACCATTAACAATCTGCGTGAGTGCGAGCGAATCGTAGTCGATCATTTTGATGGACTGATGAACGCAGACAAGATGGTCGATCTGGTTAAAAATGACAAGCTCAAGCAAAAATGGAATCCTGCTATTTCACACACGCTCACCCGATCGGGTTTTGCGCAACTCATACGCGATTCCTATTACGTCAATGAATTTAGAATAGAAAAGCCGCCGGCGGCTACCAACGAGAACGCAATCGTTACCCTATTTGAAACTGAGAGGGACCCGCAGGATGTATTTGAGGAGCTTCACATTGACGTACCCCCTGCAAACCTCTTAGAGAACAGTGTCCTGTTAACCGAGACAGAATATCGCACGCTACTCGAGCGCGCTCCCTACCTTGTAGCCATGTCGGTTATCGACCTGTCTTCCTACGCTCCCATGAATGATGAAGGCTCGACCTCCCCCGCCATCAGCAGCCTCCCCGAATATCCCACCGACGAACCCATCATCGGCGTAATCGACACTCCATTTGAAGAGAAATATCCCCCGTACTTCAGCAATTGGGTCGAATACATAAGCTGCTTACCCAAAGACATACATCCTACTTCGAGCGACTATCGACATGGCACATGCGTCAGCTCATTGATTGTTGACGTTCAAGCCCAAAATCCATCGCTGGATGACCATTGTGGCCACTTTAGGGTTCGACATTTTGGAGTTGCAACCGCAGGCAAGTTCAGTTCGTTTGCGGTGATGAAGCACATTGAGCGCATCGTTGCCGAGAACCAAGATATCAAAGTTTGGAACATCTCCTTGGGGTCAATGGAGGAGGTGTCTCGAAACTCCATATCGCCCGAAGCGGCCCTGCTAGACAAACTGCAACAGAAATACGACGTCCTCTTCGTTGTTGCTGGCACAAACCAGGAAAATGGTAAGCCCACGTATCTTGGCTCCCCAGCGGACTCCATTAATGCCCTCGTTGTCAACGCCGTCAATAGAGACAACGAGCCGGCGTCCTACACAAGAAGAGGACCGGTCTTGAGTTTTCACCACAAACCGGATCTTGCCTACTACGGAGGGGAAAGCAACGACCCTATCACCGCCTGCTGCGGAACCGGGGCCTATCCGGCTGTCGGCACCTCTTTTGCAGCTCCGCTAATTGCAAGGAAAGCTGCCTACCTCATTTATAAAATGCACCTAAGCTGTGAACTTGCCAAGGCTCTGCTAATCGATGCAGCATGTGCGTGGACAAACCCTGAAGATATGAATCGACTCGGCTACGGCATCGTTCCTGTCCAAATTGAAAAAATACTCGAAACCAGTAACGATGAAATTAGATTCATGCTCAGCGGCGTGGCGACTGAACGCGAGAATTACAACTTCAACTTTCCTGTCCCCGTTTCAGGCACAACCTACCCATCTGTGGCGAGGGCGACTCTGTGCTATTTCCCTAAATGCAACAGAAATCAAGGCGTCGACTACACGGACACCGAGCTCGACTTGCATTTTGGACGTATCGGAAACGACGGGCGAATCAAGTCGCTGCTGCCCAACAACCAAGGCGAGGAAGACTGTACAACCGATGAAGAAAAGGCTCGAAAAAAGCTGCGCAAGTGGGACAACGTCAAGCACATAGCGGAACCGCTAACCAGCCGCAGTAAGCCCAAAAAAGTGTATGCCAACCCAATGTGGGGCATGATGATTCGCAAGTCGTCGAGATATCAAAAGGGTTCGCATGATCCGCAGCGTTTTGGCGTAGTGGTCACAATCCATAATCTAAAAGGTGAGAACCGGATTGATACATTCATACGACAGTGCTCCGCCATTGGCTGGATGGTAGAACGGGTCGAAATTGATAACGAACTCAAGATTTACGAGCACAGTCAAGTTGAGGTGGAGTTTGAGTAACCACTGACTACAGCAACACTATGCATCAAGAGGGCATCGGGGGTTGTCGCCCCAGTGCCCTCTTACGAGCATCCTTACCATTGGTAACGTGCGGCGTCCTAAGAGGACGGCAATGGTAAAAGCAGGTAACATCTGATTTGCAACGTCGAACAGCATAGCTAAGGACTATTAGATGGTTGATTTTAAAAAGATGGCAGCATCGCAGAACCCTACGCTGCGAATCAAGCCTGATGAGATTTTCGACAGGTTGCCGAAACCCCAATCCTTTGATGATTTACATAGCAGCCAGGCCGAAGTACTTGATGCATGGTTTAGTAACAGAAATAAGAAAGACACTGTTATCAAGCTAAACACGGGAGGTGGCAAAACCCTTATAGGACTGCTGATTGCCCTCTCCAGTGCACGAGAGCTAAAACGTGGGGCATTGTATCTTGTTGACAACAAACAGCTTGTTCATCAAGTGTGCGAACAAGCGAGGACACTTGGAATACCTGCTTCCGAATATAATGGAAGAAAATCTCTTACTGCAGATTTCAGAAATGGCTCAACGATTCTCGTTGCCCATTATCAAGCCCTCTTTAACGGCAAGTCTTCCTTTGGCTTGGAGGGAGAACCCGAAACGGAGGAAGTTTCAGTAATCGTCATAGATGATGCGCACTCATCTTTTGACTCGGTTCGAAGCGCTTTCACGGTGGAGATAAATGCATCGGATTCGCCTAGCTTATATCAAGAAGTTACGACGCTCTTTCGTTCAAGCTTTGATGATATCGATAGGGTGTCAACTTTCGACGATTTCGTTTCTGGGACTCGCACGGCTGGCGAAGAGGTGCTAGAAGTCCCATTCTGGGCGTGGGATAAGCATCGACAGAAGGTCGCCCGAATCATCTCTGATTTCGCAGCGTCAAATGAAGAAGACACGCCTACGGGAAACTCTATAAACTTCGGCTGGGACCTCATCAAAGACGATCTCAAGTACTGTCTTGCAACGCTGAGTCGCGTCAGATTCTCAATTACCCCAATTTTTCCCCTTGTAGAGAAGTTTCCGACATTCGAAGAATCGCCTAGAAGGGTGTACATGTCTGCGACATTCGCTGATGAGAGTGCGATCGTGAGATCTTTCGGGTGCAAGAAAGATGAGATTAATATTATTTCTCCCAAAACCCTTGCCGGAGTAGGGCGCAGGATGATTCTAGAAGTTGGGACAAAGGAGCAGCTACGAGTCGCGCTCGTCGAAAAAATGATCGCTCTCGCTAAAGACAAAAAAGGTGTTGTGGTCCTCGAACCGAGTTTTGCAGGCGCGAAGCAATGGGAGCAATTGGGAATCGTAAGTGTAAAAGGAAGCGATGTTGCTCAGGCGGTAAGCGATCTAAGGGAAAACAAGCTTGACGTGCCAATTGTATTTGCAAATCGATATAACGGCATCGATCTGCCGGGCGATGCATGCCGCCTACTTGTCGTTTCGGGCATCCCCAAAGGGATGTCTGATCATCATAAACTGATGTCGAAAATCCTAGCTCATAGCAAAGTCTATGCCCGCTCAATTGCTCAAAACATTGAACAGGCAATAGGTAGAGGCACGAGGGGCTCAGGTGACTACTGCGTCGTCGCATTAACAGGATCCGATCTATGCGAGTGGATTAAAGACAACCGCCATGCTGTATTTTTGACCCCAACAACAAGGGCCCAAATCGAATGCGGTCAAGGCATCATGAATGAAATATGTTCAGTAAATGACTTCAAGGAGGTCGTCGACCAGGGAGTCAATGACGACCCCAATTTTGCATCCTATTTGTCCGCCTATGTAGCAGACAAGGTCAACGATTTTGATTCTATTGATGACAGCATGCTCGAAAATTTTGCTCTATGTGAAAGAAAAGCGCTAAACGAATGGCGCAAAGGTATGAGTGGACGAGCTGTCGAACTCCTAAAACAATTTGCAAATGGTGAAAATATAGACAATTCAGTAAAGGGGCTTGTTCTCCGCCTGGCAGCTCAAATCGCCTATTCGGATGACGATGTAGAGACTTCCAGAAAGCTACAAACTCGCGCAAACGGGCTCAACCGTTCACTAGCTAAGCCCATATTCTCCAGCTCAGACTCTGACGCTAGCTTGCAAGCAAAAAAGATTGCTGAATTTATTTCGTACCAAACCCGAAAGAGTAGCGATGTGTCGACGAAATTCGACACAGACCTGAAATCCTTATCGGAGCAATGCCATTCAAAAGAATTCGAATCAAAACTTGAGTTGCTGGGGAAATACCTCGGTGCCAGCTCGAAACGTTACGACAATAACGGTGACGGGCCCGATGTTGTCTGGGTTTTTGAAGAAGCGCATATTGCTTTTGCCTTTGAAGCAAAAAACGAAAAACTTCCGGATAATCCGCTCACGAAACAAGAGCATGGACAGCTTCAGGTCGCAAAAGAGTGGTTACGGGCTCGATATCCAAAAATGGAATGCTTTGCAATATCTGTTCATCCAAATAATTTGGCATACAAGAATGCAAGTGCAGAATCAGCATTAGTGCTTACACTTAATAAGCTTAACGAGCTTGTAAAATCAATCGGTCAATTGATTGCGATTCTAAGCTGCGGAACGCTTAATGAGAGAAGTCGATTGGCGCAATGTGAGACGCTAATCAACCAGCACAACCTTCGCCCCGAGCAGATTCTAGGTACCAGAGTTGAAACATTCATAGCTAAGGAACAAGGGTAGACTCGTGGTGGATTCCTCGCCAAAATCGAGCACGTTAAAGCGCCCGAGGCATTTTTCAATCTTGGTCACTACAACATCTGACCTTAGTTTTCAGAAGAGACAGTTGCTGAATGACGGATGCCCGGAAGTTTTATCGGCATCATCCATGCCAACATCCCGGAGTTCATGAAGAAGGCAGAAGGGAGGGATAGAGGGGGAGCTTCTAAGGGTGAGTATTTGCTCCTCTGAGCACCAGTGATTATTGCGAATCAGCGCCGCTTATATTGCCGACCGGCACCGCCCCCGGTAAGTCGGCCTACGAGGCAGTCCTTCCTCCTAGCTTTTCCCTCATGTTGAAGTCGCCCTTGCGACCCATACGGTATCGTGGACTATCCTGTCCATGATGGCGTCGGCGCGCACGTCAGCGCCGAGCCTGGCGAGCCAGTCCTTCTTGCGGTAGTGCGTGCAGAAGATCGTGGAGCCGATGCCGTACCGTACCTCCATAGCTCCGGTATCATGCTGTAGAACCCCGCATCGGGCTCATCCAGCAGTCACTCGTCCAGCACCAGCACGGTCAAGGCGCCCAGCTTCTGCACGAGCTTTAGCTCGGCGCCCGCCCCCTCGATTCCGAGCACCCTGGCGCCCGCGACAACGTCGCCGACGCTGTGTCTGGACATCCCCTGGAGCCTCGCGATCTCGTTTTGGGACATCCCCGCTTCGCGAAGCCGAGGGACCAGCTTCACCCTTATCTTTATCACCATGTATCACCTCCTTCTTCTCGGTCGCCGACTAACCGCATTAATTGCTGGCGCCGTCTCCTATGGCGCCAGCCCACCAGTCCACCCCTCCCCAACCTTCCCCAGAAAGATCGCTGATGCTGACAGGTATTCCCGTAAAATTAGCCCCAACAAAATATGTGCGGAGTGCTGGCCTGGAGCTGCCTTCGGACCCTATTGGCTGCTCACCGAGAGGCTCCGCTATGAAACGACCCCTTTACTACCTGTTCTGCGCGATCGCGTGCACGTCTATGGTCAGCGCGACGATGCCCATGGCAGCCATTGCGAAAGTCATTCAGCCTCGAGCGACAACCGAGCAGCAGACGCAAGCCGACGCCACGAGTAGCGACACAGGCAAGGCTGAAGACGGCACCAACACAAACGCGACAGCAGATATCGTAGAGGACAGCACCGCAACATCCACCGGCACCAGCGCCGTCAACGCGGAAAGCGCTGACGCCACCGCCGCCGCAACCAACACGGCCACCACAGCCCCCACCCCATCCCTCCGAACCCAAACCAGCCCCGCGCCCGCCGCAATCTCCACCGCAGCGGAAACCGGCTACGCCCGCTCCGCCACCGCAAGCCAAAACGGCGTCACCTTCACCGTCTCGTGGAACGACGCCCCCGCGGGCACCGCGACGACCTTCCACGTAACCCAGACCAACGGCTCGTCCCAGGCCAAAGCGCGCATGGACGTGCCCACCTACTGGGACGGCGGCAGCAAGGAAAGCGTCTGCGACCCGTCGCGCGCAACATGGGCCAGCTACCACAGCCTGGGCACCGCGGGCCACGACTTTACCTTTGACTTCACGGCATCGGGCACGTACCGCATCTACTTCTACTTTATGGACAACAACAGAAACGACCCCCAAAACGACAAGGGGATCTACTACCTGCGCGCCACGGCGGAGGTTACCGTAAACGACGCCGCCCGCCCAGGCGTCACGCAGATCGTCAACGACGCCGTGGCCCAGTGCAGGCAACAGACAAACGGCTCGGAATACGACATGGCGCTGTGGCTCCACGACTGGACGCTCGACCAGCTGGAATACGACCACGGCCTCAACTGGTGCTCGGCCGAAAGCGGCCTCACGCGCCACCAGGGCACCTGCGAGAGCTACCAGCGCATCTACTCCAAGCTCCTTGACGCGGCGGGCATCGCCAACGGCCGCATCACCGGCAACGGCCACACCTGGAACGCCGTGAAGATCGACGGCAAATGGTGCCAGATGGACCTAACCTGGGACGACACCAGCGACAACTGGTACGGAGACTTGGACCAGCGCCATCTGTACTTTGGCCTGACCGACGAGCTCATGGCGATCGCCCACTCCGACCACACGGCCAACTACCAAAAGGACGACTACGCCTACCGCTCGACCGACTTTTCCAACAATTACTTTGTGCGAAACGGCAAGGCCGATGAATGGGCAGAGAAGTATGCCGACCGCATTCAGCAGCACTTGGATGCCAAGAAAGAGAGCTTTTCTATCGATGCCGACAACCAGTCCTTCCCGCCGAGCATCTCGGGGATTCAGAACGGGATTGTTGCTTATGCGATGAATCTGAGGGAGTGGAAGGCTGGTGGCTCCAAGGTTGAGCTTACTGCGGCATCAAACGTCATCAAGGAATCGAACAGCAAATGGAGCACTAGGTACGACCTGAAAGCTAAATACAAAAACGCAGCATTAGAGAAGGTCATCGAGGACGGCCCCTACCGCGTCGCGGCCTCCCTCGACGCCCGGATGGCCGTGGCGGCCTCCGCGTCGGGCTGCTCGCTGTCCTCGGGCGCTGGCGCCCTCTCCCTCGAGCGCGACGGGGCGACGGGCCTCTACAGGGTCTCCTCGGGCGGCCTGATGCTTACCGAGTCGGGCAACCGGGCGGTGCTGGCCGAGGCGGACGGCTCCGCCTCGCAGCTGTGGCGCGTCTCGGCACTGGGCGGAAGCCGCTACTCATTCACGTCCGCCTCCGGGCTGGCGCTGGACGACCGGGGGCAGCGGACCTCGGAGGGCAACACGGTATGGCTCTACGAGCCCAACGCGGGGCCCGCCCAGGCGTGGATCCTTACCTAGTCTGCAAGACCTTTCAAAAAAGTTTTAATAATTTTCCGAAATGGTTTGAGGAGATACCTTTTTACAAGCGTTTTTGTATAAAAAACAATTCCGCGATCTCGCTTTTTATACGTCCGCTCCACGGCACGCCAACCACCTTCGGCAAAAGCGTCAATATAAAAATGCCTGTCCTTAGGAAGGACGCTCGGGTGATGAAGCTGATCATTTCCTTTGGCGATATCCTCAAATTGAACAGGATATAAGTCCAAAGCGCCACTAGATTCAACAAACTCTTTGCCGTGATTATTATTCACGAGCAGACATGAAACGCCCTTCATTTGATTAAACTTCTCGGCATCTTCCAGAACGTCAGGTCTGTTGACATCAACACCCCAAAAGTCACCGATGGTAAGATCGCCAGCACGGAATCGGCCCGCATAGGGACACCTATAGCAACTATCGCGAAGCGTCTTAAGGTTCAAGAACATGTCGTAGTAGGGGGATTTCGCCGCAGGAATGGTCACCTCTCTTCCGTCCTCAAGAAGAAGAAGAAGAAGGGAGTGACCCCACCCCTCACGCTTGCACCTAAACCGGAAATCAACCACGGGAGACCCAAGCTGTTTGCCATAGTCCTCAACGCAGTCAGCGAACATGCGGCCGGAAGGGACACCGTGACAGACCAGGTCAATAGTTGTAAGGCCCTCATAATCGTGCCCGAGGAAACCCCTAAGGCCGGCGACCTGGCAAGGCGTTCCGCAGAACAAGACCCGCCTTCCATCACGAAGGTCCGCCTTCACGTCGGCAAAGCAAGCTCCGGCGTCGCTCTGGACATATTTTGAGTTGAGAAGCGGGCGAAGCTCATCAACACTCACAGCACGACGATGCAACACTCGAAGAGTATTCCCCTCGCGCTCATAGGCAGCACCGTATGCGACCCCGCCAGAAGAAATATGCTCACGCGCAACGGCGCCGAAAACTCCGCCGGAAGCGGACTCCGAGACATCGTCCCTACCGGCAGCGGCAAAGAACGGTCCAGCGGAATTAGAGCCTATCCCCCGGTTGAGGCCGCACGCCCTCGTGCACGCGCCGCAGCCGATACAGAGATCGCTATCAATTACGGGAAGAACAAACCCATCCTTACCCTCAGACATGGAGATGGCGCTTTTTGGGCAACAAGCGGCACACGCCCCGCATCCGCAGCAATGCGATGGCGACTCAAACAGCGTGGGAACTTCGCCCCTTTTCACGGTAGACATGCAGTTATCCCCCTATTTACGAGCCGAAACAATCTTACGCAGGATATCGGCATTCATGTAAACGGAAAAAACCAGCGCAATTGCCAGGCAGGCGATAGCGCTCCAGATGCCCGCACCGTAGGCGGACAGATAATAAAAAACGAACACGCCGGCAATTGAAACTAAAGTCCAAACCTGCTCAACTCGGTCTTCGACAAGCTTCGTAAACTTAGCGACCTTAATTCTGCGGTACTCATTAACCACGATCATCGCCAAGAGCGTTGCAACAGATGCACCATAAAGACCGAAGTGCGGAATCAACACAACACACAGAACGGCGCAAAGGGCTGCAGACACCGCAGTGGTAGTACCCATAATTCCGGTTTCCTTATGTGCGGTAAAGATGCCACCGTAAAAGCCGGAGATGTTGCTGAAGTACGTCGCCAGGAGCAATATCGGCACATAAAGCAGGCCCTCACCGAATGAACCCTTAATCAGGATGCCGTACACGAGGGGCATAAGCGCAGACATAAGCAGAACGACGCTCATCATGAAACGCCTTAGCGCACGATACACAGAGTTATAGAAAGTCGACTCGTCCTCATCGGAGTTGAGGGCACGCGCCGAGCTCTCCTTCCAAGATTGATAGAAGAAGCCGTACACCTGGTCCATGACACCGGGGAACTTGTAAGAGACGGCGTACACGCCGGCGGCAGAAGCACCGAGCGTATTCATGATAATCAGCCTGTCTAGCAGGTTGTTAATAGTCCAGGAAACCTTGTTGGGAATGAGCGGAAAGGAATACCGCAGGAGGTCTCGAGCATAGGAAATGGAGAAAGCCGACGGATCGATATAGCGCCAGAGCTTCCGCATGACCATGAACACGAGGGCAACACCGCCCTGCGCAATAACCGTGGCGGAAAGCATGCCCACAACGCCCCAACGCAGAACAGCGATAAACAGAACGTTTAGCACGATGGTAAGAGCGCTCGCAGCGAAATTCATGACGGAGTAACCCACGGTATCCCCGAAACCACGTAGGACCGCAGAAGCCATCTGCAGAAGCGCGCCAGCGACAACAAGGCCCACGACCCAGCCAAGATTTTCTGGCCTAAATAGCAACCAGACCAGAATCGCCAAGACCGCAAAGCACGCGCAGCCAGCAAGAAGAACAGCGCAAGACGCGGTCACGGCCTTAGACCGATCACCATCGGTGCGACAGTCGATGAGGAACCGAAACAGCGCTTCATCCATAAGTAGGGAGACAGCAGGAACGCAGAACAGGGCGATAGTGTTGATGTAGTCGACGGTACCATAGTCGCCAGTGGAAAGAACTGAGGTATAGAGCGGCAGCAGAAGAAACGAGACAAGCTTGGTTGCCATTCCTCCCACCGCAATAATGCCAGTGTTCTTAATAAGTCGACGCGTCTCCCCCATTACGAAAGCGCCTTTCTAAGATAAGCCCAGGAATGCTCCCGCAGAAAATCCAGGCGAGAGTCCACGCCACTCCAGTCACAAGGGGCAATATCGTCGACGCACATAACATCGACGCAACGGTCAGACAGCCCGATATTACTCAGCAAGTCGCGCATACGCGCACCAGACTTATCTGTTGCATACACGCGGAAGGGCTTATGAAAGAGAATCGAGAATACGGTCGCATGAAAGGAATTGGTAAGAATAAGGCTTGCGTGCGCAATAAGCGAAACGAACTCCTCAGGGCCAACACCAAACAGGTTAATTGAATTTGGGATATCTAGGTTTTTATCAGATATGTAAGCAACCTTCATGCCCGTTGCTTCCGCCATCGCGACGGTGCTCTCAATAAGTTCGGGGCACTCGCGTAGTAGATACATAAATATATATTCACCCTGCAAAACATCTTTTGATGCCATATCTGCGTAGTCGTCAGACTCCAACAAAAGTGTGGGATCTAAGACAACATCTATAGGCGCATCGACAAGGGGCTGAAATAACGGAACCGTCTCCTCCTCGCGAACAGACAGGAAATCAAACCTTGAGAGCAACTTGGATACAAGCTGTTCATCAAAATTCTCAGGTCTAAAGAAAGTGTGCGCAAGACTGGGAGCGTAAGCGACTCGACGTCTATCTCCAGCGAATGAAAGGAAATAGGGACCAACAACACCTTGTGTACAATCGAGATTCCAAATTTGATCGCTACCACAAATAAAGCAATCAAACTGATCCGCAAGCTCGCACATCTCCTCTTCATTTTGCCAGTGATAAGACTTCTTCGTCATGCCGAAATATTTTTTGGAAAAACCTTCGAATGCAGTCTTTCTTGACAAATACCTATTCAAACAGCGCAATGTTCGAAGCGTTGCCTTTGGATGTCGGGGCTGAAGCAGCTTATACTGCTCATAATCCCGAGAACGATAATCGATAATTTGCACTTCATGTCCCATGTTTTCCAAAACCACTTGAAGCGCATAAGACTGGAGCGCAGATCCGAAGTTCATCGCGCCGTGGAAAGTAATCGTTCCGATTTTCATTATTTATCTATTCCTGTTCACCCAAATATGAATTGCATCTGAAAGACTTAACCCAGAAACCCCCTGCGCCGCAAGGGCAAGCGAAGCGAGAAGATACCGGTTATAATCCGAAGAACGAAGAGCTCTCTCGATATCACTCCATCTACCGTTTAACGATGTGCTCTTCGTCCTAAACTCATCAATTGAATTGAATGTGTCGCAGCAACAAGCAAACATGGTTTTACGCGCGCTATTGTCCAAGGCGATGGTTCTCCCAAGCAAAAGCGGCCCAAACAAAGGGAAAATACGATCGTAGTCTTTCTGTGAGTAAGAAATTCCAAGCTCCGAACGATTAGAAATCAATTCATCGAGAACCCAATACGAATCAAGGCCCTTAACATTAGTAGGGGTAGACTGCATAATGGATCCAGGGCGAATTCGGTAATAATAGCCGCTCAAATCATAGCAAGGCTCATCGTTAAAGCGAGAATCAATCCAAAGCGGGTGAATCAAATCTTCATACCATGCGCCAACAGGAAATCCAATTCCACTCCAGACTTCTCGACGATACAGTCTGCCCCATGGCACCATCCAACTCGCCCTATCAATTTCCTCCTCGCAGACTATACCGTTATCAGACATATATCTAAAAGTAGATGTAACGTAATCTGCAGAAGTTCCCATGAGGCGACCGTACATAGCCTCAAGGTAAGCCGGTCCAATCATGTCGTCGGAATCCACAAACATGACGTACTTGCCACGAGAAGACCTGAGGCCAGTATTGCGAGCTGCAGAGAGACCTCCATTTGCTTGGTGAATTACACGAACATTGGGCAGAAATCCGTATGAATCAGCTATTTCAGCAGACCTGTCCTTAGAGCCATCATCGACAACAACAACCTCAAACTTACCGTCAAATGTTTGTGTCAATATCGAATCTAAACATATCTTAAGGTAGTTTTCCACGTTATATACGGGGACAATAACTGAAATATCGCAAGTCGCTCCTTCTTGAAATTCAATAGGCTCGAACATATTTAACGGTCGCTCAGAAACCATATTCAACCTTGCTTTTGATGCGCAGAGGTTATCACTAGAAAAGCGAGTTAGTCTGAGTACGGCATCATAAAATCCACCGGAAAGTAAGACATAAATAGCATTTTTAATTAAATCTGTTATTTGCAGCACTAGACCATTCCCATCTTCAAAAGCGAAAAACAGGCATTTATCCTTAATCCAACAAAATTTCAATTTATAATGCCGACAACGCGATCGTAAAAGCTAGTCATCAGCAGCCTCCATAAACTCAAGCATTAATAATGAAAGTTGCACATGCGATCATTTCATCGAAACCATAATGGGATTTATCGGCAATCTGAACCACTGATTCAGACACAATTTCGCACATAGAAAAACGATCATTGAAAATGCCATTTATCAGCTGCCTCACGTGAAGATCCGACGAAGACGCTTGTAACATCCAAGACCCCATCGGGCAGCATGAGAAATAATCCCGTTGTTTGACAAAACTAGACCATGAACTAAGTCAGGACAATTACTAACCCTCCTGTGATACTCGCTCTTAATAGTCTTATCAAAGTGCTTTTTCGACTCAGCATCCAATTCACAATCCCAAAGAATCTCGTCAAGATCGCAATAGTGACGACAGATGCCCCTATTTGCATTCTGAAGCGAACATACTGACCAACTAGTCGCGTATCGAAGCAATTCATCGCTTACATAATTCCAATCAGCAATCTGTTTATCTCGAAACAACTTTGTACTGTTCGTGTCATGCTGGCGATAGTAGTAAAGGGGTTCATCAATGTGAAATAGGTTTTTTGCCATATCAAAGATAGGAAGAAGCTGACAAAGATCCTCACCATGCATAAGCCCAGCACGTTCCGTATACCACTCATAACAGGGAAATAAATCTTTACGAACGACCTTATTCCAAACACTGTTAAAATCGCAGGCGCACAATTCGCTTTTAACCAATTCATAAGAACAGCCAGAATGAATACCGGGCGCTAAATTCACCTTCAGCGATGGCTTAAGGGACCTCAAGTCCATAGTGAAATTAAAAGAAATAATATCAGCACTAGTCGAAGCGATAGCAGCAAGAACCTTTTGAATGCAACCATCAATAAGAGCGTCATCGGAATCGAGTGAAAGGACATACAGCCCCCTCGCCTCACGAAGTCCATCCCGGCGCGCAGCAAGGAGACCTTCATTATCCTTGTGAATAACAGATGCCCTATCATGCCCATCGCAGTACGCGTCACAAATCGAAGGAGATCCATCAGTGGAACCGTCATCCACAAGAATCACTTCAAAGGAATCCACTCCCTGAGCATCAATGGACTCCAAGCAAGCAGGAAGATAACGCTCAGTGTTGTAGACTGGAACAACAATACTAATCACAGGAGTTTCATCATCCATAAAATACCCCTAATAACGCCGATGAATATGGAAACAGATCGCAGCTACCACCAAATACAAACGTGATAGAAAAATATAAGATGCAAAATAAAACACAAAGGGAAATAATTAGCAGACGCTCTTTTCCGAGTTTTTCTGACAAAAACGGGAAAACGAAACCTGAAATAAAGAGAAAAGGAAAACTAAGTCGAATTAATTCAGGACTAATAGTTGCAAATTGCGCAAACAATGATGCAACCATACCGTTAATCGTGTAGAAATTAAGCGATCTGTAGTCGTCGCTCAAAGATGAGTTTTTATGGCCCAATGCCCATATCACTAAGCAAAATGGCAGGTAAATTAGCATCGTAGTATTGAATGAACCCATTCCAGCATGCTTAATTTGAAAGCTGTATGACGACGTAAATCGTGACACGAACTCCATCACATCGGGACCGACTAAAATCATGCAGACAGCAAAATCAATAACTCCAAGACACACGAGCATTGCAACAGCCTTGAAAGAGCGTTCCTGCTTGCGCTCATAACATGAAATGTAAATAATCCAAATGATAAGGCCCATAACTGACATCTTATGGAAGCCAACCGCTAACATCAGATAAACAAAAGCAGAAACGCGCTTTTCACATAAGAGCTCATATACCATCAAAACCAGCATGCTTGTTGCAAGACACTGTCTGATAATATTTATTGTGTAGCCAAATATTACAAAGCAGATAAATATCCCTACAACAGGATACCCACGGGGGTACAACTTCCTAACGACTAAGATATAAGGAAGGAGAACGATGGCCTCACAAAGAAAGAGAACGGCATTAAAATCACCGGTCAGCCTGCCCAAGATCCAAAAAAGAAGTACGAATAACGGTTCTTGGTCTGAGCACGCACCCATTGCACCCAAAGGCGAGTAATACTGCGAGGCGTAAAAACACCTGAGAGGATATGCAGAAGTATCAGTACCGACAGAAACGTCACGCGCACCTGCCACCAAACAAAGAGGAACAACCGAGATAGCCGCAAGGACCGAACCAACTCGTTTATTTACCACCTGCGCAGAAAGATAAAGCAATAAAAGATGAAGAGCAAAGGCTGCAAAATAAATTGGCATCTCTAAACCTGTTTCGAAAAACGCTGGGCATCTATTGAGATTCCTTCGGTCAAACCGCCGATAAACACATTAACGCCGCCATTAAATCCATCTTGAAATAAGATGTCATACAAATATTCGTTAATGTATTTATCAATATCATGCAGATATTTGTTAATTGAAGAACTCACTATAACAACCCTTTAGTTATGAGAATTAACCGACAGCTTTACCAGAAATTGCTGCATAAATTGAATAGAAAACGTTATGAACCTTGGGTGAGAATGAAAAGAGAGAACAACGGATCCTCCATTTCAAAGAAGCAAATAAACTCTTCGAAACGTTTTTAGCAAGCTTTTGAGCATGTCTCAAATAAGCTTGCGCCTCTCCCTTGTCATCAAAGGCAGCAGGATCAATCTTCATTGCGACACGGAGCGTACAGTATGTCTGAAAACACTCAAATTCGCCCTGAAAATCACAACCAACGACTTGACGAACGGTCTCAATAGCTGCATTCATGTCAGTTACATGCTTGGGGCCTTGCTTCTTAAAGGTAGTAATGGATCCAGGCCGCGTCACATATGCGTAAAAGGGCGCCTCAGATACTGCTACCCTACTAGTATTTGAACAAATAGAGGCAATGACGCCCATATCTTCAAACAACTGTCCCTCAGGAAAGACAAGACTAGAGATTAGAGACCGCTCAAAGAGCTTTCCACACGCAGAGCCACTTTCACCACTGAACAATAGTAGCTTTCTTAAGCGTTCAGCACCAGATTCAACAACGAACTCGGCATCCTGACCCATCTCATAGCTGTCAAGCAAGGGCGTCTTCGCAAAAGAACCAACAACGAGAGGCACTCGATAATTATCAGCCGCTTCCACCATCAGTTCAACGGTCCGCGGATCAATCAAATCGTCCCCATCCACATACATTAGGTAATCCCCATGACACCGTTGAGTACCAAAGTTACGTGCGGAAGAAAGACCACCATTCTTCTTATGCAGAATCGTAAAACGTACGTCTGCCCCAATGATGCCCTCAACAATATCGATAGAATTATCTGTACAGCCATCATCAACGATGATGAATTCGATATTCGAATATGTCTGAGCAAGCAATGAATTCACGCAAGGAAGTACGAAAGAGCCCACATTATATATAGGGACTATGATGCTAACCAAAGGCTTATTAACATCAGAAGCCATATACCTAGGACCTCCTGAGAATTACTCGATATATCAATGCTCTAATGGAATTAGGCATCAGGCAGACGATTGCATGCGGCAAATAAGAACAGATATAGTCACGTTTTGTAAAATAGCCTCGTTCAAGTTGTGCATGCTTGAAAGCCTTAGCATATTTAAGATACCGCGAGCCACCTCTACGAGAATAGAAGTCATCGCTAACGCGCATCGCAACAAGAGGCTCACTTAAGTTATCGGCTTGGCAACCACAGGCAAGCATCCTGTTAAATAGATCCCAGTCCTCAAAGTAAAGAAATTCTGAACTATAATTTCCAGCTTCGACAACCTTGGATTTTCTAAACGTCATAGGAGGATGACGAAAGGGATTGCGTCTCCTAGAATAAGAACGTATGGCATCGATGCCTTTTGGAAGATTCGTAATCGCAACAGGGTTGTCGGGGGACGTTACAAATTCAATAACGTCACTGCCGACCATGTCGAGTCCGTTCTCAATAGCGGCAAGCTGTTTCTCCATACGATCTGGACGAGCCACGTCATCAGTATCCATACGCGCAACAATTTCGTTAGAGCAAGCGAGCATTCCTCTGCGCAAAGCGTAACCCAAGCCATGATTTTTATCATATGAAACAAAATTAAATAAACCAGGATACTTGGAATCGTACTCTTCAAGTACCACTTCAAGCTCACGTGTAAGCAGACCATCCTTAACCATGACAATCTCGCTCGGAAAAACGGTTTGATTCAACATGCTATCGAGAGATTGAATTAAAAAAGCAGGATTTTCTTTTTTGTAAATGCTCATCAACACGCTGTAAGAACATGTATCGGATGCTTGCATCTATCGCCCCGTCCTATCTTTACCAAACATTGCCCCGAAGGTGTTGCTGAAACAATTGAAATCCATACGAAAGCACCGATTCTGAACGTACCGAAGTTCAATCTTTTGCCGCAACCCGCTTTCAAAAGTCGCCGCATTTCGGTCTGTTGCCTGCCAAAGGCCAGTAATTCCAGGCCGAACTGAGAGCAGCTCAGCCATTTCTTCATCCGAAAAATGCTGTTCAAGCTCATCTCTTGTGATGGGGCGAGGACCAATGACAGAAAGGTCACCGTTCAGTACATTGAGAAACTGAGGCATCTCGTCGATGGAGCATTTACGAATGAATTGACCAATCTTGGTAATGCGGGGGTCATCGTCGACCTTGCGTTCGACTTCCCACTGATGCAGCTGCTCCGGACTTAAATACTTCTGCACATCACCCGCATCGGCAACCATGCTACGAAGCTTAAAAATCTTGATAGTCCTTCCGCCCTTGCCGACGCGCTCTTGCGTATACATGGGGCTGCCGGGCGATTCAAGGCTAATAAGCGCGCACAAAATAGCGATAGGGATAAGCAGCAGTGCGCTCATCAAAAGACTGAACACCAGATCAAACAGCCTCTTAACAAAGCGATAGCCAAGGGTACCGCTCGGTTTAATCTCTTTAATAGCCAGTGCGTCCCCCACAGATGCACAGCTCTCTGTTACTTGTTTAGCAGCCAAAATCAAACATACGGCCCTGTCCTCCAGGACCCCCCCCCAATCGGTAAATTCAAAAATGCGAACGAATAGCCAGTGCAACGTCTCCCTTACGTCTTGATGGGAACGTCGAGCGGAAGCACTTCCCTAAAGCTGGAATCGCCTTCGCCTACGTCCACCAGACACCAGCGCTTGCGACGGTCAATCTTGTGCACGCGGGCCTCTTGCCCCACCAAGGGACCCTGCTCTATGTGCAACACGCCGCCTTCTATGCGCGCGACGCTGTTGCGCACCACGCCGTCGTCGTCCAGCACACTGCGGTACCAATCCTGCGCATCGTCCGGCATGGGCATGTACGCCCGCTCCCTACTGCCGGCGATGCGGCAGCCAAAGCTCAACTGGGCTAAAGCCCTATCGAGCCAAGAGCAGC
>OBWW01000269.1_pt1 | contig 50688 bp, 43 predicted proteins | sample 1538091 | NCBI WGS metagenome assembly OBWW01 (sample SAMEA2580125, study PRJEB22360) | human gut metagenome | biome: human gut; feature: human-associated habitat; material: faeces | place: Denmark | collected 2008/2010 | reverse complement strand
CCAGAGCTAAATTCCTACTTGACAATGGTCACTTCATAACAGCGTGACAGAAGTCATTTATGACTTCGTCTTCACGCCCCCGCAAGCACAAAGAGGGCTTCAGCGTTCGGCTTTGCCGAGCACTGAAGCCCCTTTGCGTACTGCGCTGTTCGCTTTTTATTAAAGTAATCGGGCTTATGTCACAGCCCCATTTCCCACTCCCGTTTGTCTCACTCTCTCATAGTTTAGCGTTGCTGTTTGTCTTTTTGAACAGCCTGTTTGAAGGCCTGGTAGTCCATGCTGACTTGTTTAACGTACTGCAATGACCAGTTGGCCAGCCCTTCATCAAGAACTTTTTGGTGCTTGATGTAGCCGCGGATCATCGGCGAGGTCGGACTTTGGGAATGAGCCATGGCGAGCAGGAGGGCGCAGACCTGACAGTAGAGTTGGAAACTATCCAGGTCCAGCTTGCTGACGTTGATTGATTCCTTCATGTCACGGAATTGGCGAACGTAATAGCTGCGGCCGCCAAAACGGGTACTTGCCAGGAAGGGATCCGAACTCGATTGCAGGACCCGCTGGGCGGTGACGATTCGGCGCCCAGCCCGGATTCCATTGTGAATTGCTTCTTGAACCTGCAAGCTGAGGAGGTTGTAACGAAGGGGAAGGGCCTCCTTGACTTGGAGGACGATGTGGCTGCCGTCCAGCCCGGTCAGCATGATTAAGTAGCAGCGGGTCCCAAAGCTGCCAACTCCGACACTGTAACGGATAATATCGGAAATATGGAAGTTGGCAAGGAGAACTCGGACGTCTTCGCGGGCGTTTTGCCGGTAGAAATTATAGCCTGCCACCACTTGCTGGTAGAGGAGGGGACCGAGATGTTTGGCCCGCGGCGGGTTATCCTTGAAGACCAGCTGGCCGAGTTCGTTGGTGGTCCCCATCTTTTGGACGATTTCTTCGGAGTTACTGTGCTGGCTCTTCTTCATAATTTTCTCGAGCCGGTAATTCATTTCCGCGTTGCCATCACCGAGGGCGTTGATGGTATTGACCATGTCGTTGATTTCAAAGGAAGAATAAAAAATTTCGGAGAGGGTCATCCGGTTGGCCCGTTTAATAGCGTGCCGGTAGGTCTTGGTCGTTAGCTTGAGCAGTTCCTTGAGGGCGTCGCGGTTAAAGCCGTTTTCTTCCCCGACCAGTTCGGCGCTGACCAGGAGGCGTTTCAGGTCACTCTCCCAGTTGCCGATTCGGGACTCGTCAAAGTCGTTGAGGCCAAAGAGCAGTTGTCGTTCCGGTGAGGCATAGAAACCAAAGTTATTGACGTGGGCGTCCCCACTGATGACGATGGGGATGTTGCTCTGGTGCTGCTCTTTTAAATCGCGTTCCATCAATTCCGCGGTGCCCCGAAAAAAGGCAAACTGGCTTGCCAGCATCCGTTGGTGACGCAGGGGCAGCAGTTCGGGAATCATTTTAGATTCGGTCATCTGGATGGCTACGACCGGATCCCGGTCGACGGGGACGAAGGTACTCAGGTCCTGGCTGGTCACCTTTTGCTGGATGTTGCGGCCGGTGCGCTCCAGTTCCTGCTTACTCTGGTGGAGCTGCAGCCGTTTTAAGTCAAAAATATCTAAATTAGGATTAGTCATGGGTAGACTTCCTTTCCGTACTTGCGTTGGTGCTAGTAATTCTCATTTTAGCATTTTCGTTAAGTTGGTAAACAATATTTGTTTTGATAATGGTTATCTGCCACAATAAGAGTAACTATGGAAAAGGAGCTGGTAATGGTGATTATTGCAGTAGATGATTTGCTCGCCCAACACCTGCACGTTAACACGCGGGCACGGTTCAAGGGCCAGCTGGGTAATGCACAAAACTGGTCGGTCCGAGTGACGGGTGACTTCATGATTGTTATGAATAACCAACTGGCCCTGCCTGTAATTGTGCGCCACCCCCAGCGCTTTAATGATTCCCGGTCATTCATGGCGGCGTTTAAGCGCCAATTCCTCGCCCTGCTGGAGCTTTCACCGATTCCGCACGCAAAAATCAGCCTGATTCGCAACGCTCAGTTTGCCACCGTGAGCTTTGAAAGGGGCGTCAACACGGCGGCGGCCCGCTACCTCCAGAATTACGCTGACCTGCTAAACGACCATCAGGGGACGATCGACTGGAGCAAGCAGCCTAGCAATGCCGAACTCGCTTTACAGCTAGCGGAGGAGACCTGGAAGAAGGACCCGGTATCGGGAGAAAAGCTGCCAATCATGGACTTCTTTGAAGACTACGCGATGATGAACTTTCACTTGCCAGCCCATCCCGACTTTAACGAGCATAACCACACCTACCTCTACCGCTCCTCATCCTTAAACGATATTATGAACGCGGTGGCAGTCAACCAGCAGTTCTTGACGGACTACCGCCGCCTGCTCGACCGCCACGGCAAGAGTGACCAGATTATTGACAGGGATGTTGACGTGGCCGCGGACTACTGTTCATTTTGTGAGGCGAACGGGATCTCGCCCCTGGATGACTTGGCCTTACCGTATTATTACCTCCTCCACTACGATGAACGGCAAGATGAAAACATTTCTGACACGGCCTTGAAGGGCATTGCGACCGGCTTGCGCGAGTTTGCTCGTTTTATGCGGGCGCAGCAGCTGTTTAGTGATGATGACTTCAGCCAGTTTAACCAGGCGGTGGCTCAGGGTTGGGACGCCCTCCATTCTCAGCAGCGGACCTACCACTTGCAACAGCTGCTGCGCCGGATTCAGTTGCAGTTTGACCGGCAACGGCAGAACGTGCGACGGCCCCTTGATGTAGCCCGGCAAACCTTCCGCGTGCGGGTCGAGCTAGCCGATTATTCTCCGCAAATGTGGCGGGAATTTGAGGTTAGCGGAGATACCCGCCTCGACAAGTTGTGTTTTCAAGTACTCACGCTCTTTAATGTCCGGGGCAACCACCTCTTTGACCTCTGGGCGGGGACAACTGGCTACCAGCTACCGCTTTTGGACAGCGGCTATGAGGAGACGGCCAGCCTGACAAAGCACTGGCTTGGCGAATTTAAGGCGGGTGACCAGCTGACCCTTAACTACGACTTTGGTGATTCCTGGAAATTTATCATCCGGCTGGTGGCAACCTCCGGCGTACCCCGCCGTTCTAATGGTGACCGGGCAAAACTTCTGGCGGGCTTTGGCCGGGGAATCATTGAGGATATTGGCGGCCCGACTGGTTTGACACAAGCTGCCAAGGATGATTTGACACTCAACCAGCCCCTCGATATTGCCGCGGTTCAGGAACGCTGGGGAGCGGCAATTACAAGCCTGCAGCGGCACTACGAATAGGAAAAGAAACTTAACACGACGCGTCAGTGGGGTACAATGAACTTAATTCGATGATGAAAGAGAGCGTTGTAGATGACAGAACAAAACGAAACGATTCCGAAAACGATGCGGGCGTGGGCGGTCACTACTCCGGGGCCAGTCGATGGCGACCGGGCCCCGCTTAAACTGGTGGAAAAGCCCGTCCCGACACCTGGCCGGGGGGAAGTGCTGGTCAAGGTCTTGACCTGTGGGGTCTGTCATACCGACCTCCACGTCACGGAGGGGGACCTGCCAGTTCACCGTAAACACGTGACGCCAGGGCATGAAATCGTGGGGCGGGTCGTTGCCCGGGGGCCGGAAACCCAACGCTTTGCCCTTGGTGAACGGATTGGGATTCCGTGGTTTCGGCATGCCTGCGGGGTCTGCAAGTTCTGCCGGTCTGGTCACGAAAACCTGTGCTCCCACTCCGTTTACACCGGCTGGGATCATGACGGCGGCTATGCCGAGTACGTGACCGTTCCGGAAGGCTTTGCCTACCGGATTCCGGCGCGTTTCGATTCCTTAACCGCGGCGCCGCTATTGTGCGCGGGCATCATTGGCTACCGGGCCTTCGAACGGGCGAACGTTCCTGCAGGTGGGCGCTTGGGTCTGTATGGTTTTGGCGGGTCCGCACACATTACGGCCCAAATTGCCCTGGCCCAGGGGATTGAAGTCCACGTCTTTACCCGCGGTAAGGATGCCCAGAAGTTTGCACTTGAGCTAGGCTGTGCCTCGGCGCAGGGGGCCTATGACCCGTCACCAGTGCCACTGGATTCCGCAATTATGTTTGCCCCCGTTGGCGAGATGGTCCTGCCGGCGTTAGCGAGCCTTGTTCCCGGGGGAACCCTGGCCCTGGCCGGTATTCACATGTCGGATGTACCAACGCTGAATTACCAGGACTACCTTTTTCACGAAAAGACGTTGACCAGTGTGGAAAGCAACACGCGGCGGGACGGAGAGGAATTTTTGACCCTGGCGGACCGGCTCGACATTGAACCAGCCGTGACGGAGTACCCGTTTGAGCAGGCGGACCAGGCCCTCCGCCACGTTAAGGGTGGCAACATCAAGGGTGCCTGCGTGCTCCGGGTTAGCAAAGAATAACGATGTTTGCTAAGATAGTGATTATTAATAAGAGAAATGAGGAATAGACATGGATTATCCACAACTTGATTTAACCAAGGCGGAGGGGCCCCAGGCAACAATCAAGACTAGCTTAGGGGAGGTCAAAGTGCAGCTCTTTGCTAAGCTGGCACCGAAGACCGTTAAGAACTTTGTTGAACTTGCCAAGAAGGGCTACTACAACGGGGTGCTTTTCCACCGGGTGATTCCCGACTTTATGATTCAGGGCGGGGATCCTACTGGTACTGGCCGTGGTGGTGAAAGCATCTATGGCAAGGCCTTCGAAGACGAGTTCAGCGACCAGCTCTTCAACTTTAACGGTGCCTTGTCCATGGCTAACGCCGGCCCGAACACGAACGGCAGCCAATTTTTCATCGTGTCCGCCAGCCGGGTACCCGCAAATATGCTGGAACAGATGAAGATGGTTGGTTACCCGCAGGAGATAATTGACCACTACAAGGAAAAGGGTGGCACGCCATGGCTGGACCACCGGCACACCGTCTTTGGTCAGGTGATTTCCGGGATGGAGATCGTCGAAAAAATTAGCAAGGTCGACCGGGATGGCATGGATAAGCCAAAGGAAGACGTTGTGATGAATGAAATTACAATTGAAGAATAGTTAAGAAGGGGCTGGGAATTAACTCAACCTCTTTAATATTTTAAAGTTAGTAATGCCTCAGCGCAGTAGCTGGCTGGCAATTCAAACGCTGCTACATCAGCATTTGACCAACCCCAAATAGGCTTGCTGCGCGGCGTAGCCATAATGGCTCTTATTAGTCATTACGTGCTTATTTCGCCTGTTCCGTCAATAGCTGCCAGAGTTTTTGCTGGTCGGCTGAGAGAACCTCGGTTTCCCGGGTCGCTAGTGAAAGTCTGAAAGTCGGCTGGTCGTCATCGGTGATCGCGAGGACAACAACATCGTCACTCGGGACAATCGCCAGCTGGGTCAGAAATGAAATTCCCAGATTTTCGGCCACCATCGCCTTGATCACGTGGATGTCGGGTGTGCGGAAAAGAACCTTCGGGCGAAAATGGGCATTATGGCACATCTGCTTGAAAGCCTGTTCGTGGAAAAATTCGCTTCCTGGGACGATAAAACGTTCATTTTTAAGAGCAGCAAAAGAGACCTTCTTTTGACGGGCCAGCGGGTGGTTCTTGCCGACGATGACCTTAAAAGGATAGTGGGCAAATTCCTGGGTGTGCAGGCGGGCCTGGTGGAGGGCTTCCAGAGAGCCGAGGAGGGCAATGTCCAGCTGACCCTGTTCCAGCATCCGCAACAGCTCCTTGGAGCCGTGTTCATAGGTGTCGAGGTGGGACATCAGCTTGGCCCGCATCAGCATCGGGGTGAGCGGGGGAAAGTAGTAGTTGCCGATAATTGGCGGCAGGCCAAAGCGAATCCGGGTCGACTGGGTCCGAGCGATTTCTTCCCGGGCCACCCGGAGTTCGTTAAGGATGACCGTAACGTGGTTGGCAAACTGCTGGCCCGCTGGTGTGATGTGCAGCTGCTTATGAACGTGGTCCCGGATGAAAAAGGCACTGCCAAAGTCCTTTTCTAAGCGCTGAATGGCCATCGTGATTGTCGGCTGGCTGACTTGGAAGTGAGCAGCAACCTGGGAAAAATTTTGGTATTCGACTAATTTTTGGTAGTATTCAAGATCCTTGATCTTCATAAATAAATCCCCCTAGATCAGTAATCGAAGCCTGGTATATCAACTTTATTGATAGTGTAACATAAGTTTGACTATAAATTAGTGGCCCTCTTATGATGGGAATCGTTAATTGCATAAGAAGAAAGATTAGAGAGGGATAGTGACACTATGATGCGTAAGGGAATGCAAATCTTAAATGACCCCTTTAAGAATAAGGGAACGGCGTTTACGATGGCGGAACGCCGAGAGCTGGGGTTGCTGGGCCTGTTGCCAACCCACGTGCGGACAATCGAAGAACAGGCGGCAGAAACCTACGCTTTGTACCAGTCTAAAACGTCGGGAATTGAAAAACGCCACCTGCTGATGGAAATTTTCAATACCAACCGGACCTTGTTTTTCTACCTGATGAAGCAGCACATTACCGAATTCATGCCGATTGTTTATGACCCGGTAATTGCCGAGTCCATCGAACAGTACGATGAGCGTTACCTGCGGCCTCAGGATGCCGCCTACCTGGATGTCAACCATCCGGAGGACATTGCCACGGAGCTGGCCGCTGCTGCGGACGGTCGTGATATTCGCCTGATTGTGGTCACCGATGCGGAGGGAATCCTGGGAATTGGTGACTGGGGAGTCAACGGGGTCGATATTTCGGTCGGGAAGCTGATGGTCTACACCGCGGCCACTGGCATTGACCCGGCCCAGGTCCTGCCGGTATCGATTGACGCAGGGACTGACAACCAGCAGCTGCTGGATGATCCTAACTACCTTGGCAACCGCCAGCACCGGGTTCGTGGCGACCGGTACTTTGCCTTTATCGATCGCTTCGTCGAAGAAGTTGAGAAACTCTTCCCCAAGAGCCTGCTCCACTTCGAAGATTTCGGTCGGGGCACCGCGGCCCAGATCCTCGATAAGTACCAGGGCCAGATTTTAACCTTTAATGATGATATTCAGGGTACCGGGATCATTTCCCTCGCCGGGGTCCTGGGTGCCATGAACATCTCTAAGGAAAAGCTGACCGACCAGATCTTCCTGACCTTTGGCGCCGGAACTGCCGGTATGGGAATCGCTAAAATGTTGTACGAGGAACTGATTCGGCAGGGGATGGAGCCCGCGGAAGCGAAGAAGCGCTTCTACCTGGTTGATAAACAGGGGCTCCTCTTCGAAGACACACCGGGTTTGACCCCGAAGCAAAAACCGTTTACCCGTCAGCGGGCCGAATTTGCAAATGCGGATGAGCTGACTGACCTGCTTTCCGTAGTTCAGGCGGTGCACCCAACGGTCATGATTGGCACCTCGACCCAGCCGGGAGCCTTCAATGAAGCAGTCGTCAAGGAGATGGCGGCCCATACTAAGCGACCAGTAATTTTCCCACTATCCAACCCCACTAAGCTGGCCGAAGCCAAGGCGGCCGACCTGCTAAAGTGGACTGGAGGCCGGGCCCTGGTTGCCACCGGAATTCCGGCGGGGACGATTAATTATGACGGCGTAGATTACCACATTGGTCAGGCCAATAACGCCCTGATTTACCCGGGAGTTGGCTTTGGCGCCCTGGCCGCCCAAGCCAAGCTGTTGAATGATGAGATGATTGCAGCCGCCGCGCACGCCCTGAGTGGCATTGTCGACCCTGACCAGCCGGGGGCCGCCGTCCTTCCGCCGGTGGAGAAGCTAGCGGACTTCTCGAAGCGGGTTGCCATCACGGTTGCCCAGTCGGCAATCGACCAGGACTTGGCCGGTGAGGGAATCACAGACGCCCAAACGGCTGTGGAGAAAATGACCTGGGAAGCAAAGTATTAAATATGCCGTCACCTGATTAGCTATTTAATAAGCACTTGCAAGCAAACTGTTAATCTAGCTTGTGAAAATGAGCTTAATTGTGAAAATGCTCCAGCAACTTTTTGAAGTTAAGGGGCATTTTTTGTTTTTAAAACCTTGTGAAAAAATCACACCACCCAAATGAAAAGGCTATCACACCGGGGCAGGCGCCTAATTCCATAAGTGAAATTTATAAAATGTTAAAGGTTTGACTATTGCAGTGGCGATGAGTTAGGATAATGGCGTAATGATGTGTAACATTTCACAAGTTGTTATTGCATGATAATCCATTGGAGGTTTTTATTATGTCTGATTACCGAACAGAAGAAGATACTTTAGGCCCAGTTAAAATCCCCGCAAGTGCATTATGGGGACCGCAAACGGAACGGAGCCGCAATAATTTCCCAACTGGTCAGTACATGCCGTTAGCAATTATTCGTGCTTTACTGAACATTAAGAAGGCAGCGGCCCAGGCGAACATGGAAACCAATGCAATTTCTGCTGACAAGGGTAACTTAATCGTGAAGGCAATCGATGAATTGCTTGCGTTAAGTGATGAAGACCTGCGCAAGGACTTCCCATTGAAGGTTTACCAGACTGGTTCTGGGACGCAGACCAACATGAACACTAATGAAGTCGTGGCCCACAAGGCTCACGAAATCAACCCGGACATCGAAATTTTGCCAAACGATGATGTCAACAAGGGGCAGAGTTCAAACGATACTTTCCCAACCGCGATGAACGTGGTGGCTTTGGAAGCCTTAGACAACCTGAAGCCAGCGGTTCAACACCTGATTGACGAATTGAAGATCAAACAGGACAAGTACTGGAAGACGGTTAAGGTTGGCCGGACCCACCTGCAAGATGCCGTGCCGTTGACGTTCGGTCAAGAAGTTTCTGGCTACGTTTCCGCACTAGAACACGACTTGGACTACATCAAGACTTTGGAACCAACCCTGAACGAATTAGCCATTGGTGGGACTGCCGTTGGTACTGGCTTGAATGCCGCCGAAGGGATGCCAGAAAAGATTGCTGAAAAGCTGTCTGAAGTTTACGGCTTGAAGCTGACTGCCAAGAGTAATAAGTTCTACGGCTTAGCTAACCACTCTGGACTGGATGTAGTCCACGGTGCTTTGAAGACTTTAGCCGCTGACATGTTCAAGATTGCCCAGGATATTCGGTTCTTGGCTTCTGGTCCCCGGGCTGGTTATGATGAATTAAACATTCCAGCTAACGAACCAGGCTCATCCATCATGCCAGGGAAGGTTAACCCAACCCAGGCGGAAGCCGTTACGATGGCAGCTATTCGGGTCTTCGGTAACGATACCGTGGTTACGATGGCTTCATCCCAAGGTAACTTTGAAATGAACGTTTACAAGCCCGTCCTGATCGACGCCTTCCTGGAATCGGCGGACCTCTTGGCCGGAACCATCACTGGCTTTGCTGACCGCTGTGTTGCTGGCATGACCGTTAACGAAAAGCGGATGGCCGAACTGGTTGACAATTCGCTGATGACGGTTACCGCACTGTCACCACACATTGGTTACCACGACAGCGCCAAGATTGCCCAAGCCGCTGACAAGGCTGGCAGCACGTTGAAGGAAGCAGCCCTGAAGTCCGGCAAGGTGACTGAAGAACAGTACGACGAATGGATGGATATGCTGAAGATGACTAACGTTGATCGTGAAGACTAATTAAAAAGGAGATCAATTAATAATGGCAGAAAAGTTTCAACCATTATCAGTTAGCAAGCTGGATGACAGCTATGATGCTGTCATCATTGGTTCTGGTGGAACCGGGCTGGCCGCTGCTATTCAGGCCCACGAGCTGGGCATGAAGGTGGCCGTGCTGGAAAAAGAAGAGGAACTGGGTGGGAACACCAACCGGGCCTCTTCCGGGATGAACGCCGCCGAGACCAACGTTCAGCTACACCACGGTGTGATTGACAACGTCGGTGACTTCTACCGTGAAACCTACAAGGATGGTGGCCGGCTCAACGATAAAGACATGCTGGGCTACTTCGTCTACCATACCGCGCCGGCAATCGACTGGTTAGCTGACCACGACATCAAGCTGGATGACATCACCGTTACCGGGGGAATGTCCAAGAAGCGGACCCACCGGCCAGCAAGTATGGCGCCGATTGGTGGCTTTCTGGTCAACAGCCTCCTCGGTGTTGTAGCCAAGGAAGATATTCCGGTCTTTAACCGCACCAAGGTCATTAAGCTCTTACAAGACGCGGAAGGCCGGGTTAACGGCGTTGAAGTCAAGTCTGGCGACCTTACGAAGCAGGTCAGTGCCAAGGCAGTGATTCTGGCAACCGGGGGCTTCGGTGCTTCTAAGGAATACATCGAACGCTTCCGCCCCGACCTCAAGGACTACAAGACGACCAACCAACCGGGGGCTACCGGTGACGGCCTGAAATTGGCCGAAAGTGTTGGTGCTGAGCTGATGCAGATGAACCTGGTTCAGGTTCACCCAACCGTTCAGCAGGACAACCCCCATGTCTACCTGATTGGGGAAGCTGTTCGTGGTGAAGGGGCTATCCTGGTTAACGCAGACGGGCAGCGGTTCGTGAATGAGCTGAATACCCGGAAGATCGTTTCCAACGCCATCACAGCCCTGCCAGAGCACAGTGCTTACCTGATTTTCGACCAGGGCATCCGTGACCGGGCCAAGGCCATTGAGTTCTACGACAAAGTAGGTCTGGTTGTTCATGGTGATACGGTTGAGGATTTGGCTGAGAAGCTGAACATGGATCCGGCAACCTTGAAGCAGACGGTTACGACCTGGAACCAGGCCGTGGAAAACCATGATGACGCCGAGTTCCACCGGACGACTGGGATGGACCGGGGCATCACCAAGCCGGGCTTCTTTGCCATCCACATTGCCCCAGCTATCCACTACACGATGGGTGGAATCCACGTTACGCCGAAGACTCAGGTTCTCGATGGCAACGGGGATATCATCCAGGGGCTCTTTGCCGCGGGTGAAGTTGCTGGTGGCCTGCACGGTAACAACCGGGTCGGCGGGAATTCCATCGCCGAAACGATTGTCTTTGGCCGGCAGGCTGGGCAGCAGGTTACCCTCTACGCCCGCAGCCTCAAGTAGGCTTGAAATTTGACCAGGACCGTGGCTGGTGCCGGTGATAAGCAATTATTTTTAACCTTATTCAGGGAGGAATTCGATATGATTAAACGTCGCCACAAGGTTCTCCTAGTCGGTGATGGTGCGGTTGGTTCGTCATTTGCATACTCGCTGCTGCAAACGACGCAGGAAGTTGATGAATTGGTGATTGTCGACCTTAACAAGGACAAGGCGGACGGGGATGCCATGGACCTGCAAGACATTACCCCTTTGGAGGCACCAACGATTATTCGTTCCGGCGAATACGCTGACGCTGCCGACGCGGATGTGGCCGTAATTACCGCTGGGGTACCCCGGAAGCCGGGCGAAACCCGGTTGGACCTGGTTAACAAGAATGCCAAAATCTTGTCGACAATTGTTCAACCAATCGTCGACAGCGGTTTCCACGGCATTTTCGTGGTTTCCAGCAACCCGGTTGATATTTTGACAACTCTGACTCAGCGGATGTCTGGGTTCCCTAAGAACCGGGTCATCGGGACGGGAACGTCACTGGATAGTGCCCGCTTAAACGTGATTTTGGCAGAAAAACTGAACGTACCGGTAAGCGAGATCGACGCCCACATCATGGGCGAGCACGGGGATACATCCTTTGCAGCCTTTGATGAAGCTACGGTCAACGGCCAGCCGCTTAAAGAAGTTGCCAATTTCACCGCAACTAATTACGCTGGAATCGAGGAAATGGTGAAGGAGCGGGGCGGTAAGATTATCGCACGCAAGGGTGCCACCTTTTACGGCGTCGCCAAGTGCCTGGCCTACATCGTGAAGGCTATCTTGGAAAACCGCAACGTGACCCTGCCAATCTCCGCACCCTTAAATGGTGAATACGGTGTTTCTGACCTCTACCTGGGGGTTCCAGCGGTCATTAACACTAGCGGAATCGTGAAGGTTATCGAACATGACCTTTCAGAAGAAGAGAGTAAGAAGATGGCTCATTCGGCTGCCAAGATGAAGGAAGTTCTTGACGGCGTAGAGCTGTAACTTGATTAGAGGAAAGACTTAATATAAAGAGGAATTGAAAGATGGAATTATCAAAGTTCAAAACTAAGGCCTGGGCCTGGACACTTGCCATTGGTTTAATCCTGTGGTTCTGTGGTCCAATTCGGCCGGATGGCGTTTCATTAGCTGCTTGGCACATGTTTGCCATTTTCGTTGCCACAATCGTCGGCTGTATCACCCAGCCGCTGCCAATTGCCGGGACGACCCTAGTCGGTTTCACGGTGATGGTGCTGGTAGGTCTGGCACCAATGAAGGGGGCCCTGACCGCCTTCAGTAACTCATCTGCTTGGCTGATTGCAATGGCCTTCATGCTCTCCCGGGGCTTCATCAAGACCGGCCTGGGACGCCGGATTGCCCTGGTATTCGTCCGGAGCTTCGGTCACCGGAGTTTGGGGTTAGCGTACTCCATCATGGGGATCGACCTGGTTACTTCACCAGCCATCCCATCCAACACGGCGCGTGCCGGTGGGGTTGTTTACCCAATCGTGAAGTCACTGGCAGAAACTTACGGATCTGACCCCAAGAAGGGCACACGGAAGAAGATTGGTTCATTCCTGGTCTTCTCTGAATTCCACAGTAACCTGATTACTTCTGCAACGTTCATGACGGCCATGGCACCAAACCTAGTTATCGTGGCCCTGGCAAAGACCCTGCACATCAACATTACCTGGTTGGGCTGGTTCGTTGCCGGTGTTGTTCCAAGTGTTATCTGTCTGCTTGCTACTCCATACATTATCTACAAGATGTACCCGCCTGAGGTTAAGGAAACGCCTAACGCGAAGGAATGGGCTAACGAAGAGTTAGACAAGATGGGCAAGATGAAGATTTCTGAAAAGCTGATGGGCTTGATTTTCATCCTGACCCTGGTTCTCTGGATGTTAACTAGTTTCATCCCAGCAATTGACGCCACCTTCGTCGCCTTCTTGGCAATTTCCCTGCTGTTGATTACCGGTGTCCTGGACACAAAGGACCTGCTGCACGAAACTGGTGCTTGGAACGTTCTGATCTGGCTGTCTGTCCTGGTATACATGGCTGGTCAACTGTCAGAATTAGGCTTCATCAAGTGGTTCTCTAGTTCTATCGGTTCTGCCCTTCACGGCATCAGCTGGGTTTGGGTCCTGGCAGTCTTAATGATCGTTTACTTCTACGCTCACTACTTCTTTGCTAGTGCCACTGCCCACGTTACTGCGATGTACGCAGCCTTCGTATCCGTTGCGGTTGCTGCCGGTGCTCCTGCAATGTTAACGGCAATGCTGTTGGCCTTCACTTCCGCATTCATGAGTTCTACTACTCACTATGCTAACGGGCCAGCTTCTGTGCTGTCATCATCAGGTTACGTTACCCAGTCCGAATGGTGGAAGATGAACTTCATCATGGGGATCTTCTACCTCTTGGTATACGGAATTATCGGTACCCTGTGGATGAAGGTTATTGGCCTCTGGTAATAACTTAATTGAATAGTTTGCTACTGAAAGAGTTGGATTGGTAAGTTGCCTTTTTGAATCATTCACTAGTAATCAAAAAAGAGGCTGAAAATTAACTCAGCCTCTTCAATATTTTAAAGTTAGTAATGCCTCAGCGCAGTAGCTGGCTGGCAGTTCAAACGCTGATAAATCAGCATTTGACCAACCTAGCCATCCTTGCGGAGGTGGGACGACGAACTAGACAAGCTAGTTCTGTCCCACTCTCTTTTAAATCCTAAATTCCGAGGGCGTCGGTAATCCGCAAGGCAACTGACTCGGTCAGAATCATGTCGGTGAAGAGCTTCCCCTCCAAAGCACCTCGGGCCGCTTGGAACTTTGATTTTCGCTGGACGATGGCAAGCCGTCGGGGCACCCGCATGATTTGGTCGAGGGGGATGGAAAGGGTTTTGTCATTTTCCGGCGACACCAGGAACCGGCCGTGAAGGTCATAGGGCCGTCCAAACGCGACACCGGCAATCTTACCCAGGTCGACTCCGGGGAAAATCCGGTCAGTGTTCTCCGCCCAGGCGGGAATACTGTTGATGGACTGGCGGGTGCCGAGCCCACAAATGATAATATCCATCCGGCGGGCCGCCGTAAACGCCGCGGTGAATGCCGGCTCCTGGTAAAGGGCCGTCCGTGCCTGGTCATTAATGATGTACAGTGGACCGGGAATCGTCTGGTAGGGAACATCGTACTTGGCCGCGGCCTTTTGGACCATCCGCATCGACGCTGCCGAGGAGTGGTAGCGCATGTTTTCGCCCATAAACTGGGTAAAGGTCAGCTGGCTGGCGGTCTGCTTGTTGAAGTGGTCGAGCATGGCGTAGATAGTCTCGCCCCAGGTCAGCCCGACCGTATGGCAGTCCCTAATCAGTGACTGGACCTGGTTGGCCGCGAAGGTCGCGATGATTTGGTCGCGGTCTTGGGGATTCGTCGGGTCCTTGATGACGATGAGGTTTTTAATCTTGAAGTGCTGCTGGAGGGTGCGTTCTAGTTTAGCGTTGCGGTCGTAATCCGTGTGGATGTTGATGCTGACAATCCCCGAGGCCAGCGCTTCATCCAGGTATTTCATAATGAGATAGCGGCTGAGGTGGTACTTTTTGGAAATATCACTGATGGCCATCTTACTGAGGTAGTAGTCCTGCGCTAAGGTTGCCAGGAGCTGGTTGTGTTCTGCGTCCATGAATCCTTCACCTGCTTTGTGGAAAGTCTATTACAGTTGATTATAGCATTTAATTTCACTCGGGTTCTTTTTAAATATTTAAAAACATTCGCTTATATTTACAATATTTAAAAAAGATAGTAAACTAGGCCTAGTGATTGGAGGATGTTAATGATGAAAGACGAAGAAGTATTATCACTTCATGCAAAACACCACGGTGTGCTTGCCATCTCACCGGAGTTTGCGGTCCACAACAAGCAGGAATTAGGCGAGGCTTACACGCCAGGCGTGGCGATTATTTCTAAGCTGATTGAACGTTATCCGGAGTTAAAGGATAAGTACACAATGAGCGGCAAGCTGGTCGCCCTGGTCACGGATGGCTCCGCAGTGCTCGGCCTGGGAAACATCGGCCCGGCCGGCGGCTTGCCAATCGTGGAAGGAAAGGCCCTCTTATACAAGGATTTGTCCGGGGTAAATGCCCTGCCACTGACCGTCGAGCAGGTTTCACCAGATGAAGTGGTTAGTACCTTGAAGAACATGCAGGAGTCCTTTGCCGGCTTCCACCTCGAAGACATTGCGGCCCCCCGCTGCTTTGAAATTGAGGAAAAACTGGCGAAGGAAGTTAATATTCCCGTCTACCACGATGACCAGGAGGGGACGGCCATCGTAGTTCTAGCCGGTTTGATCAACGCCGCCAAGGTGGTTGGCAAGCAGCTGACCGACTTGAAGGTTGTCATCAACGGGGTGGGGGCCTCAGGGGTTGCGACCGCCCGCCTTCTCTTCGCAGCTGGTATCAAGAACATCACCTTCGTCGACATTGATGGTCCGGTTCACGCTGATAGTAAGAACTATAACCACTACCAGACGGACCTGGTTAAGCAGAGCAGTGACGAGACTGCTTATGCTGACCTGGACGAAGCCGTTCGCGACCGGGACGTCTTTATTGGCCTGTCCGACGCCGACGTTTTAAGCGCCGACCAGGTTAAGAAGATGGCAGATAACCCGATTATCTTTGCCTTGGCCAACCCGAAGCCGGAAATTGACCCGGCCGTGGCCCACGAAGCGGGGGTTCAGGTGATGGCAACTGGTTCGAGCCAGTACCCGAACCAGGTCAACAACATCTTGGTCTTCCCGGGCCTCTACAAGGGCCTGCTGGCAACCGATCTGAACAAGGTGGACTTTGGCCTGGAGAAGGCGATTGCCCAAGGGATTGCCAGTCTTGTACCCGAACCGACGGCCGACCGTTTTGTCCCCGGCGTCTTTGATGACGGGGTCGTGGATACGGTGGCCCAAGCGGTCAAGGATTACGCGGCGAGCAAGAAGTAACTAGAGGAGGAGCGACCATGCAGGTTCGTGAAATCAACATTCACATCAAGCGGAACTTTGCCAAGTGGCAGGCGTTCTTAAAAAAGACGGGAATCACGGAGTTTTCACCAAAGGAAACCCAGCAGGTTGAGCGAACCTTCGTCTGGGAGGAGGACGGCGAGATTATGGCGACCGGCTCGATTGCCGGCAACGTCCTGAAATACATCGCTGTCTGTTCCAAGGTCAAGGGCCATGGGGAAACCTTTAATGAGCTGGTCAGCAAGCTGGTCAACGAGGCGGCAACAATGGGCCGCTTCCACCTCTTCGTCTTTACCAAGCCTCAGTACGTCCAGAGCTTCGGCTACGTTGGTTTTCACGCCCTGGCGGTGGTTGACGACGGGGCCATCATGGAGAATGGGACCCCGGACGTTCACGACTACATCCAGGACCTGCCGCACTTTGCCGACCAGGACGATAGTCAAATTGCTGGTATCGTGATGAATGCCAACCCCTTTACCAACGGCCACCGCTACTTGGTGGAGCAGGCTAGCAAAGAAAACGACCACGTCTACGTTTTCGTGGTCAGCCAGGAGGCCTCGCTCTTTACCGCTGCGGAGCGTTACCAGCTAGTCCAAGCGGGGTGCGCCGACCTGGACAACGTGACGGTGGTTCCTGGCGGGGACTACATGGTTTCCTACGCCACGTTCCCGGCCTATTTCCTTAAAGACGACCAAAACGTGGCCCACTTTCAGGCCGCTTTGGACGCCACCCTCTTTAAGGAGCAAATTGCCGCGCCGTTAAACATTACGCGGCGTTACGTTGGCAGCGAGCCGTTCTCGCCGACAACTGATATTTATAACCAAGAATTAACTAGGGTTCTACCACCTGAGGTTGAGGTCAAAATCCTGGATCGGGCTGCTAATGCTAGTCAGGACGTGATTTCAGCCACGAAGGTACGAGCAGCGATTGCTAACGATGAATTAGCGGTGGTGCAAGATTACGTTCCACAAACGACGCTCTCATTTATTCAAAATCACTGGTCTGATCTCAGAGCACGCATTAAGGAAGGAAGTTTAGAATAATGGATATTAAGAAGACTGCACTTGCAGGAACTTTGGAATCATCCGATATCCAAATCACCCTGAGCAAGGGCGACAACGGAATCAATATCGACCTAGATTCCTCAGTGGAGGAGCTGTACGGCGACCAAATTCGCAAGGTCATCACTGAGACTTTGAACGCCTACGGAATTGACAACGCGAACGTCAAGGCCGTTGACAAAGGAGCCCTGGACTGTGTTGTGAAGGCACGGGCCATGGCAGCCGCACAACGGGCTCTGGAAACTACGGATCAACCAGACTGGGAGGTATTTTAATAATGGAAGAACGTTTACGTCGGACCATGATGTTTGTTCCGGGGAACAACGCCGGAATGGTTAAGGATGCTGGTATTTACGGTGCGGACTCCATTATGTTCGACCTGGAAGACTCTGTTTCCATGTCGGAAAAGGATGCTGCCCGGATGCTGGTTTACGAAGCATTACAAACCCAAGACTACGGCGACTCTGAGTTGGTTGTCCGGGTCAACGGGATTGACACGCCATACTTCAAGAATGATGTTTACGCCATGGTTAAGGCCGGCATCGAAGTTGTGCGGTTGCCAAAGGTTGAATCCGCTCAAATGATGCTCGACCTGGTCAAGGTAGTGGAAGAAGCCGAAAAGAAGTTCGGCCGCGAACCTGGCTCAACCCATGTCATGGCCGCCATTGAAAGCGCGAAGGGTGTTCTAAACGCCCCAGAAATCGCCGCAAGTACCGACCGGATGATTGGTCTGGCCCTGTCTGCCGAAGACTACACGACTGACATGAAGACCCACCGTTACCCAGACGGCGCCGAACTAGAATTTGCGCGGAACATGATTCTCCACGCCGCCCGGGCTGCTGGAATTGCCGCCTTCGATACCGTCTTCACCAACATGAACGACGTGGAAGGCTTCCAGCGGGAAACTGAACACATCCACGAACTTGGCTTTGACGGCAAGTCCCTTGTTAACCCACGGCAAATTGACTGGGTTAACAAGGTTTACGAGCCAACCAAGAAAGAAATCGAAAACGCGTTGGACGTGGAAGCAGCCATTGAAGAAGCCCACCAGAAGGGTTCCGGTGTTATTTCCATGAACGGTCAAATGGTTGACCGCCCCGTTGTCCTGCGTGCACAACGGGTAATTCGCTTAGCTAAGGCTTCCAACCTGATCAATGAGGAGGGTGAATACATTGAAAAATAGTGTCGGTCGTGAAATCTCAGACGAAATCTTAAACTCAACTAACTACAAGCCATTTGAAACTACCGAAATTGGCCACCCAACGGTTCACTACACGGGCCACGATGTTCGCGTAACCAAGGGTGACGACAAGCTGGTCGACTCCTTAGACCAAGTCATCAAGGACAACCTGAAGGACGGGATGACGATTTCATTCCACCACCACTTCCGGAATGGTGACTATGTCTTCAACATGGTTATGGATAAGATCATTAAGATGGGCTACAAGGACCTGACCCTGGCGCCATCTTCTTTGACCGGTGTAATGAACGATAAGGTGGTTGAAGCCATCAAGGCCGGCACCATCACTAACATTACCAGCTCCGGAATGCGGGGCAGCCTGGGTGAAGCCGTTTCTCACGGTTTGTTGAAGAACCCGGTTATCTTCCGTTCCCACGGTAACCGTGCGCGTTCCATCGAAAATGGCAACATCAAGATTGACGTGGCTTTCCTGGGTGTTCCGAACTCCGACCGGATGGGGAACGCTAACGGGATGGAAGGTGACTCCGCCCTTGGTTCCCTTGGTTACGCCCTGGTGGATGCCCAATACGCTAACAAGGTGGTTCTCCTGACTGACACCATTGCCGACTACCCGAACACGCCTGCTTCCATCAAGCAGACCCAGGTTGACTACGTGGTTAAGGTTGACAAGGTTGGGGACCCTGACCGGATCGGTAGTGGGGCTACCCGGTTCACTAAGGACCCGAAGGAATTGAAGATTGCCAAGATGGTTAACGATGTCATCGTTAACTCACCTTACTTCAAGAACGGCTTCTCCTTCCAGACTGGTACTGGTGGTGCTTCACTGGCCGTTACCCGTTACCTGCGTCAATCTATGCTGGACAATGACGTTACGGCTGCCTTCACTTGTGGGGGAACGACTTCACCAATCGTCAAGCTGCTTGAAGAAGGCCTGGTTAAGAAGGTTATGGACGTCCAAGACTTTGACAAGGGTGCCGCTTCCAGCATGAAGTCCAACCCTGGTCAAATCGAAATTGACGGTTCCTGGTACGCCGACCCTGACAACAAGGGTGCCATGGTTGACCAACTGGATGTTGCCATCCTGTCTGCCCTGGAAATCGACACCAAGTTCAACGTTAACGTGCTGACTGGTTCCAACGGGGTTATCCGGGGTGCCGTTGGTGGTCACCAGGATGCTGGTACCGCTAAGATGACGATCATCTCCGCTCCACTGACCCGGGGCCGGATTGCCACCGTTGTTCCCGCCGTTAACTCCATCACTACGCCAGGCTCATCCATTGACGTCCTGGTTACTGAAGTCGGGGTAGCCGTTAACCCAGCACGGAAGGACCTCATTGAAGCCTTCAAGAAGGCTCCAAGCATTCCGCTGGTTTCAATCGAAGAACTGCAAAAGCGGGCAGAAGGAATCGTTGGCAAGCCAAAGTCAATCGAATACACTGACCGGACTGTGGCCCTGGTTGAATACCGTGACGGAACTTTGATTGACGAAGTAAAGCAGATTAAAGACTAATTTTAAGAATTGATAAAACGGGTGAGGTTACATGGAATCCCACCCGTTTTATAATACATATAGTAGAACACGCAAACGTGAAAGGAGCCTACAATGACAAGTATTTTTGCAACGGGCCAGCCCCAGGATATTCCAGCGGTGTTGGCAAATAAGGACCGTCGAGCGGCCCTCCAGCAACGGCTGGTAGCGGCCCACCCCGCCATGACGGTGGTGGCGGCCAAACTTAATATTCCGGGACCCATCAAAAATAACCGGGCCATTCAGCGCTTCTTCACGACGGAACTGCTGGCTTTGGAACGGGATTGGCTCACCACGGGTCAGCTCTTTTACCAGGATACGGAGTGGCTGGACGCCGGAACCGGTCCCGAGCGCTTCTACCTGGTCAAGGCAACTCCCCAGGACGTGAAGGCACAGACGACCCGCTTCGAGGAGGGACAGGCAAGCCACCGCCTCTTTGACTTGGATGTTCTGGTGCAGCGGGCTGGACAGGTCGTCCCGCTTTCACGGGCGGACAGTGGCCAGCCGGCGCGGCGGTGCTTTGTCTGTGGGCGGCCGGCAAAGGAGTGCGGGCGGTCCCGGCGGCATACGGTGGCGGAACTGCAGGCGGCGGTAAGCAGCTTGATTAGCGCGGCGCTGGCCGTCGAACAGCGGCGCCGGGTGCGTGACCGCCTAGTGGCCTTTGCCCAGCAATCACTCTTGTACGAAGTAGTGGCATGGCCCAAGCCGGGCCTGGTGGATCCGGTGGAACACGGCGCTCATCCTGACATGAGCGTCTTTACCTTTATCAATAGCTCCCTGAGTTTCCGCCGCTACCTGGAACAGGCCGCGGAACTGGGCCTGAGCGAACACCCGGCCGACTACCCGCTGATGTTTAAGGAACTCCGTGAATTTGGCAAGCGGGCCGAACAGGCAATGTTTGCGGCGACAAACGGCGTGAATACCCATAAGGGCGCTGTCTTTTCCCTTGGTATTATGACCTTGGCGGTGGCAGATAGCTGGCGGCGGAACGGTCGCGTCGATCTGGCAGACATCCAAGCAACGGTCAAACAGCTCCTCGTTGGCTTGGTTCAGGATGACTTGCAAAAACAAGCGGCAGTGGACCAGCAGACGGCCGGGGAACTCCAGTACCGCCAGTACGGTTTGACGGGGATTCGGGGCGAGGCCCAGGCCGGCTACCCAACGGTATTTGACCATGGCTTACCGGCGATGCTTGCTACCGCTGGCGAGTGGAACCGGCGGATTATCCAGACGATGCTTGCCCTTGCCCGCTACACCGAGGACTCCACCCTGGTGAAACGAGCCGGCGACCCAGCCATTTTGGAATGGAAAAACACCCAGGTGGACGCATGTCTGGCGGCGGGCGGGGTTACGACTGCGGCGGGCCGGGCAAAGTTGGCCCAGCTGGAGCAGGAGTTTACTGCTAAGCACCTGAGCCTTGGCGGAACCGCCGACCTGCTGATTGTGACGATCTTTTTGACCCTAGTAAAGGAGGGACTGGCTGATGGACTTTCAGACTAGCGATGGCGTCCAGTTAAATTACCAAGTTCAAGGTACTGGGCAGCCGGTCGTCCTCATCCATGGTTTCGGTGGCTACCAGCAAATTTGGTGTCTTCAGGTACCCGAGCTGCTGGCAAACGGTTACCAGGTGGTGAGTTATGACCAGCGCAACCATGGTGCGTCGGGACACACTGCTGGCCTGGCTTCAGTGGACCGGCTGATTGCTGACCTCCATGAATTGCTAGTTGGCTTGAACATCGAACGGCCGTTTCTGATCGGGCACTCGATGGGGGCGGCAGAAATATACGGCTTCCTCCAGCATTATCCGGATTTTCCGGTCCGGGGGGCAATCGCGATTGACCAGTCGCCCAAGATGCTAAATACAGCCAAATGGCCCTATGGCTACATGGACATCACCCGGGCATCCTACCGGCTCAAGCTCAAGGAGCATGGCAATGTCCGGGAAACGTTGAACGGGGTACCCAAGCAGGTCTTGAACCAACTGGCTCCAGAAAAGGAAATGTTTCCCTTTGTGCGGGCTGACAACTTGCCCTTACTATACGACCACGCAAAGAAGGATTGGCGAACGGCGGTTGAAGCTGCCTCGACTCCGCTTCTCCTGGTGACGGCTAACCAGAGTCCTTACTTTGACGGTCGCTTTGCCGAGATGATGGCGGCGGCTAATCCGGAGTACGTCAGCCACCAGGCGGTTGACCAGTCCGGCCACGTGGTGATGGCGGAGCAGGCCGGGACCTTTAATAAGCTGATGATGGAATTTTTGAAGGAACACTAATAAAAGGCACAGATTCGGTTGCGAGTCTGTGCCTTTTATACTTTTGAATTCTTTTATACTTCTTTATACTTTTTGCCCAGGAGCTGGCTCACACTTCCATTAACGTGTTCACCAGCACAGGGCTAGTGTCTAGGTACAGACGCTTGGCCGACGCGTGCCGCGCCAACGTACAAAGATAGTAATGCAGCAGCGCAGTAGCTGGCTGGCAGGTCAAGCACTGATTCACCAGTGCTTGACCACCCCCGCAAGGCTTGCTACGCCGCGTAGCAAGCCTTGCGGGGGTGGTAAGACGAACTAGCAAGCTAGTTCTGTACCACTCCCACTTCCTACTTAATAAACTGCACCTGTTCACTAATCTTCTTGATCTGTTCTTCCTTGCGCCGGTTGAACTCGGCCTTCTTGGCGTCAAAGAAGTTGTCGCCATTCGTGTCAATCGTGACAATCAGGGGACCGAAGTCTTTGACCTTGCATACCCAGAGCGTTTCCGGCATCCCCAGATCAGTCCACTTGGCGTCAACAATTTTTTCTACGTGCTTGGCAGCGTAGACGGCGTTTCCGGCTGGGTAAACTAGCTGGAGGGCCTTGTCATTCTTGCAGGCCCGCGCGGTTCCCGGCCCCATGCTGCCCTTACCAATGATTAGGCGGACGCCGGTCTTGTGAACGAACTCTTCTTCAAACATTTCCATCCGCATAGAGGTCGTGGGACCGACGGCAACCATCTCGTACTGGTCGTTAGGCAAGTATTTGATGATCGGCCCGGCGTGGAGGATTGCCTTGTCCTTGACGTCCACGGGCATCGCCAGCCCCTCCTTGACGACCCGCCGGTGACCGTCATCCCGGCAGGTAACCATTGTCCCGGTGAGGTAGACAATGTCGCCAATCCGAATGTCTTTAATATCGTCAGCGGAAATTGGTGTGGTTAAATGATAGGTCTTCATTTTATAGTTCAACTCCCTTGTTCATTGGTAGTTCGTAGTTTAAATCTTGGTCGAGCTTGATTAAGCCCCGCCGGTGGGACCAGCAACCGGTGCTGACCCCAACCCCAATTACCGATGGGTGGCGGGCGGTATTAATGATGTTGACGCCCATAACGGATTTCTTGCCGCCGAAGCCCTGGGGACCCAGGCCAATCGCATTAATCCCGTCTTCCAGCAGGTGTTCCATCTTGGCAGCCCGCTTATTGGTGCTGTATGAGTCAACCCGCCGGAGCAGGGCCAGCTTGGAGTTCATCGCGGCGGTTTCAACGGAGGTCCCAATTCCGACCCCGACGAGCAGTGGCGGGCAGGCATTAACCCCGTAGGTTGTCATCCGGTCCATGACAAACCGAGTGACCCCTTCGTAACCTTCGCCGGGCATTAAGACTTTAGCGACCCCAGGCAGGGTGCAGCCCCCACCGGCCATGTAAGGGTAAATTTCAATGTCGGAACTGTGGGGAACCAACTGGGTGAAAATCCCTGGGATCCCATCCCCAATGTTGATGTTGGTGTTGTATTCATCAAAGGTCTGAACGGCGTTGGTCCGCAGTGGGGCAATTTTGGTTGCCTGGTAGGTCGCATCAACCAGGATTTCGTTCAGTTCGTCAATCAGTGGAAACTTGGTGCCGACCTTGACGAAGAATTGCAGGGTCCCGGTATCCTGGCAACTCGGCACGTCCGCTTCGGCCGCCAGCCGCTGGTTCTCCATCATCGTGTCGTAAACGATCTTTTGGAGTGGATCGACCTCAATCTTAGAATACTCAACTAATTTTTTGGTAACGTCATCGGGGAGCCGGTGGCTAAAGATATCAAGGTATTTAACCAGCAGATCGCGCAGCTGGGCGCCCTTCTTGCTTAGCGTTGGTTCGGTATAGGTGTACTGCATAAGAATTCCCTCCTTAATTTCAGTTCCCATTATGTGCCAGCCGCCACAAACTAGCTATGCAGTCGTTAATGAATTTGGGGCGGTGCAAATGCGGACGGGCGGGAAACTAGAGCCGTCTTGGCAACCCCGGAGGATAAAAAAGGCCTAGCAGCCTGACCGTGAACCAGTCAACCGCTAGGCCGGGAAGATTTAATTGTTAATTGAACGGGTCAATAACTTGGTAGGTCATTTTTTATCATCGAGTAGCTTTTGTAATTCGGCCTTGAGTTGGTGATAGCGCAGGCCATCCTGCTTGAAGGTGCAATCGTCACAGGACGGAACAGCTGCTTCTCTGGGCTTGGGGGCCAAAAGCTGGCGGAGTTCCTGCTTAGCGGCCGCGGCTTGCTCCGCGGAAAGGGCCTGCTGGAAGCGGACGTCGACCGTTTTGAGCTGGGGCGAAAACTTGGCCTGGTAGGCAGAGGGGGTAATTCCAAAGTGCTTTTTGAAGGCGAGGTTGAAGGACTTGATCTCGGTAAAGCCGTTGGCGAGGGCAATCGTACTAATCTTAGCCGAAGAAGTATTTAATTCACTGAGGGCGTGCTGGAGCCGTTCGCGGGTCAGGTATTCATAGAAGCCAATCCCGAAGTGCTGTTTGAAACTCTTGGAAAAGTAAGGCTTGGAGTAGCCAACTTGGTCAGCGAGCTGACCAAGGCTAAGGGGTTCTTGGTAGTGGAGCTGGATTTCCTTCGCTAGCTGGGTAAACTGGGCGCTGCGCTGCTGGTGGGGCAGGTGATCATGAGCAGCTGGAACAAAAAAGTGGTCATACAATAAGCCGGTGAGCGCGAATGCGGCACTGTTTTTCTCAAAGGGGTTAGCTGCCAGGTCCATCCGGGCGATCGCCTGCCGTAGCTGCGAATAAAGGGGATGGTGGGGCACCAGCGCGGAGTTCAGGCGGAATTCGCCCCGGTTTAGCTGGACTCCCTGCTCCTGGTAAAAGCGGGGGTCAATGTGGGTGCGGATTGCCACCGTGTTAGGAACTGCCGCCAGAGTAGCGTGCCCCTGGTTGGCGTTCACCAGGATTAAATCATGGGGCGCCAGTTGGAACTGGTAGCCCTCGACGTTGATAGTTAACCGCCCCTGGATTACCATCAACAGTTCGCAGCTGGGATGCCAGTTGTAGTGATAGTTACCGATCGCATAGATCAGCTGGTCGAAGTAGTCAGAAATTGGTTGGGATAGGGCCATACCCGCGGGCCTCCTTTCACCTTAATTATAAGCCACTCCACCCCCTGACGGCGAATTATGATTTTTCCTTTTCTTTTCCAGCGCTTTTGGCGTAAGATTGTTAGCGTAAAGGGGATGAGAACAATGAATACCCGTGATCTCCAGTACTTTGTGGCACTGGTTAAATATAAAAACTATACCCAGGTGGCCGAGCTGTTTAAAGTTTCCCAACCGACGATCACCCAGTCGATCCAACGGCTGGAACGTGAATTCAATACCCAGCTGATTCGAAAGGACCGGGTCCACCGGGACGAGATGGTCACCCGCAGCGGGATGATGCTTTTCGAAAATGCCAAGCTGATTAACAAGAAAATCGACCTGGCCCACCAGGAAATTAGCCGGGCCAATAAGCGGCAGATTCGCTTTGGCCTGCCGCCAATCATCGGGAAAATGGCAATTTCCCAACTGGTGGAGAGTCTGCCCGATGACCTGCTGCAGCGGTTGAAAATCGTTTCGGTCGGCTCCCACGACCTCCTTAAACAGCTACAGGACGGTAAAATCGACATTGCGGTACTCGGTTCTAACAACCTGATTGATGAACCGGGGATTTATGCCCACCTGGTGACGAGCCTGCCGTTTAACATTATTGTTAGTGACCACCATCCCCTGGCTAAACGCGGGGCAGTTTCCTTTAAGGAGCTGGCGGACGAACGCTTTGTCAACTTTGACCACCAGTACGTCCACTACGCTGCCTTGCAGGCCTACTGTACCTATGCCGGGATCAAGCCCCAGATGGTTGCCTACCGGATGCCGGACATTTCCTGGATCAAGGAGCTGGTCCGCCAAGACTTTGGTATCAGCCTGATGGTTAAAAACGCCATTCAAAACGAACCAGGGATCGTTGCCCTTGACATCCAGGACCCGATCCTAGTCAGCTTTACGATTTCCGTGGCGGTTCGGGAGGGGTACGTCCTCAGCCCAGAAGAGGAAACCCTTGTTGACCGTCTCAAAGAACTCAAGTGATTTTCTAAGCAAAGTTGACAAGGGACGTATAATGATAATTGTGAATGATAGAGGACAATTACATTAGCGGAGGGAACGCTTTTTATGAGCAAGGAAGACGAGTTGCTGTCAGACGAATTTCAACCAACACCCCACTTATCCAACAAGCACCACATGGCCATTCCTTGGCATGATTTCTTTACCAACGATAATTTTACCCCGGCAAGCGAGGCCAACCTGGTCGAACGGGCTGCCATTGTGGGCCGAATTGGCTTGATGATGTTGTCGTACGGGACCGGAGCCTGGCGAGTTCGTGATTCAATGAACATTATTGCCCGCAAGTTAAAGATGACCTGTTCGGTCGATATTGGTCTGGTGTCCCTGGAGTATACCTGCATGGACGCCCATCATAGTTACACGCAGGCCCTGTCACTACCGACGACCGGGGTCAACACGACGAAGCTGTCATATATGGAACAGTTTGTTCAGGACTTCGATGAACACGGCGACACGATGACCATTGGTGATATTCATGCCCGGCTGGAAAATATTACCCATTCGCGGGGAAAATATGCTCCCTACCAGGTGGGATTAGCGGCGGCACTGGCTTGCAGCGCCTTCGTTTTTCTCCTCGGTGGCGGCCCGGTCGAGATGATCTGCAGCTTTATCGGGGCTGGCCTGGGAAATTACGTCCGGCGGAAGATGAGCGACCGGCACATTACCATGTTTGCTGGAATCGGAGTCGCGGTCGCTGTGGCCTGCCTGAGCTACTTGCTGGCGCTGACAGTCTTGCAATTCGGTTTCCATGTTAGTTCCCGCCATGAGGCCGGCTATATCGGGGCGATGCTCTTCGTCATCCCCGGCTTTCCCTTCATTACCAGCGGCTTGGACCTGTCTAAGCTCGATATGCGGTCGGGCCTTGAGCGGTTGGCATACGCCGCGTTGATTGTTGTCGTGGCGACCCTGGTCGGCTGGGTAGTGGCGATGGCGGTAAACCTCCGGCCAGAGAACTTTCCCCACCTGGCGCTGACCCCGCTGGTCTACATGCTGCTGCGCTTGCCGGCCAGCTTTTGCGGGGTCTTCGGCTTCTCAATCATGTTTAACAGTACCCCTAAGATGGCGGCCCTAGCCGGTTTGATTGGCGCGGTGGCCAACACGACCCGCCTAGAGCTGGTCGACCTAGCCCAGATTCCGGCGGGACCAGCGGCCTTTGTCGGGGCGATGATTGCGGGGCTGTTAGCCTGGATTGTTAAGCGTAAGGTTCGCTACCCGCAGATTTCGATTACCGTACCGTCGATTGTCATCATGGTGCCGGGGCTGTACATGTACCGGGCGATGTATAATATCGGCCTAACCTCCATTAGCGTGGGGGCCCTCTGGCTGACGAAGGCACTGCTGATCGTGATTTTCCTCCCGCTGGGGCTAATCACCGCCCGAATTATCACGGATACGAAATGGCGGCATAATGGCTAGAATGGTGAAACAAGGTGAGCTAGAGTGATAATTAAATACCCCCAAGAGCTACTGAAACAGGTTCGGGAACGGACTGCTGGCCGTCAGCTGGCGGGTTTTACCCCTGGGCAGGGACCGCTGCACCCGGACATAATGCTGGTCGGTGAAGCGCCGGGCCGACATGAAGAGCAGGTGAACATACCGTTCTCTGGGGCTTCAGGACAGGAGCTGATGAAGCTCCTCAACTCGATCGGCTATTCGCGGGACAATACCTACATCACCAGTGTTGTCCGCCAGCGACCGTACTCCATTAAACAGGTGCGGGATAAGAAAACCGGTGAGCTGGTCGAGAAGCGGCCGAACCGGACACCGACGAAAAAAGAGGTGCTGGCCTTTGCACCGTTATTCGACTGGGAGCTGGCAACGGTTGCGCCGCGGATTATCGTGCCGCTTGGTAATACGGCCCTGCAACGCTTGCTGGGACCGACCGCCAACATCGGTGAATTGCACGGGCAAAAGCTGGTGCGGCCGATTCAGCAGGCGGCTTCGGACGGCAAGGGCTACCAGTGGTCGACTGACGATTACACCCTAGTGCCGATGTATCATCCGGCCGCAATCCTGTATGCCCGACGGCTCCTGCCAACAGTGCAGGCAGACTGGCAGAAGCTGGGCCAAGTGGTGACTGCCGGGGTGAAGAAAGAATAATTAAGCAGAAGGGGTCTTATGTTAGGAACCCTTCTTTTTTGTAGAGAGTAAGCATTTAAGGAGGTAACAGTTTGGAAAATCACCGACGAAGATCATTAGTTACGGGGGCGCTCCTCCTTTCAAACATCATGGCGGGGATGGACGCGACGATTGTCAATACGGCTCTGCCTGCCATCACCAGTGACCTGCACGGTTTACAGTACATGGGCTGGATCGTTGCCACCTTCCTGCTCGGGATGGCGGTAGCAACCCCGCTGTGGAGTAAGATGGGGGAGCACCAGGGCAACAAGCGGGCTTACATCACCGCTACCGTCCTGTTTGTCATCGGAGCTATCTTTCAAGGGCTGGCGCCAAACATCACCTGGTTCATCATTGCCCGGACCGTGATGGGGATTGGGGCCGGGGGGATGAACACCATCCCCTTTATTGTCTACGCGGAGATTTACCAGAACCTGCGGAAACGGGCCGCGGTACTCGGAATTTCCAGCGCCTGTTTCGGAACGGCCTCGATTATTGGTCCCCTGCTCGGTGGCTGGATTGTGGATACCCTGAGCTGGCACTGGGTTTTCTACGTCAACGTCCCGATTGCTTTGCTAGCGATTACCTTAGTGGCAATTTTCTACCAGAGTCCCAAGCGGCAGGCGGCGGGGAAGCCGGTTGACTACCTCGGTGCCTGTCTGCTGGTGGTGAGCCTGGTGACGATTCTAGTGGCCGTCCAGCTGATTGGCAGTGCAAGCGGCTGGCTGGTCACCCTGCTCCTTGTCATTGGCCTGCTCCTCCTGGTTTGGATGGTGCGGGTCGATAGTCAGGCTGCCGACCCGATCGTGCCGAGCCGCCTGTTTAAAAATCGTGAACTGGTAATTGACTTCCTGCTCTTCGTGATTATCTGGGGCTCGTTCATTGCCTTTGTAACCTACATTCCGATGTGGGCGCAGGGATTGCTGGGTCTGAGCGCCCTCCTCGGGGGGATGACCCAGATTCCCGGGGCCGTGACCAACTTCATCGGCTCCGAGCTGGTTCCTTTGCTCCAGGACCGCTGGGGCAAGTACTGGCTAGTCACCTGCGGGGCAGCAACGATCTTTATCGCCTTTGTTGGCATCCTGCTGGGTGGCCAGCGGGCGCCGTTCTGGCTCCTTTTGCTGCTGGGGGCCTTTGAAGGTTTTGGCGTCGGACTGGTCTTCAACATTTTGCAAATCAGCGTCCAGACCGACGCGGAACTCCGCGACGTACCGATTGCAACCTCGCTGGGCTACCTTTTGCGAATTTTGAGCCAGACCCTAATGGCGGCGGTCTACGGGGTGATTTTAAACCAGGAGCTCTTCCGGGGCGTCCAAAAGTACCACGGCGATATTACGATGCGGATGCTAAACAAGCTCTCCAACGCGGAGACGGCTAACCAGCTGCCCCACGCGCTGGTGCCAACGATGCGGCAGATTTTGTACAGCGGTTACCGGAACATCGTCATTGCGGCGGTGGTCCTGATTGTGCTATCGTTATTAATCGTTGTACCATTAGCGTTGCGGAGTCATCCACAAAAAGTTAGATAGTAAAAAACGGTCCTCATACTGGCGATAATGCCGGTATAAGGACCGTTTTTTTGCTTAATCTGGATGCTGAGCGTGCCACTGCTTGATTTGGGCCAGTCGGGCTTTAAAACGCGCTTCCCGTCCAGAAGCGGTTGGCTGGTAGAAATGCTCATCCTTAATTTCCGGGGGAATCGTTGTCATGGTGGTCAGCTTATCCTTGCTATCATGGGCATATTGGTAGCCCTTGCCGTAACCCAGGTCAGCCATCAGCTTGGTGGGAGCATTGCGGATTTGCAGGGGAACGGGAAGGTTGCCCGTTTTCTTGATGACCCGTTTGGCCCGCTGACGGGCGGCGTAAACGGCGTTTGACTTGGGCGCGCAGGCAAGGTAAATCACACACTCCGTCAGGTGGACGTCACATTCGGGCATCCCCAGAAATTGGCAGGCCTGAAAGGTGTTGATAGCGACGTTTAGGGCGTTGGTATCGGCTAGACCGATGTCCTCACTGGCAAAGCGAACTAGCCGCCGGGCAATGTAGAGCGGGTCTTCACCGCCGTCCAGCATTCGGGAACACCAGTAGACCGCCGCGTCGACGTCACTGTTGCGCATCGACTTGTGGAGGGCGGAGATGATGTTATAGTGCTCCTCGTCGTGTTTGTCGTAGCGCAGGGACTTGGTGTTGATGAGCTGACTGAGGTCTTGTTCGGTGATGGTGACCTTTTTGCCCTCGCGTTTGCCATTGAGGACTGCCATCTCGAGGGTGTTCAGGGCAACCCGGGCGTCCCCGTTGGCGAACTGGGCAATCAGGTGGATGGCGTCGGGTTGACAGTCCACTTCCAGCTGGGGAAAGGCCGCGGGGTGGGCCAAGGCCCGTTTGATGACCTCCTCTAGGTCGGCGGTAGTCAGAGATTTGAGGACGAAGACCTTACACCGGCTGAGCAGGGCGGAGTTGATCTCAAAGGACGGGTTTTCGGTCGTGGCGCCAATCAGGATGATACTGCCCCGCTCGACGAAGGGCAGGAAAGCATCCTGCTGGGCCTTGTTGAAACGGTGGATTTCGTCAATGAAGCAGATGGTGCGCTCACCATATTCCCGGTTCTGCTCGGCTTCCTGCATGAGCTTGCGGATATCTTTAATGCTGCTCGTAACCGCGGAGAAGGTGACGAAATGGGCCTTGGTCTGCTGAGCAATGATTTCCGCCAGGGTGGTTTTGCCGACACCGGGTGGTCCCCAGAAGATTAACGAGGAGAGCTGGTCGTTTTCGATTAGCTCCCGGAGAACCCGGTGGGGACCAATCAGGTGCTGCTGACCGACGAATTCAGCGAGGGTGCTGGGGCGAACCCGGTTAGCGAGTGGCGTCGCTCCTGAATTGCTCTGGGCAAATAATGATTCTTGATGCATACTAGCACTTCCTTTGCCCCTATTCTAAATTAAATCTTAACAAAATTGAATAAGTAAGCGTGTTACGATTGTAAGTAAAGGACAGGAAAAAGGAGCGACAGGGTGATGGAACGATTGAAATTATGGCGGTCGGGAATTGCCGGCCGGGTTGCCGACAACTTTGAATCAAGCATGAAGGAGCTGCGTCGCTGTGGTCACAACCGTTCTAACAAGTCGACCTTTGTGGAAATGGGGATCCAACTGAGCGGCTTCAAACACGCCTTAGCGGACCCCCAGGCTTTTGCTCAGCTGGTTGCTGCGTCCCGGCAGGCTAACAGCCAGGCTTACGTGATGCCGGACGTGCAGTTTACGGTACGGCTCCATCAGGCCTTACAGGATGGGATGCCAATCTATACCTTGAATGAGCAGGGAGCCGGGCAACGGACAATCGTTTATTTAGCAGGTGGGGCCTACCTCCAACAGCCCGACAAGACCCATTGGGAGTACTTGAACCGGCTGGCCCAGCGCACTGGGGCCCGCGTGATTGTGCCGCTCTACCCCCTGGCGCCTAATAACAACTTTCGGGCGGCCTACCAGCAGTTGGCTGAGCTGTATGTCAGCCTGTACGAGAACCTGCCCGCAAGTGATATTACCCTGATGGGCGATTCGGCTGGCGGGGGGCTGGCACTGGGCTTTAGTGAATACCTTGGCCGGCGGGGGCTGCCGCAGCCGGGGCACCTAATTCTCTTTTCCCCGTGGCTGGACCTGGACCTGCAAAACCCGTTGGTAGCAAAGTATGAAGAAGCCGATGTCACCCTGGCTAGCTGGGGCCTTCGGCAAATCGGCCAGTTGTGGGCTGGGGATGTCAATCACCGTGACTACCGCCTAAGCCCGCTTTATGGCAACCTGGACCAGGTCCGTGACATCCATTTAGTTGCAGGAACCCGGGAAATAATGTACCCTGATGTTAACGCGCTCGTTCAAAAGCTACGGGATGCTCAGATACCGGTGGACTACCATGTCGGCCGGCGCCTGTTTCACATTTACCCGCTCTATCAGATTCCAGAAGCGGACGCGGTAATGGAAATGGTTGTTAAAGTAGTGAACAAGTAGCTTGATGAGGTGATTATTTTGACAAAAGTAGCAGTTGTATTTGCACCTGGTTGTGAAGAAGTCGAGGGACTAACGATTGTGGATGTCCTGCGGCGAATGGGAGTCGAAGTCACAATGGTCGGCTTGGAGGGCCAAGTAGTCCCGGGTGCCCACCAGATTGAATTAACCTGTGATACGGTCTTAGATGACCACTTGCTGGACTACGACCTGGTCGCCTTTCCGGGTGGCCGCGGTGGTGCCCAAAAGTTGAGTGCCAACAAGCAGCTGGCAGACTTGATGCGGCAGCGGAACGTAGCGGGCAAGTGGAACGCGGCAATGTGTGCGGCCCCGACCGCCCTGGCTACGTATGGCCTGCTGGATCACTGCGACTACACCTGCTTCCCAGGCTTTGAGAAAGAAATTGCTCAGCTGGCAACCGATGCCCACTTCAAGGAAGACATTACGGTCGTTGACGAAGGCGGCAAGGTTGTTACCAGCCGGGGGCCAGCAACGGCCATGGCGTTCGCCTTCCGGATTGCCGAAGTGCTCGGCCTGGATACTAAGCAGATCAAGCACGAGATGCTGTATGATTATTTGATGGAACAAAAATAAAAGTGAGACTAAAGGGTCCTGCGAGAACTGAGGCGTTTTGCCTCCAATTTCCCACGGGACCCTCAATTATTTCCCGGGACATATTAATTGGCACCTCCCCAAAACTCCTTATAATAATTAAGTAAGAGGAGGGAGCGCAATGTGTACGAGTATTTACCAGGTTACTTTGGACCGAACCCACTTACTGGCTCGGACGATGGACTGGCCGGTGCTAGCCGTCTCACCGCTATTCTTACCCCGGCACTTTAAATGGGCGTCGGTTTACCACCACCGGGTTTATGAAAATAAGTATGCCCTGGTTGGTGGCGGGAGTTTGTCCGCAAGTCGGGCTGACCTTTCTGATGGCGTCAATGAGTATGGCTTAATGGCCCAGAAACTGACTTTCGATAACGGGGCCCGCCTGGTTGACGAGCCGAATCCCGCTAAGGTCCAGCTGGCGGCCTATGAATTTGTCCTCTACCTGCTGGGCAATTTCAAGTCGGTGGCGGACCTGGTCGACCACCTGGCGGAGATTGAGTTGATGAGTGACGTGCACAACGATATAAAGTTTGGCAAGTCCGAGATGCACTTCGCCCTCGCTGACTCGACTGGCCGAGTAGTGGTGGTGGAGCCAACCCGGCAACCGATGCGGGTGATTGAAAATCCCCTCGGCGTGGTGACTAATAGTCCCGACTATGATCGTCAGCTCCGCCAGATGGAGAAGTATGTTGACTTTACGCCAGCCTTCCGGGCGGGGCAGGTGCCGTTGAATACGCCCCGGGTGACAACCGGCCGGCTCTCCGGCAAGGCCAATCCGCCTGGCTATTATTCGCCAAGTGCCCGCTTCGTCCGGGCTGCTTACCTCCGTGAGCGGGCGGACGTGCCGACTGACAAGCTAGCGGGGGTGACCAGTGAGTTTCACCTGTTGGACAGCGTCACTGTTCCCCAAAACCGCCGCCACCAGCCGACTTACTCGGTGTACCGGTCCGTGACGGTGGCAGAAAGCCGGGAGTATTACTTCCAGTCCTACCACCGGGGTGATACTACCAAGTTGCAGTTAACGGACGAGATGCTGGCGTGGACCCGGCCCAAGGTCTACCACCTGCCCGACCGCTTGACGGTGCGGGAAATTAAATAACGAGGATGTAAATAGGGGCTGGGAATTAACTCAGCCTCTTCAATATTTTAAAGTTAGTAATGCCTCAGCGCAGTAGCTGGCTGGCAGGTCAAACGCTGATAAATCAGCATTTGACCAACCCCAAATAGGCTTGCTGCGCGGCGTAGCCATCCTTGCGGAGGTGGGACGACGAACTAGACAAGCTAGTTCTGTCCCACTCTCCATTGTCTACTTCAACCACCACATCCAGAGGTGGTGCTTCTGCTGGTCGATGCGTTGGTTGACGACACTGACGACAATCAGCATATTTGCTACCAGCGAATTCTTCTTGCGGTAGGCAATGTAGCGGGGCGACCAGATGGACGCGTACTTATCCTTGTAGCGGCGCAAACCTTGAAAGCCGTAGAGATGGTAGCCATACTCGTAGATGAAGTGGGCGACCTTTTCTTCGATGAAGCTGAATTGGTATTCACCAACGTTGGAAAGGGGCGCCATCCCGAGGTCAAAGTAGGTATAGCCATTTTCCTGGCCGTACTGGTACATGCTGATGAAGATTTTGTCCATGATTCCAGACGGGGCGTCCTTGCTGTGCCGCATCAGGTCGATGGTCAGCACTTCCTTGCCACCCGTTGGCATGAAGGTGGCAAAGGCAACCAGCTTACCATCCTTATCCCGGACCAAGCCGACGGGGGCCTGGTTGATGTAGTAAGGGTCAAAGAAGCCCAGGGAGAAGCCCTTTTCGACCTGCTCGCCCAGCCAGCTGTCGGAAACCCGTTTGAGCTCTTGCATCAGCTGGTCATCAAACGGCGGCTGGACGACGCTAAACTGGTAGCCTTCCCGGTCAAACTTGTGCATCAGAGCCCGCTGCGAGCGCTGCTTCTTACCAGCCAGGGTGAAGTCAGCCAAGGTAACCAGACCGCTTTCCCCAATCTTGATAAAGTCAAAGCCGAATTCGTGCAACAGCAGGGTAAGGTCACTTGAAACTTCGTAAAAGACAATCTCATAGTCATACTCATCGGCGGTGCGGACAAATTCCCGGATGGCATCACGGAGAACGGCCTGGTTACCAACTGGGTCGCCCATGACCACTAGCCGGTCGTATTTTCGCCGGTACATGATGAACAGCTGGTCTTTGCCATCCTGCTGGTAGAAGTAGATACTTTTATCGCGTAAGAAGGCCAGGTGGCTGGTCTCACTCCCGCCAAACTGGTCGATGACGGCCCGGACCCGGTCGGCGTTGAAACTCCGCACGTGGTTGAAGGGGTCAAAGCCAGCAATAAAGTAGCGGATAATGATGAACATCAGGAGCAGTCCTAAACCGAGCCCCAATAGTCCGGATAACCAGACCTTTTCACCGGGGAAGAAGAGGAAGCTCGGAATGTGGTGCTTGCTCATGTACTGGGGAGCGTTGATCACGCCGACGAGGACGTACAGGATGAAACTGCCGGCAAAAATCAGGCCGTCAATGGCAAACTTACCGATGGAGTACTGCAATTTCTTCCGGTACAAAACATGACGGGACATCAGGACTAGCAGGAAGACGATTGCCAGGTAGATGGTCAGCCGGAGGGTCCCGAGGTTCCAAATAGTGTTAGCAATCCCAATCAGGAGGAGTAGCAAAGTCGGCAGGTAGGCCCGCCGTACCTTAGACTGTAATCCCCGTGCGCAGGCCAGCATGGCGATGGCAAAAAGAACCGTAGTCAGCTGGTGGATAAAGAAGAAAGTGTAGGGGTACAGCTTTTGGACAATTTTATTTTCCGCGGTGAGGTCGGGAATGGAAGCGGTCAAAAGCATCAGGATTCCAGACAGGTACATGAAGGCGGTAATTAGGTAGTAGGCCGCCTTGCGCAGCAGCATTAGCGGCAGCCCGTCAAAGAAATCGTTGACCTGGCGGGCCAGGTTATGGACGAACATCAGGCCGGCCAGTAGCAACGGAACGATGTAGTAGAAAATCCGGAAAAGCAGGAGCCAGATGACAATAGTGGTCCGCGGCACCCCTAACAAGGAGAGCTCAAAAATCATCATGACATCAAAGGACCCCAGGGCACCCGGAATCATTGACAGGACCCCCAGCACCTGGGCGACCGCGTAAAGGGGCAGGACGTTAATGAGGTTTTCCCGGACCCCCAGGCACCAGCCGACCAGGAGGAAGAAGAGGGCCACAAAGAGCCATTCCAAGGTCGAGCTGCCGACAATGAATGCTTCTAGCTTGGGGGTAACTTCCTTGAAGAGTTTATTGTTATTGATGACCGTAAAATAGAAAACGACTGGGAAGTAGAGGCCGCCACCGATGAGCCAGATTGAGTACTGGTTGAAGTGCCCGCCGTCATGAAAGCCGAACATGATGATCAAGGCAATCCAGCAGAGAATCGACAGGCCGGAGAGGAGGAAGACCGCAATTTTGGAGATTGCCAGCAGGATTTCCTTTTTACTAGCGTTTTTGCGGTAAAAGTAGGCCCGCAGCGTGGCCCCGAGGATTCCCCCGAAGCCGGCGATGTTAGTCAGGGTGTTGGTAATCCAGCCGCAGCGGATAACGTAGGACTTGTTAAACTTGCCCGGCAGAAAGTGAAGGATTGCAAAGTCATACCCGAGCATTGGAACCACGGCGACACAGCCGGCGACGAAGAGGAGGACGATGTTTGCCCAGGAGAGGTTCGCCAGGCCCGTGCCGACTTGCTGCCACTTAACGGTCTTAAAGAAGTTGCCAAGGGCGTGGATGACAAAGATGAGGACCGAAGTGACGAATAGGAGCTTGATTATTCGAGAATATTTTTCCCACCAGGTAACCAGGTGCTTACCAAGTGTTTGCATAGTTAATTACTCCCCCTTAATGTTTTAGTACAGTATTATCATTATAAGCTATTCTGAAATTAATTATGGGGAATTTCCTGATTTTTAGTTGACGGGTGCAAGAAAATTTCGTATACTTTTATTTGTTGTCAAATGGTCCGTTGGTCTAGTTGGTTTAGGACGCATCCCTGTCACGGATGAGATCACGAGTTCGAGTCTCGTACGGACCGTATATGATATGTGAGAGGTTGGGTGATTGCCCAGCCTCTTTTTTTGATTTGTCAGGAGGTTAATAATGGAAGCAACGTGGCAATATACTGGTCAGGAACCAGTGAAAATCAAGAAGTTTTTGCAGTCACTGGGGATGGGGCACCGGCTCTTCAATGAAATCAAGAAGGGGCAGGGGCAATTCCTGGTTGATCACCGGGTGGTGCGGCCGACAACCCAGATCTTACCGAACCAGCCCCTAACCATTCAGGTGGCTCCCGAAACGGCTGATCCCACGGTAGCGGTGAGCCATGAGCCGCTGAAGGTGGCTTATGAGGATGATAACTGGCTGGTGGTCGATAAGCCAGCGGGGGTGTCTTCAATTCCAGGGCCAACCACCAGCAACGGGACGATTTTAAACCGGGTCAAGGGTTATCTGGAGGAGCAGGGGAGCGAGGATTTGCGGCCCCACCTGATTACCCGTTTGGACCGGTTCACCAGCGGCCTGCTCCTGGTCGCCAAACACCACGTGGCGTCGAGTATGATCAGTCAGCAGGTCCAGCAGCACCGGATGCTCAAGGAATACACGGCAGTTGTCAGTGGAAGATTTGCTGATGACCATGGCGTTATCGACCAGCCGATTGCCCGGCGGGAGGGCCAAGTCGCCCGGGTGATTGCGCCGGATGGACAACGAGCCGTCACCGAATACTGGGTTGAGGACCAGGGCGTTGACTGGGCTCGCCTCCGCCTGCAACTGCACACCGGCCGGACCCACCAGATTCGCGTCCACATGGCTTCGGCAGGCCACCCGCTGATCGGTGACCACTTATACGGTGGTGACATGACCAGGGCCGACCACCAGCTCCTACACGCCAGCAAGATTTCCTTCCTGGATCCCTTTAGTCAAAAGCAGCTAACATTTACGTCATCGCTGCCAGAAGAATTTAATGGATTTTAAAAGCAACCACCCTCTGATTACTCAGAATGAACTTGAGCAATCATAGGGTGGTTTTACTGTTACTAGGTTTACTTAGTGCTTTTCAGCATCTCTTTGACCATCTGGCCCTGCAGCCGCTGTTCGGCTTGTTGTGAAACCTGTTGAATCTGCTGGGCAGTCATGTGGGGGTTCTTTGCTAACGCCGCTTGGACGGCACTGGCAACCGCGGTCTTGCCCTGCTGTTGCGCCCTTGCCTGAGCCTGCTTAGCGGCTGGTGACTGGGCGATCTTCTTCAGTCGGTCCGCCTGTTTAACCGTCAGCTTAACGTAGGTGCGGGGGTATTCCAAGGTATTCGTCCGCTTGACCAGGGTCCCGTCCATCCCGGACCACATGTAGAGAGCGGCGAAGAAGCTATTGTTATAGCGCCAGCGGGTTTCCGTGGTTACCAGCTCGGGGGTTGCCCGGTCTGTCCACTTGATTTTACTTGTCGTGAACTCGTTGGCCTGGGTGTGGTTAGCTGTCTTTTGCCGTTCCTGAACGTTGTAAATATACACGTCGTCGCGACCACTGCTACCAACTGGCTGGTAGAGGGCTAACGGCATAGTAGAGTTAGAAGCCGAGTAAATTGACTTGCGGGTCGTGGTCGTTACCTGGTGCATTCCAAAGTGGTGGCTGTAATTGAGGGTCATTACGAGGGTTGAGCCGACAAAGAGCAGTCCACAGAGCGTAGATAAGATTAGCTGGGGAACCCGGCGTTCGATGAACATGATGCTGGCAAACATTGCGATTGCTGCGCCAAACATGATGATAATGATCATTGCTTATCAGCCCCTTCCTTAATGTCTTTGGAGTCCAGCTCAAGGTGAATTCCGTTACCGCTCGTTACCAGGAAGGTCAAGGCAAGACCGACTAGTGCAAACCCGACTGCAAACCAGAAGGCGGCGTGGTAGCCCTGCAGGGTCGCGTCAAACATCTGTGACTTGTATTGCAGTGGCGATTGTTCGAGCAGGGTGTGCGCCGGTTTGCTGTTGTTGGTAACGTTGGTCAGGACAGAAATCATAATGGCTGTTCCCACGGAAGTAGCAACTTGGCGGATCGTGTTGTTGACGGCGGTCCCGTGGGAAATCAGGTTAAATGGCAGGGAGTTCATCCCGGCGGTAGTAACCGGCATCATGACCATTGAAATCCCAAACATCCGGACGGCGTATAGGAAGATGATATAGATAGTCGGTGTTTCCCGGGTAATAAATGCGAACGGCAGGGTCCCAACGGTTAGGATGAACATCCCGGTAACTGCCAACCGCTTGGCCCCGTGGCGGTCAAAGAGGTTCCCGGTAATCGGGCTCATAATTCCCATCAGCAGGGCCCCAAATAGGAGGGTTAACCCAGAATGGAAAGCTGACATACCGTGAATAATCTGCAGGTAGAGTGGGATAACAAGTTCGACCCCCACCATGGCCATCATGACGATGGAACTTAAAATGGTGGCGAGGGTAAATTCACCACTGGCGAAAACCTTGAATTCCAGGAAGGGTTCGTCGAGCTTGTTCTGCCGCAATACCAGGAAGATGACTAAGATAGCCCCGATGATAATGGAAGCGAGGACGACCGGGTCTGTCCAGCCCTTATCACCGACACTAGAAAAGCCGTAGAGCATACTGCCGAAGCCGGCGGTGGACAGAATCACTGACAGCCAGTCCAGGTGCGGCTTATTGTTCGGAATGACGTTCTTTACCAAGAAGAAGCTGGCAACAATAACGACCCCGGCAATTGGAACAATCATTCCGAAGAGCCAGCGCCAGCTGAAATTGTCAATGACCCATCCAGAGAGAGTAGGCCCGATCGCGGGGGCCAGGCCGATGACCAGCCCGTTAATTCCCATTGCGGCCCCCCGCTTCTCCGGTGGGTAAATGGTTAGCATGATGTTTTGCATCAGGGGCATGTTGATCCCAACCCCGACGGCCTGAACCAAGCGGGCTGCCAGCAGGACGGGGAATGATGGTGCCAACCAGGCCATCACCGTTCCGACTTCAAAGATAACCATTGCGATCACAAAGAGTCCCTTGGTGTTGAAACGGCTGCTTAAAAAGGCGGAGATGGGAATCATGATTCCGTTGACCATCAAAAAGCCAGTCGTCAGCCATTGAACGGTCGACGTACTGATGTCAAAAGCATCCATCAGGGCCGGAAAGGCAGTCGAGAGAATGGTCTGGTTAAGAATTGTGCAGAAAGCACCGATGAGGAGGACGATGACCATCAGCTGCCGGTTATAGGGGCGGCCGTTGATGTCAAGGGTAGCTTGTTCAGCGTCATTCACAGATAAAACCTCTTTTCCAGGAAAGTTAACGAGTATGAATGATAAGACTATTTAGTATCTTTGTCAAATAATTTGACAAGAATGGCTGATAATCGTTAAAATATGAAAATGAATTATTACTGTATTGGAGGAGACAAAGTGCTGGGGAAACAGTTTCGACAGTTGATTACTAATGATCATTTACGGATTAGCATGACCGAACTAGCCCACGTGACGGGGGTCTCGACGAGCCAGATTCGTTACTGGGAACGAAAGGGCTATATTTCATCAAAGCAGAGTGATAAGAATAAGAACCACTACTTTAGTTTTCTGACCCTTTTTCGGGTGGCAACGATCAAATATTTTCTTGACCAGGGCTTTACCCTGGCAACCGCGGTGAAAAAGGAACGGGAGCGTCAGGAGCTGGGGAAGATTTTTCGAACTTTTATTGCCGACCAGGTCAAGGCGATTACGCAGCTGGGACCGAAGAAGGGGGAAGTTGCTCTGGGGACCTTGGCAAATGACCCTGAGAAGGAAGTTTACGCAATTGTCGATCAAGACGGAACCAGACTTTACAGCCGGCCGGTAAGTAAGGACCGCGGCTAACCAAGATCCGTTGTTTGTGGTATGGTGGATGTAAAGTTAAGAAAGGGAAGCGGTATTTGTGAGTACAGAAGGAAAGAGTTATCAGGATTTAAGCGCGGACGCCCAAGCAACGGCCTTAAAGTCATTTATTGCCTTTTACGTGGACCAGTACAAGCGGGAGAGCTTGGAAATCCTCGGGTCCGAAGTCGATAACGGCCTCATCAGTTCCATTAACGAGATTCTTGACCAGAACAGTTTTATGGGCCGGGGAGAGTTGGTAGCGGAGAGCCTACGCCTTTCTAAGCCGTACTATGAAGAAATACTAGCCAAGCTGCCGGCAATTAATTTTACTGATGATGGTGAGCCGGTCGAGGACTGGCAAACAGCTTGGGAAAGTCAGGAAGAAGAATTGCCGACGGAAGACTGATTCTAAGGCTGAAGACGGAATGGGGGATGGTACCATCTCACTCCACCCTAAAGCCAGCGATTTGGCGATACTCGCGACGGTACGAATAGGAAATATAAGTAGGGCTTCAGGGTTCGGCCTTTGCCGGGCACTGGAGCCTGTTTGCGTTTTGCGTTGCTCACGGTTATCTAGCTAAGGGGATTTCCGGCACTTGCTCTTTTACTACCCCTAACCCCAGAGATGTGTTAAAATAAACTTAGTTTTACGTACGGATTTTAAATGATAGTAATTAGCTAAATGAATACTCGTTGCCGACCTTGTGCAGACAAAGCGGCTCTTTTAGCTTACTGATTTTTCCGTTATGACAATAACGTTAATAAAAATCGATAAAGGAAAGAAAGGTACTATGGCAAAATTAAAGATTAAGAATAATGAAGTGGCCTTTTATGCAATGGGGGGCCTAGGTGAAATTGGTAAGAACATGTACTGTGTTCAGTTTCAGGATGAAATCATCATCATTGACTGCGGGGTCCTCTTCCCAGAGGACGAACTGCTCGGGGTCGATTACGTTATCCAGAATTACGACTACCTGATTGAAAACAAGGACAAGATCAAGGGGATTTTTATCACCCACGGTCACGAAGACCACATTGGGGGTCTGCCGTTCTTCTTGCAGAAGGTCAATGCACCAATTTACGCGGGGCCGTTTGCAATGTCCTTGATCAAGGGGAAGCTGGAAGAAAAGCACCTCTTGCGGAATGCGGAGTTGCACGAAATCAACGAATTTGACGAAGTGCACTTCAAGAAGCTCTGGGTCAGCTTCTTCCGGACGACCCACTCAATTCCCGACACCCTGGGGGTTGCTGTTCACACCCCACAGGGTACCATCATCCAGACCGGGGACTTCAAGTTTGACCTGACGCCGGTTGGTGGTCTACCGGGTCCTAACCTGCAACAGATGGCTAAGCTCGGTGATGAAGGCGTTCTGCTTTTGACGTCTGATAGTACGAACGCGGAGCGGCCGCAGTTTACCAAGTCCGAGCGCTGGGTCGATATTCACATTCGGCGGATTTTTGAACGAATTAAGGGCCGGATTATTTTCGCTTCCTTCGCTTCCAATGTTTACCGGCTCCGGGAAGCCTCGGACGCCGCAATTGCTCAGGGCCGGAAGATTGCGGTCTTTGGCCGGAGTATGGAAAACGCGATTGCCGCGGGGCAGGAACTGGGCTACCTTAATATCCCGGAGGATGCCCTGATCGACCAGAATGAAATTAACAACTACCCGCCGGAGAAAGTTTTGATCATGTGTACTGGTTCCCAGGGTGAACCGATGGCTGCATTGAGCCGGATTGCCAACGGGACCCACCGGCAGATTACCATCCAGCCGGACGATACGGTGGTCTTCTCCAGTAACCCAATTCCAGGGAACACCACCAGCGTCAACGCTTTGATTAACAAACTGGAAGAAAGTGGCGCCAACGTCATCCACGGTTACGTTAATAATATCCACACTTCGGGACACGGTGGCCAGATTGATGAAGAATTCATGCTTCGCTTGATGAAGCCAAAGTTCTTTGCACCAGTCCACGGGGAATACCGGATGCAAAAGATTCACACCAAGCTGGCTGAACTGACTGGGGTGCCGCGGGAGAACAGCTTTATCCTGGCTAACGGGGATGTTTTGGCCCTGACCAAGGATAGTTGCCGGATTGCCGACCACATCGACAGCGTCAGTGATGTGTACATTGATGGTCGGGATGCTGGTGATACGGTTGGTAACCCAGAAATTCGTGAACGGCGTCTGCTGTCCGAAGAAGGGGTTGTGACGGCCATTGCGGTGGTTGACCTCAAGGACTACCAAATCGTTGCCGGTCCTGATATTGTTTCGCGGGGCTTTGTCTACATGCACGAGTCGCAAGAGCTGATTAAGGCTGCTAACCACGAAGTCTTCTGGGCGATTCTGAATACCTTCAAGAACCACAAGCACGTGGATCAGCGGGCATTAAACCGGACGATTGTCAGCCGCCTGCAGAAGCTGCTCTTTGAGCGGACTGGTCGCCGGCCCGTAATTATCCCAATGGTAACGATTCTGAACGGTAATAATCGTTCTGAGAACCATCATTACCGCCACCCCAACCATAATCGTCGTGGGAAGGAAAATGAAAAGCGGCCAGCAAACCATTCCAAGCATGAAGGAAAGGGGAATGGCCAGCAACGGAAAGAAGAAGCTGTGAAGGCTTAAATTGTAAAAAACTTCCAGAGTCAATATGGCGCTGGAAGTTTTTTTATGGTTAGGGATGGTGCTTTTATTAATTTCTGCTTAAAACCGGTTAAAAACTCTGTTATCATCAATACTAGCAATTATTTTCGAGATCTAAGCTGAAAGGAAGAAACCTATATGACCGGAAGAGATTATTTGAGGATCTGGTATCGGGTGCAGATTGGCACAACCCTATTAGTGTTGGCCATGATGATGGTCCGTAATTTTGAAATGGGCCGACAGCGAGTTGCGAGTGGATTGTTCCTGTTGGTCATCATCCTTTTGATTGGCCTGTTAGTAGAATTGATCCCGCAGCTGCCGGCGGTGGTTCAACGGGGGAACGCCTGGTTGCAAGGGGTCCTGCAGCCCTTCATTTTAGTGATTGCCTGGGATGTTATTACCCGGGAAATAATTACCCTGCTGCGGCTACCGTCGCGCGGCGTTGTCTCCTTAATGATTATCTACTACCTGCTAATGTTTGCGCCCTTTGCCAGTGTTATTGGTGGGCAGCTGAAATTGAGCATAGAACGTTTTGTTTTCGCGTTACTGACCTTTCAGGTTGTCTTGATTCCGCTGATTGCTTTGCCGACTGACTTAATCAATAATCATTTCTTATTGCAAACACTGTCGACGGGGGCGGTGGGCGCGGGAGCCTACTTTATTTTAATTATGACGGCAATGCGGGCCTGGCACCTATCCTGGCCGGGTTTAAAGCCTCATTGGAGCGGTGACTTTAATTGGTGGCTGTTCCTTGGCCTAGTAGTGCTTGACTTATTCATAACGATGGTAAATGCTGGCGGAATGCCGTCCTTGCGCCGCCTCAACTGGTCGGTTCTTCTTATGGCCTTTAGGGCTGCTGTTGCCGAGGAAACTCTTTTTCGCTTTGCAATTCTGGGGATTCTATTTTATGCCTGGCGTCATTATCAACACCGCCTTCCGCTTGCGTTGGCTACCAGTAGTGTTTTGTTTGGCTTGGCACACTTGGCAAATGTGGCTGAACAAGCCTGGAGTGTGACCGTCTTTCAAGTGGTCGCTGCCGGAGGATTAGGACTCTTTTTCGCAGTTGTTTATGTCTACACTGGACAGTTGTGGTTAACGATGGTAATGCATGGCCTTTTTGACCTGCTGAGTTTTATGGCAACGGGGACGACAACTATGAAGGGGAGTCAAGTTACCCTAGCTGACTGGTCGTTTGTTGCCGGCGAACTGGTCATCTTTATCCTGGTGACTGCTTTGATGATGTTTGGGCAGCGTCGTCGCGTAATGGAACGCCACGTTGCCCGGTTAACCGGGGATAAGCAGCGGTTTGGCTTTCAGATTCGATATTAAGAAGGAAAAAGTATGGTAAAAGTGCAAACGGGTTATATGCCCTTTGGAAAGTATCAAACATACTATCGAATCGTTGGCGAGGCCACCACGAAAGCACCGTTAGTGTTAATCCATGGTGGGCCAGGCTCAACGCATAATTATTTTGAAGTATTAGATGAATTGGCGGAAACTAATCAGCGTCAGTTAATTATGTATGACCAGATTGGCTGTGGTCAATCATCCTGTCCTGATAATCATGCGGCGGAAATTTATCGGGCCCAAATATGGTTGGAGGAGTTAGTTGCGTTACGGCATTTCCTGCAATTAGACAGGATTCACCTTCTTGGTCAGTCCTGGGGTGGAATGTTAGAAATTATGTATTTATGTGATCTCCACCCACGAGGAGTGCTGTCGGGAATCTTGGCAAGTACGCTTCCTGCTTCTTGGTTGTGGAGCAAGGAGCTTCACCGGTTGATCAAGTTTATGCCTGATAATGAACAGGCTGCAATTAGGCGGGCTGAAAAGACAAAAGACTTCACAAATGGTGATTATCAAAGTGCCAATCACCATTTCATGGCAATGCATTGTAATGCACCACTATCATCAACGGATCCCGAACCGCTTCTGCGACCCAAGCGTGAGGGAAAGCAAGCATATTTGACAGCTTGGGGGCCAAATGAGTATACGCCAATTGGTAATTTACAATCCTTTGATTATCTTGAACAGCTGCATAAAATTAAAATTCCGATGTTGATTACCAGTGGGACAGATGATCTTTGTACACCCTATGTAGCTAAAACGATGTATGATCGTTTACCCAATGCGAAGTGGGAGCTTTTTGAAGGCTGCCGGCATATGTCGTTTGTTGAAAAACGTGAGCAGTATTTACACGTTTTGGCTTCTTGGCTGGATATGAATGATAAGAAAAATGTTAGTTAGGAGAGAGGAAGATGAATGCGGAATTAATAACTATCCTCATATTAGGGATACTAACGGTTTATCAGATCGTTATTTTTGGTCATGATTTGATTGTTAATAGGAATCAAATCAAGGACGGCAATTTCTTGGTAACTGGGGTCATCGGTTTTTTTACTAATTTTTGTGATTCTTTAGGAATTGGTTCTTATGCACCGACGACAATGCTATTAAAATTAACCAAGTCGTTAAAAAACGATAAGCTCCTTCCGGGGACACTAAATGTTGCGTGTGCACTACCGGTAATGACCGAAGCATTTTTATATATTGGCAACTTTAAGGTTGATGGTACGACGCTATTGTCAATGGTAATTGCTGCTATGATTGGTTCGTTCGCAGGTGCTAAGATTGTTTCACGTTTGGATGAAAAAAAGATTGAAATTATTGTTGGAATTGCCTTAGCAGTAACTGCGGTCTTAATGATTTTATCTGCCACGGGGGTAATTACTAAATTAGGTGCTAATAACGTTGCTACTGGCTTTCATGGCTGGAAATTGGTAGTAGCTTGTGCTGTTAACTGTATTTTGGGTGCATTAATGTCGGCAGGGATTGGACTATATGCGCCGTGCATGGCATTGGTTTATCTTCTAGGAATGAATCCAATTGTTGCGTTCCCAATCATGATGTCTTCATGTGCTTCGACTATGCCAATTGCTGCAGCTGAATTTATTAAGAAGAATGAATATGCTCGGATGCCTTCAATTGCTATTACCCTTTTTGGTTGTGTTGGTGTTGTGATTGCCGTAACGTTTGTTAAGTCGCTTAATCTGACGGTATTGATGTGGCTTGTCATTGCAGTAATGATATACACTTCCGTGCTGATGCTGATTGAGGGAAGTAAGAAGTTTAGAATGTAAAAAAAGAGGTTGGGAATTAACTCAACCTCTTTAATATTTTAAAGTTAGTAATGCCTCAACGCAGTAGCTGGCTGGCAGGTCAAACGCTGATAAAGCAGCATTTGACCGCCCCCCCGAGTAGGCTTGCTGTGCGTTGACGGAGATGGGGTCACGTTCTGGCCCGCTCTCCCGCTTTGATTATTACAGTATTACAGGTTATCGCCACGTTCAAATTGGAACTTTGAATTTAGTAGCGCTTGATGGATCAAGCTATTCAAGAGTTTCCTGGCTGAGGTAGTTGTATGGTTAGCGGAGATTTCGTTTTCTGCTGTCAGGAAGTTGATTAATTCCTGACCTGATTTATGTGCTGCACCAGCAGTAATTGCATCGACTCGACTAACTGCGTAGCTTTGGCATTGGTCACGGAAGGCGTTAACTTCGTTGATAAACTCATGATAGCGGGGTTCCACGATTACCTCGAGAAGTTTGTACATCCAGTAGGCACTTTTTTCTGGTTCTGCCTCTTCTGGTGCATAAGCATAATTAGCAGGAGTGTCATTGACGTTAGTAAAGAATGGAACATACGGACTATAACTATGGAAGCCAAAGTTAATCCACTGGATTGCTGCGTATTCAGCAGGGACGTCATTGCGAATTTGAAGGATGCATGAACTTTGATTCCGGTCAAGGGCAATTGAACGGAATCGCTTCATTTCATCTGGGGTACCGGAAGAATAAGTTCCCATTGGGTCGTAAGGAGTTTGGTTATAGTGGGAAGACAGGAAGAATTCCACATCTTCAACCACAATTTTCTTTTCCGGCCGGCGAATAAATGGCATGTCTTGACTGGTTGGTTCCTGTTCAATTGATGGGTTGAAGAGTTTTTGACCGTACCAGGTCCGTGGCGTGTTGTAGTAAGCGTCAGCTTCATCTTCAGTGGCAAAAATCTTCCGGAAGTTGAACTTGCCCGGGTAAGGATTGAGGTGGTACTTTTTAACAAATTCCTGAATTCCCGGGGCGTACATAAAGTTATCTGAATCGTCGAAGTCGATTTCCTGAATACACATATTATTAGGAGCAATCGCGTAGGCGTCGTCAGGAATCCGTTGTGCTACCCACTGGTGACCACCGGCTGTTTCTAAGTACCAAACCTCGTCTTTGTCGCTAAAGGCAATCCCGTTGGTTTCACCAGTTCCATATTTTTCAATCAGGCTACCGAGACGTTGCACACCTTCCCGGGCGGACCTGATAAATGGAAGGACAAGGTAGAGCATAGAATCTTCATTAACGCCATTTTTTACTAATGGATCATGTCCTAAAACCCGTGGATTGGTTGTTTCCGTTTCGGTTGAGCTCATTGCAACATTGTACTCGTTGATACCTTGTTCATCCCACCGGCCGCTTTCTAAAGTACCATCCTTTTTATCAACGCCTGCTGGTGTAGCAGTGAAGCGGCAACCCTTTCCAGAAAGGTCGACTGCTAAACCGTTATATGAAGAAACGTAGTGTTCACCGGTATAATCTTTAGCCGGAAATACCCTAAAAGTAATGGGATTAATACCGTCATACCCATCTTCGTCACGGGCAATGATGGTGGAACCATCGATAGAGGCATTTTTACCGACTAAAATAGCTGTACAGCTGGTCGCTTTCTTTTCCATGTAATAAGCCTTCCTCTCAAAATCAAACAATAACTATATTATTATAATAATACCACTCATCAGTAGCCATGTACGATCTTTAACAATGGATTGATATAAGTAAACACAAAAAGTAGAATGTATTTTAACTGACTTTTCTTTTAGGACGACCAAAAATTTTATTTACAAATTACAGATTAGTAGTAACATAGTTAGTGGAACGTTAACGGTGAAGCTACCGTTAGTCTAACCTAGAGAGGGGAATATTAATGTTTGAAATTAAGCCAAAGAAGTTCAAAAAGATCCTCGTTGGTGTTGATGATGCACCGGACGCCCGGGCTGCTTTTTCCTATGCCGTAGATAAGGCGAAGCGCGACGGCTCCGAATTAGGAATTGTTTCTATCTTAGAAACTGGTAATATTAATGTTTACCAAATCCTTGATAAGGATTACGTTCACAGTACTGAGGACGAATTAAGGAAACGTGTTAATGAATACGTTCAAGCCGCTATCGATTACGGTGTCGACCCAAAGAAGATTACCGGAATTGTCGATCGCGGTGAACGCCCTGCTGAACGGATTTGCAATCATGTTATTCCAGCTTTCCAACCAGACCTGTTGATCATTGGTTCTATCGGAAAGTGGGGTAACCGGAAGGCCGTTGGTTCCCAGGCTTCCTACATGACCCGTCATTCCGGGACATCCGTTTTCGTAATCCGAACGACTGCGGTTCAAACATACGAATAAAAATTAGGAATAGTGTTTAACAGCCATTAAAAAGCGATAGCCGAGTAACGGTTATCGCTTTTTAACTGGATAAATTAATTTTAATCATTCTAACTAAATCCATGAGTGAGCTAAAAACACTTGAATGTAATTATTCCAAATGTTAAAATGATTCTAAAGAACGAAGGGAGAAACTATCATGGCGAAAAAGAAAATGTCACTAGCTCAAAAGGTGAACGTTCTCCGTGCTAGTGTCATGGGCGCAAATGATGGGATAATTTCGGTTGCCGGAATCGTCATTGGGGTTGCCGCTGCCACCAGTAATGCGTACTCAATTTTGATTTCTGGACTTTCTGGTAGTCTAGCGGGGATGATTTCAATGTGTATGGGAGAATACGTTTCGGTATCTACTCAAAAGGATTCCCAAAAGATGGCGATCATTAATGAACAGCAACGACTGAGCGAACAGTACCAGCACGAGTTCGATTATGTTCAACGTAAGTATGAGGAACAGGATATCGATCCCCAGCTAGCTCACCAGGCGACCGCCGAGCTGATGAAAAAGGATCCGCTCGGTGCAGTTGTGCAAGAACGATATGGCTTTAATCCCCAAGACTTTACCAGCCCCTATGCTGCCGCAATTGCCTCGTTTATCTCCTTTCCGACCGGCTCAATCCTACCGATGGTTGCGGTGACGATGGCGCCTGCAGCTGACCGGATTTGGGCAACCATGGTCGCCGTCCTGATTGCCCTCCTGGTGACCGGGTACTTGGCAGCAGTCCTCGGCAAGTCAAACCGGATCAAGTCAATGCTGCGGAACGCCGCAGCAGGCTTGCTGACGATGGGGGTTACGTTCTTGATTGGTCAGCTATTTGCACGGTAAGGGGTGAGATTAGTGGTAAAGATTAAACAGCAAAAGAAGACGATGGAAGAAAAGCTGAACACTCTTCGGGCCGGGGTGCTGGGTTCTAACGATGGTATTTTAACCGTCGTTGGTGTCTTGGTATCAGTGGCTGCGGCGACTACTGACCGGTTTACAATTTTTATTGCTGGTCTGTCAGATTTATTGGCCTGTGCCTTTTCCATGGCGTCGGGTGAATACGCCTCAGTTTCTACCCAAAAGGATACCGAAAAATCGGCAGTTGCCCAGGAAGAAAAACTGCTCAAGACTGATTTTGCGGGTGAGTTACAGGCCGTTACCGACTACTACGTCAATAAGGGAGTTTCCAAGGAAACCTCCGCTGCCATTGCGGCCGACCTATTAAAGAAGAAACCCCTAGCAACGGTTGTGCGGGTCAAATACGACATCGAACTTGGCCACTACCTGAACCCGTGGGACGCGGCATTTTCCTCCCTCTTTTCCGCGGCTGCGGGAGGGCTCTTCCCGTTAATGGCAATGACACTGGCACCTGAAGCATTCAAGTGGTACGCCGTCATTCTCGCCGTGGCCTTCACCTCGGCCCTGACCGGGTACATCAGTTCTAAGCTCGGCAACGGTCTGGTTAAGGTGGCAGTTATTCGGAACATTATCATTGGTCTGATTACCATCACAATCCACTACGGAGTCGGGAAACTCTTTTAAGATTAAGCACTCATTGGCAATATAAAAACGCCGCTGACCATTTTAAACGGTCGGCGGCGTTTCCGATTTACTGGCTCTTCGTCAAGAAGTACTGATGAGAAAATAGAATAAATTTTGTTAAGCAGCT
>OBWW01000263.1_pt1 | contig 51285 bp, 43 predicted proteins | sample 1538091 | NCBI WGS metagenome assembly OBWW01 (sample SAMEA2580125, study PRJEB22360) | human gut metagenome | biome: human gut; feature: human-associated habitat; material: faeces | place: Denmark | collected 2008/2010 | reverse complement strand
GACATTTTACCAAAAGAGATGGAAATTCGTAATTATGTGATGAACATGATTCGTGAAACATATGGAAAATTTGGATTTTCTGCAATTGAGACACCATGTGTGGAGCATATCGAAAATCTCAGCAGCAAACAGGGTGGAGAGAATGAGAAACTGATCTTCAAGATTCTGAAACGAGGAGAAAAACTGAAACTGGATACAGCAGAGTGTGAGGCTGATCTGGTTGATTCAGGCCTTCGTTATGATCTGACTGTACCGCTTTCCAGATATTATTCCAACAATGCAGGACAGCTTCCGACTCCGTTTAAGGCACTTCAGATGGGCAATGTCTGGAGAGCGGACCGTCCGCAGAGAGGCCGTTTCCGCCAGTTTATGCAGTGTGATATTGATATTCTTGGTGAGCCTACTTATCTTGCAGAAATTGAACTTGTCATGGCAACAACGACATTGCTTGGCAAACTGGATTTCCATAATTTCACGATCCGTATCAATGACCGAAAAATCTTGAAAGCTATGGCACAGTACAGTGGATTTCCGGAAGGTAGCTTTGATACAGTTTTCATCATTCTGGACAAGATGGACAAGATTGGTCTGGAAGGTGTAGCTGAAGAACTGGAAAAAGAAGGTTTCAGCAAAGACAGTATTGATATCTATCTTGGTATGTTCAAAGAAATTACAACTGATATTGAAGGCGTACGTTACTGCAAAGAAAAACTGAGTGATGTTCTGGATCCGAAAGTAGCAGAAGATCTTGAGACCATCATCACAGCAGTTGATTCTGTGAAAAATGCAGACTTTAAGATTTCCTTTGATCCGACTCTGGTTCGTGGAATGTCTTACTACACAGGTCCGATCTTTGAGATCGCAATGGATGAGTTTGGCGGTTCTGTTGGTGGCGGCGGACGTTATGATGAGATGATCGGTAAATTCACCGGACAGAATACATCTGCATGCGGATTTTCCATTGGATTTGAGAGAATCGTTATGCTGCTTCTGGAGAGAGGGTATGAAATCCCGACAAATGCAGCTAAGAAAGTGTATCTGATCGAGAAGAACATGCCGGCTGATAAACTTCTTCCGATTCTGAAACAGGCAGAAGAAGAACGTAAGAATGGTGTTCAGATCAACATTTCTATCATGAAGAAAAATAAGAAATTCCAGAAGGAACAGATGACAGCGGAAGGATATACAGAATTTGTAGAATTCTTTAATAAATAAGTGCTTCAAAAAGGAGAAAAATCATGGCTGAAAGTATGAAAGGTCTGCACAGGACATGCCGATGTGCAGAAGTAACAAAGGATATGGTCGGCAGCAAAGTAACCCTGATGGGATGGGTGCAGAAGGCACGTAACAAAGGAGGTCTTGTCTTTGTTGATCTTCGTGACCGTTCCGGTATCATGCAGGTGATCTTTGAAAATGGCAGCATTGACCAGGAAGGTTTTGAAAAAGCAGGCAAACTGAGAAGTGAGTTTGTAATCGCAGTTACTGGTACAGTTGAGAATCGCGGTGGTGCTGTAAATGAAAATCTTGCTACAGGTGCACTGGAACTCCGTGCAGAATCTTTAAGAATTCTCGCAGAGTCTGAGGTTCCGCCTTTCCCGATCGAAGAGAACAGCAAGACAAAAGATGAAATTCGTCTGAAATACCGTTACCTTGACCTGAGAAGACCGGACCTTCAGAGAAATTTGATGATGAAGAGCAAAGTAATGATGCTTACCCGTAAATTCTTTACAGATGAAGGATTCCTGGAAGTTGAGACACCAATGCTTGGTAAGAGTACACCGGAAGGTGCGAGAGATTATCTTGTTCCGTCCAGAATTCACCCAGGTTCTTTCTACGGCCTTCCACAGTCTCCGCAGCTGTACAAACAGCTTCTGATGTGCTCCGGATATGACCGTTACATTCAGATCGCACGTTGTTTCCGTGATGAGGACCTTCGTGCAGATCGTCAGCCGGAATTTACACAGATCGATATGGAGCTTTCCTTTGTAGACGTAGACGATGTTATCGATGTAAATGAGCGATTCCTTGCTTATCTGTTTAAAGAAGTTCTGGATGTGGATGTCAAGCTTCCAATTCAGAGAATTACATGGCAGGAAGCTATGGACCGTTTCGGTTCTGACAAACCGGATATGCGTTTTGGTATGGAACTGCATGATGTAAGTGAAGTAGTGAAAGATTGCGGATTCGTAGTATTCAAGAATGCACTGGAGGCTGGTGGAAGTGTCCGTGGTATCAATGCAGAAGGCCAGGGAAGCATGCCTCGTAAGAAGATTGACAAGCTTGTTGATTTCGCCAAGACTTATGGTGCAAAAGGTCTTGCTTACATCGCTATTGCAGAAGATGGTACACGCAAATCTTCCTTTGCTAAATTCATGACAGAGGAAGAGATGGATGCTCTGGTTCGGGCGATGGAAGGTAAACCGGGAGATCTGCTTCTCTTTGCAGCAGACAAGAACAAAGTCGTATATGATGTTCTTGGTGCTCTTCGTGTAGAACTTGCAAAACAGATGGATCTTCTTGACAAAAACGAATATCGCTTCGTATGGGTAACAGAGTTCCCGCTTCTTGAGTGGAGTGAAGAAGAAAACCGCTATACAGCAATGCACCATCCATTTACGATGTTGATGGAAGAGGATATCCCACTGATCGAGAGTGGAGATCTTGGAAAAATCCGTGCAAAAGCTTATGATATCGTATTGAATGGTAATGAGATCGGTGGAGGTAGTGTTCGAATCCATCAGAATGATATTCAGGAAAAAATGTTTGAGATGCTTGGATTTACGAAAGATGCAGCTTACAAACAGTTTGGTTTCCTTCTGAATGCATTCAAATATGGAGTTCCGCCTCACGCTGGACTGGCATATGGACTTGACCGTCTGGTTATGCTGATGGCAAAAGTTGACAGTATTCGTGATGTCATTGCATTCCCGAAAGTAAAAGATGCCTCCTGTCTGATGACAGAATCACCGAGTGTGGTAAGCGAACAGCAGCTTGAGGAACTTGGGCTTGAAACAGCTAAAGAAGAAACAACAGAAGAATAAGAGCAGCAAATAGGCTGCAGATATAAAAGAAAACGGCTGTCCCGGATGTGGGACGGCCGTTTTGAAGTATAAAAATTAGTTTTGTTCAGAGGAATCAGCGGTATCGTTTGCTTCTTCGGATACCGGAGTACTGCTGAGCGTTCCGAAAATGGCATTTCCGATTGCAGCATTGCTGTCCTGGAGTTTCCAGGAAACACCATCATTGGTAAGATGGAAAACAGCAGCAGTCTGTACAGTCGCTGTATTTGATTTGATTTTTGACAGAAGCAGCTGCATGGATTTTTCATAACGTTTGACAGAACCATCAATTACAGCATCGGCAGAACTCAGATAAGTATCCAGTTCATTCTGATAGGCAGTAAGGATCGCATTGCTGTCAAAGGTAGTGATCTTAGTCTGAATGACAGCATTGTAGCTTTCTTCGTCACAGCTGGAAATATTGAAATCAAAAGTAGAGTGAAAAAGCTCCACCAGTGCGGTAGCAATAGAATTCTTGTCTGTATCGGAAGTATTGAACAGGCTTTCGATTCCAAGATAATTGCCCATTTGTTCTGTATTCATTGTTTTAAGGGTATTCAGATAGACGGTCAGGGTTTCCTCAGGTGAGAGGAGGTTGTTATCAGACAGATAAGTCATCAGACCGCCGACAAGATTGTTCTCCAGGGAGTGTGAACGTATGATCTCCCATTCGTCTTTGTCATCATTACTTCCCTTATTACAAAGTTCCACAGTACATTCTCGTTCTACGGTAGCATAATTGTTATTGCTGAGGAGTTGATCCAGCAGGAGATAACGTTCTTCCATGGAATCTGTGTTTTTTTCTGTAGCCTGTTCTTCGCTGTCAGCCGCTTTGAGAATTGCATTTTTCAGAGAAGCTTCGCCGTAATCTTTGGCAAGAGAGGCTGCATCTATTGTGGATAAGCGCAGGGAAGCTGTGGCTTCTTTTTTATCGTTGTCGACGTTTACACTCAGAATTTCGTAATCAAAATTCTGGAAGAAGAGAGAAAAGACTTCTTTTACTTCATTTGAGAGTTTGATCTCTTTGGTAGCGTCGGGAAAAAGTTCTTTGTAGGATACATATTTCTGGGTCGTATCAGAGTCCAGATTTTTCAATAGATCCAGTTCATTTGTGATAACTGCCTGTACATCTGTCTTATCCACGTGGGAACAGCCGGTCAAACATATGACAGCCAGGATAATCAGCAGAAATGGCATCAGACCTTTTGCGATCTTCATAGGTATCTTTCCTTTCAAAAATAATCCTTTATATTTTATCAGATAAGCATGGAAAAGTCAAAAAATGGTAATTTTATGCTGTTTTGGAAGACATTTATGAAAATATTGTGAAAACCGGGATGATTTTGTACAGCTCTTTCATTTTCAGGTGTAATCTGATATGATATATAAGTTAAAAAGTGATTTTTACAAAGTAAACACATGAATAGTGTATCATTAAGTCAGTAATGTCTGGACTGATAGGAGGAAACACAGATTTATGAAAAAACGTATTTTAATCCTTCTCGGGATATTGATAATTGGTGGCGGCGCTGCTGCAGGAGTATGTTGGAAAATGGGCGTATTTGGTCAGCAGGAGACAAGTGGAGATTCTGTATATGTAACCAAAATAAGCGACCTTACCGGACAGACATCAGGAGTTTCCAACCGCTATGCAGGAGTAGTTGAGCCTCAGGAGACTGTTTCTGTAGAACTGGAGAGTGGACGGACAGTAAAAGAAGTCCAGGTTAAGACCGGTGATCAGGTCAAGAAAGGGCAGCTTTTGTTTGAATATGATCTGAGCAGCATTCAGGAGAGTCTGGAAGAAGCACAGCTTGACCTTGACCGCCTGAAAAATGAGGCAAGCAGTCTGAACGAGCGGATTGCCACGCTTGAAAAAGAAAAGAAAAAAGCAAGTCAGGATAATCAGCTTTCTTATACGATTGAGATTGAGACAAACAAAATGAATCTCAAGAAAAATGAATACAGTCAGAAAAGCAAGCAGGCTGAGATTGACAAACTCCAAAGCGCGACCGGCAATACAGAAGTCCGGAGTTCAATTGATGGTGTTATCCAGAAAATCGATACATCGAAGCTGACAACAGAGGATAACAGCAGCGTGGATGATACAGATTCAGGAGATTCTTCTTCTGATGATGGCAGCAGCGGGGGCAGCAATGCATTTATTACAATTCTGAGTACAGGTGCTTACCGTATAAAAGGTACAGTCAATGAATTAAATGTAAACAGCATTGTTGAGGGCGAACCGGTAATCATTCGATCTCGTGTGGATGACAGTCAGACCTGGAAGGGGACCATGGGAACGATTGATAAGGACAGTGCATCTTCCGGCAATAATAACAATTCTTTTTACGGAATGACGGACAGCAGTGATTCTCAGACGAGTACCAGTACTTATCCGTTTTATGTAAATCTCGATTCATCAGACGGGCTGATGCTTGGCCAGCATGTTTATATTGAGATGGATGAAGGACAGGAAAGTCAAAAGACAGGAATCTGGTTAAGTGAGGTTTATATTGTTGATGCAGATACAGACAGTCCGTATGTGTGGGCAGCAGATAAGAAGGGCAAACTGGAGAAACGTAGTGTGATTCTGGGACAGCATGATGAAGAACTTGGAGAATATGAGATTGCAGATGGTCTTTCCAAGGATGACTGTATAGCATATCCGTCTGATATACTTGAGGAGGGAATGTCTACGACGACTAATATAGAAGATGCAATGGATACAGGCAACATAGATATGCAGCCGCTGGATGATAGCAGCTTCAGTGAAGATCCTCTTCCGGATACGGCTGATACAGAGGGTGTCAGTGAATATGAAATGAGCGATGACGGAACCGTTGTTGATGATCCGGAAGCAGTTGATGACAGCATTGTGAATGACAGTTCATCGGATGAATCAATGAATATGACAGACGGAAGTTCCGATTCAGGTGAGATACTGGATGATAATCTTATGCCGGTAGAGGAGGATACGGAGGAAGCACAATGATTTTGGAATTAAAGGGGATCTTTAAGAACTATCAGCAGGGAAAGATGAGTGTGCCGGTTCTGAAGGACGTTAATTTTTCCATGGAAGAGGGAGAATATGTGGCAATCATGGGACCATCCGGATCAGGAAAAACAACACTCATGAATATTATAGGATGCCTGGATAAGCCGACAGAAGGGAAATTTTTTCTGGATGGACAGGACATTCTCAACTGTTCAGAAAATGATATGTCAGATATCCGACTTAATAAGATCGGATTTGTATTTCAGAGTTTCCACCTTCTTCCAAGACAGTCTGCGCTTGCTAACGTAGAACTTCCATTGAATTATGCCAAAGTCCCGAAGAAAGAAAGACGGGAGCGGGCAATGAAGGCACTGGAAAGAGTAGGACTTGCTGATCGTGTAGACTTTCAGCCGAACCAGCTTTCCGGTGGACAGATGCAGCGAGTTGCGATTGCCAGGGCAATCGTAAATAACCCCAAACTCCTTCTGGCAGATGAACCAACAGGAGCACTTGACAGTAAATCAGGTGCTCAGGTCATGGAGCTTTTCCAGAAGCTGAATGATGAGGGGGTTACAGTCCTTATGATCACTCATGATCCGGACATTGCTGCACATGCAAAGCGGGTTGTGATGATTCGCGATGGAGAGCTGAAGGAAAAAGAGGTGAAGTAGTTCATGAAGAAAAAAATCATCATAGGTATCCTGATCGCAGCTCTGGTCGCAGGAGGATCTGCCGGCGGAGCAGTCTATTATAAAAAGTCTCATCAGAAAACGGTGTCTGTTGTAAGCGTTGACAGTCTGGCCGGTCAGTATTACATGGATGATACAAATCTTAATGGAAATATTGTTACCAGTGCGACGCAGAGTGTTAACATAGACAAAGATATGATCATTAAGGAGGTCTATGTATCAAAGGGGGATTCCGTTAAAAAAGGGGATCAGTTGATGTCTTTTGATATGACACTTGTTCAGATGGAACTGAATATAGCCAAGCTGAAACAAAAACAGCAGGAACAGGATCTGAATAAAGCGATTAACAGGCTGAGCAGCCTGAAAAACGGCGGTAAGATAGAAGAAAGTGATGGGGAGACACTGGATACTTCCGGCAGCACATCGGATGATACAGATACAAGCAGTGCGATGGATGACAGTAATGAAACTGCTTCGACGGGTGGAAGTGTGAAGGGCAATTATCTGGCTGCAATTATCCAGCCGGTTCTGGCTGCTGCTGTGGAGAAGACAGATATAGAATCTGCAAATACAGAAGAGACTGCTGTTGAGGATTCCGAAAGTGCAGCTGCACAAACACAGGGAACAGAGAGCGGCTCTGAGAACAGTTCAGATGGAAATGCAGATTCATCAGACAACAGTAGTACAGATGTGAAGGTTGAGTTTGAAGAGCCGGATACGACAGGAAATGATACCACAGTAACGATCAGTCCGGAGCCGACGAATATACCGGATGATAATGCCGATGGAGATTTCACAGACGAAATCGAGATCGTTGACACAGAACCGGATACTGGAACAGATGATCTGACGGATGGAAGTCCGATGTTTTATCAGGTTCTGGATGAAAATACAGAACCCTATACCGGAACAGGTACAGAGGATGATCCATATGTATTCCTCTGCAGTTCTGCAAAAGGCTATGTAGTTGCGAAGGGATCCTTTTTGAATAAAATGGCTGCTTTTCAGGCTGATGGTACGAAGGAACCTGGCAGAGAAGGATACTGGTATCAGCTGGAGTTTCATCAAAATGATACGATAACAAATCTGCTGGACCGTAAAGAATCCTGCACAGGCTATTATCTTGTAGATGGAGGCCTGCTGGAAAAAATGGTAACCGATAACTCTGAAGTTGAGTTTTCGCTGGACGGGGCATCTCATTATGAGAAGCCACCGGCTGATGGAGGCGGAGACGGAGGCGGCGGTGGAGATGATGGTGGTTCGGCATCTATCTCACGTGATGAGGCGATCAAGATTCAGCAGACTAAGATTGACAGCCTGAAACTGGACATCAGAGAAAGTAAACTGAATATTGAGAAACTCGAGAAAAAAGTAAAAAAAGAGATAATATACAGCAAGCTGGACGGAACGGTTGCAAAAGTAGGCGATCCGGTGACTGGCGCATCTGATGGAAATTCTTTTATGACGATCAAAAGCAAAGAAGGTTACTACGTAAAAGGTACAGTCAGTGAACTGATGCTGGATCAGGTTAAGGAAGGTACGATACTGAACTGTTCAAGTCAGAATGGTGATTTTGAAGCAGAGGTGATCGATGTATCTGAGTATCCGGTTTCAGGTGATAATTATTCCGGCAATGGAAATCCAAATGTATCTTATTATACATATATTGCAACGATTCCGGACAAAACCGTCAAAGTATCGGACGAAGACTGGCTGACGATTTCTCTGACAAATAATACACAGAGCAAAGGAATTGTTCTGGACAGGGCATTTGTACGGTCAGAAAATGGAGCCAGTTATGTATACAAGGATGACAACGGAGTGCTGAAGAAACAGGTGCTTACCGTAGGTGGTAATGTAAATGGCGGCTACAGTGTACTGATAACCGGTGGAATCACCAGAGATGATAAGATTGCTTTTCCGTATGGTGACACGGTAAAAGAAGGTGCAAAGACCAAGGAAGTTTCTTCCAGTGAGATCTATGGATATTAGAAAGGTGGTATTTTATGCTTGAAAATATGAGGATATCCATTCAGGGAATCTGGTCTCATAAAATGCGATCTTTTCTGACTATGCTGGGTATCATTATTGGTATTGCATCGATCATTGCGATCGTGTCTACGATCAAGGGAACAAGTGAACAGATCAAAGAAGACCTGATCGGTGCGGGAAATAATACAGTTTCTGTGAGTCTGAATTATGGTGACAGTGATTATGATCCGGAGTATGGAATGACCGATGGTACGGAACCGCCGCTTCTCTCAGATCAGCAGAAAGAAGATGTTATGAATCTGGATCATGTGGAGAATGCGACATTCTTTTACAGCCGTACATATACCAGCAGCGTATATTATGAAAATACCAGTTTTCAGGGTGGAAGTATTTATGGAATTGATATGAATTATCTGGATACCTGTGGATATATGGTAAGATCCGGCCGTGGTTTTATACAGAAGGATTATGATGAGATGCGAAAGGTTGTACTGGTAGACAGCAATGCGGCAGATAATCTCTTTGCAGGAAAAGATCCTGTTGGAAAAACAATAGAGATTGGATCCGAACCGTTTACCGTTATTGGTGTGGTAGAACAGAGTGATGATTATCAGCCAAATATCAAAACCATTGATGAGTACAATCAATATTATCAGATGATCATGGGAACAGTCATGATTCCGAATAAATGCTGGCCCATGGCATTTAAGTTTGATGAACCTGAGAATGCCGTGATCCGAGCAGATTCAACGGATAATATGAGTTCCGCCGGAAATGCAGCAGCGGATATTATGAATCAGGGAATCAACACCAATACATCCAAGTACAAATATAAAGCGGATGATGTAATGCAGCAGGTCAAGAACTTGCAGAAACTCAGTGAGAGCACCAATACACAGCTGATCTGGATTGCAAGTATTTCATTGTTGGTCGGAGGTATCGGCGTTATGAATATCATGTTGGTATCCGTCACTGAACGAACCAGTGAAATTGGTCTGAAAAAAGCAATCGGTGCACGAAAGAAAGTGATTCTGTTTCAGTTTTTGACAGAAGCCTCCATGCTGACAAGCATTGGAGGAGTGATCGGAGTTATTGTTGGAATTGCACTTTCCAAAGTGGTATCGGAACTGTCGGGGGCTCCGACAGCTATCAGTATACCGGCGATCATTGGTTCCGTTCTTTTTTCCACATTGATTGGCGTGATCTTTGGATTACTTCCGTCAGTCAAGGCTGCCGATTTAAATCCGATTGATGCACTTAGAAGTGAATGACAGAGGTTGGAGTTTGTTGATCAGAGACAGACTCCAATCTCTTTTTCTGTTATGAGGGGCATTTTTGATATTTTAATTGAGATGGAGAAAAAAATGTGTTAGACTATAATCAATATGCAATGATTCAGATATGAAGTAAAATACATGAGGAGATGCAGTATGAGAAAAATTGCAATTATAACAGACAGTAACAGTGGTATTACGCAGGATGAAGGAAGAAAACTGGGAATCTCTGTTCTGCCTATGCCTTTTTATATTAACGATGTGATGTATCTGGAAGGAATCACTCTTTCACAGGAAGCTTTTTATGAACGTCTGAAAAATGATGAATCCATATCTACTTCACAGCCGAGTCCGGCTGAAGTATGTGGTTTATGGGATAATCTGCTGGAAGAGTATGATGAGATTGTACATATTCCGATGTCCAGTGGACTGAGTGCGTCCTGTGATACAGCTACCATGCTTGCCAGAGATTACGATGGCAGAGTGCAGGTTGTTAATAACCAGAGAATTTCAGTTACGCAGCGTCAGTCAGTACTTGATGCAATAGCATTAAGAGATGCAGGAAAGAATGCGGCAGAGATTAAAGAAAAACTGGAAGAAGAGAAGATGGAGTCAAGTATCTATATTACTCTGGAAACTCTGAAATATCTGAAAAAAGGTGGAAGAATCACTCCGGCTGCAGCTGCAATCGGAACGGTTCTGAATCTGAAGCCTGTTCTTCAGATCCAGGGAGAGAAGCTTGATGCATATGCAAAAGTCCGGGGTAAGAAGCAGGCAAAGAGAGTCATGATGAAAGCAATGCAGGAAGACTGGGATACACGTTTTAAGAAATATGTAGAATCCGGTGAGATGTGTCTGCAGATAGCTTATGCAGGAAACAAAGAAGAGGCCGAGGAATTCAAAAAAGAAGTTCAGGCAGCATTTCTTGGAATGGACATCCATATGGACCCACTTTCTTTAAGTGTTGCATGCCATATCGGACATGGAGCACTTGCTGTTGCATGTTCAAAGAAAGTAACTGTATAAAAGGAGTCAGAAAAATGAAAAAACTTATGGAATTAATGGCAGAAGAACTTGCTTCTGCTTTTGAAAAAGCCGGATACAATCCGGAGTACGGTAAAGTTACCGTTTCCAACAGACCGGATTTATGTGAATTTCAATGCAATGGAGCCATGGCAGGAGCCAAAGCATACAAGAAAGCACCATTTATGATTGCAGATGATGTAGTTTCATATCTGAAAGACAGTCAGATCTTTGCAATGGCAGAAGTTGTGAAGCCAGGATTTATCAATCTGCGGGTTAAAGAAGAATTTCTTGGTGATTACCTGAAGAAAATGGCAGCAGATGAGAAATATTCTGTAAAAACTGCTGAGAAACCGAAGACGATCATTATCGACTACGGCGGACCGAATGTTGCAAAACCACTTCATGTAGGTCATCTTCGTTCTGCGATCATTGGTGAGAGTATCAAGCGTATCGGACGTTTTGTCGGACACAAAGTGATCGGTGATGTACATCTTGGAGACTGGGGTCTGCAGATGGGACTGATCATTACAGAACTGAAACACCGCAAGCCGGAACTGGTTTATTTTGACGATACTTACGAAGGAGAATATCCGAGGGAAGCACCGTTTACCATCAGCGAACTTGAGGAAATCTATCCATGTGCAAGTGGTAAATCCAAAGAAGACGAAGAATACCGTAATGAAGCTCTTGAAGCAACACATCAGCTTCAGCAGGGTAAACCTGGATATATGGCTCTCTGGAATCACATCATGCAGGTTTCTGTTACAGACCTCAAGAGAAACTATGCAAACCTGAATGTTTCCTTTGATCTGTGGAAAAAGGAATCTGATGCACAGCCGTATATTCCGGATATGGTTCAGAAAATGAAAGACCAGGGATTTGCATATGAAGATCAGGGAGCACTGGTAGTAGATGTCAAAGAAGAATCTGATACCAAAGAAATTCCGCCATGTATGTTGTTGAAATCAGACGGAGCTTCTCTGTATACCACAACAGATCTTGCAACGATCGTAGAGCGTGTCAAACTCTTTGATCCGGATGAAATTCTTTATGTAGTAGACAAGCGTCAGGAACTTCATTTCATTCAGGTATTCCGCTGTGCAAGAAAGACCGGACTTGTAAAACCGGAGACGAAACTTTCTTTCCTTGGATTTGGTACCATGAATGGAAAAGACGGAAAACCGTTCAAAACAAGAGAGGGCGGTGTTATGCGTCTGGAAAATCTCATCGCAGATATTGACGAAGAGATGTTCCATAAGATTGTCGAGAACAGAAGTGTCAAAGATCAGGATGCAAAAGAAACAGCGGAGATTGTAGGACTTTCTGCAATCAAATATGGTGACCTGTCCAATCAGGCAACCAAAGATTATGTGTTTGATATTGATCGTTTCACTTCCTTCGAAGGAAATACAGGTCCGTATATCCTGTATACGATCGTTCGTATCAAATCCATTCTCAATCGTTATAAAGAAGAAGGTGGAAACCTTGAAGCAGGAGAAATCCTTCCGGCTGTCAATGCAAGCCAGAAGAACCTTATGCTGGAGCTGACAAAATTCGGAAGTACCATTGAGAATGCTTTCGAAGAAAAAGCACCGCATAAGATTTGTGCATACATTTATGAAGTATCCAATGCATTCAACAGTTTTTACCATGAGACTAAGATTCTCAGCGAAGAAAACCAGGCACAGAAAGAATCTTTCCTGAAACTTCTCGGTCTTACAAAAGATATACTTGAAACAAGCATCGACCTTCTTGGTTTCTCAGCACCGGATCGTATGTGATTGAAATTAAAGTCTCACCTCCCGTTTTGGAAGGTGAGATTTTTTTAGAAAAAATTTATTATTTCTCATTCTTTTTTATGCTATACTTATTTCATCTCAAAATTCTATAAGTTGGAGTTCCCAACATTTTTCCATACAGATATTTATAAAAATCAGTGAAAGGAGCGATCAATATCGATCTAACAGGAATCATACTGAAAGGACGCTACTGCATCGTTGAACAGATTGGCAGGGGCGGCGAAGGTTCCATGTATCTGGCACGTGATCTGGAACTTGGTATTTTTCGTGCGGTGAAAGAGCTGCCTGCCAGCAGCAGAAGAGAGGCCGGACTGCTCAGACTTCTTGAACATCCCTGTCTGCCAAAGATGATCGATTACACAGAGAGGGGTAACTTTTGTTACATCATCATGGAATATATACATGGCAGATCTCTGGAAGAGTATATGCGGGAAGGATATGTTTTTTCCATAGAGGAGATACTGTGCATAGGTGATGTGACCTTGCAGGTACTGGAATATTTTCATTCCAGGAAACCGGCAGTTTTTTATGGGGATCTGAAGCCGGCAAATATAATGATGACAGATCAGAAACGCCTTTATCTGGTAGATTTTGGAAGTGCGGTTTTTTCATATAGTGCTTCTTATAAAGAAACAAAGGGAACAAGAGGATATGCTGCCCCTGAACAGCTGCAAGGAAAGATAAGTGCAGCCAGCGATTTTTATGCACTTGGAAAAACAATGGAAGTGCTTTGTGGCAAAAAAAAATTCCGGTATTTTTTGAAATGTCCTGCTTTGGGGAAATTTATTTTCAGATGTTGCCGTACAGAGCCGGAGAAGCGCTGGCAGGGTACCGCGGAGGCAAGAAATGAATTATGTAAAATTCATCCGCTGAATTTGCGGCTGAAAGCTGTACTTTTCCCGCTGGCGGTAGCTTTGGTGGTGTTTGTGGCTGTTCTGGGTTCAGGATTAGACAGAGAAAAACTGCCAGAGCTGTCGCAGATGCTGACACCGGTGACCGCGCAGTATTTTACCATGGAATATCAGACTGGTTCTGCAATATGGAAAGAGAAAATACATGTTCACATAGAAAAAGAGCTGCAGAATTTGCAAAAAGTTTATCAGAAGACACAGGATCAGATTCGAATTCTGGAACTGCTTGCGTGGAACGGGCAGCTGGCAGACAAAGCAGATCATGCAGAAATCTACTATCGGCAACTGTTAACATATGAGCCGGAGTATAGTAAGGGCTATCTGGAATATGGATTATTTTTGTGCAGACAGGGCAGATATCAGGAAAGCAGAGCAGTATACAGACAGTGGAAAAACAGGGCAGAAGAAAAAAGAATGCAGATAGCAGATGCATTTGCTGAAGAATGGCAGGAATGGAAGAAGGAGGCAGGAATTATTCTTGGAAGGACGAAACAATCTTTTTTGGAAGGTGCTTTTTAGTTTACTGATAATGGCAGTGTATGGAAGTTGTTCAGCTGCATATGCAGCTGAGTTTGGTGGGTTTGAGGTTTCAACAGGGACCGGTGAATATGAAGGAACCGGAGAAGAATGGGAGGATGAGCCGGTATGCAATACACCAGAACAGAATGACAGTAATACTTATGTAGATGAAGCACGAAATGACGGACAGGAATCAGAACAAAATACTTCAGGAACGGTATCCTCATATAATGAGGAGTATGAACAAGTGCCTGTACAGAATTGGAATGCACGGGAAAGTTCCACAACAACTGAAAAAAACCGTTCTTCAGTAACGGAATATACGGAAAGGTATAGAGGAGAGAACGAAAATGTAAGTAGTTCGATCATGGATGAAGACAGAATCATCAAGTCTGAGAGTACGGTAGTATCGATTCCCGCAGAAACGAGTCCGACATGGATACCGACCGTGACTCCAACTCCAACTCCGGTTCCTGCGCCAACAGCAACTTCAATACCGGTATTTACAGAAGTCCCGAAAGAAGAGGTGGAAACAGTAACAGAGTACAAGGAAGAGTACCGTCTGCCGCCTGCAGAATGTCTGCGAAAAATGAAACTCTTATGTTTGAGACAGGAATTGGGAAAGGGAGAATATGCAGAAATTCGAATCAAGAAGAATGCAGTGGTAGAAATTGTAAGTGTACGTGTTAATGGACAGGAAAAAGACTGGGATACAGAGGGAGAAATAGTCAGAGTACATGACCTTGTCAATGAGATAAATCTGCTGGAGATTGCAGCTATGATACCGGCAGATTTTACGTGGACGGGAGAGAAAAAGAATGTTATACTGACCTATAATGTTTTTTAGACGAATTTTTTGATACAAAAGAAAAATTATCTGTAAAAAATCGGAGGAATTATGTATAAAGCAATCTTATTTGATCTGGATGGAACGCTGACAGAGTCAGGTGAGGGAATCACAAAATGCGTGCAGTATGCGCTTGAAAAGCTTGGCAGACCAGAGTCGGATCTTGAAAAACTGAAAGTGTTTATCGGCCCACCACTGATGGAGCAGTTTATGAAGTATGCAGATCTGGATGAAGCAACTGCGCGCAAAGCAGTGGAATATTACAGAGAGCGTTATTCTACAACTGGAATATTTGAGAATTGTCCATACCCAGGTGTGGAAAAGCTGCTTCAGGAATTAAGGAGAAAGAAATACCTTCTGGCAGTTGCATCTTCCAAACCGGAATATTATGTGAAACAGATTTTAGATTATTTTAATTTGACGGAATATTTTGACGAAATTGTGGGAAGTGAAATGAATGGAGCCAGAACAAATAAGACAGAGGTGATTGAAGAAACCTTGAAACGCCTTGGATTGGATCATCACCGTGAGCAGGTGATCATGGTAGGGGATAAGGAGCACGATGTTCTTGGCGCCAGAAAGGCAGGACTTGATTGTGTGGCTGTTTCTTATGGTTATGGGACAGAAGAAGAACTTGCGGCCTCCCAGCCATTGCAGATTGTGGCATCAGCTGAAGAGATACTGGATTTTTTCGCCTGAGCCCCCGACGCAGACAAAGCCATGTCAGACAGATCTGGAGAGTAGCATATCCCTGTGGGATTCATTTTTTGATTTCACAGATCGTTGGCTACGCAGGTCTGTGGCTGATCATGAAATCTGGCGGGGGAATGGATACTTATTATCAAAATGCAATTCTTTTTACAGGGCTGACTGGATTACTTGCTATGATTCCCTGTCTGTGGTTTTACAGTAGAGACCGTGCAGCGAGAAAAATTGGCGGACTTGTAACTTCGCAAAAACCATGGCAGTTGAAAATTCCGGAAATGTTACTGTTGCTTGGAATGGGAGCGGCATTTTCTCAGTTTGCCAATATGCTTGTGGGAATACTGCAGTCGGTTTTGAATTATCAGGAATATCAGGAATCTATGGACCAGCTGATGGAAGGAAAACAAATGTGGTTCCTGATCTTATCTATGGGAATCATAGCACCGCTTGCAGAGGAAATCGTTTTTCGCTGGCTGATCTATCTGAGACTTCGGGATTATATGCGAATGGGAGCAGCTGCTGTAATTTCTGGCCTGATTTTTGGAATCTATCATGGAAATCTGGTACAGGCTGTTTATGCGAGCCTTCTTGGAATAGTGTTTGCATATATTCTGGATATCAGTGGATGTCTGTGGAGCAGTGTGCTATTGCATATGGGGGCTAATATCTGGTCACTGATATCGCCGGATTTGTATACATGGATCATTGCCAGGAATCCGGCTGCAATCATGATATTATTCCTGATCTTACTGATGGTAATGATTTTGGGCTGTTTTTATTTTACAAAAAGAGTACAGGGAAGATCAAAACGAGTTATATAGCAGAGAAAAGTAAAAATTATGATACAAATGAAAAGCTTTCAGATGAAATAAAATCTGGGAGCTTTTTTATATAAAGAAATAATGGTAATTAGATTTCGGGGTTTAGAAAGATTTTATAATTAGAAAGAGATTGCGCTTAAGGGGAATATATGATATCATAAGTGTATTAAAACAATTAATACACTAAATACACATGCGAAAAAATGATTTACAGCAGAAAGGAGGGACAATGATAATACTAGATTATCAGGACAGACGTCCGATATATGAACAGATAACTGAAAAGTTCAGGACGCTGATCTATCAGGGAGCATTGCCGGCCGGTTGCAGACTTCCTTCTGTCCGGCAGCTGGCAATGGAATTATCTATCAACCCGAATACGATTCAGAGAGCTTATATGACACTGGAGCAGGAGGGACTGATCTATCCGGTAAAAGGCAAAGGGAATTTTGTTGCAGAGACGCGGCAGATTCAGGAAAAAAGCAAAGAAGATTTTCGAAAAGAATTTCTGGAACTTGTCAGACGTGGAATCAACACAGGTATGACAGAAGAAGAACTGATGACATTGGTTCAGAAAGGGTATGAGGAGGAACAGAGATGATAGAGATAAGGGGATGCAGCAAAGCATTTGGGACGCTTATGGCAGTCAGTAAGGTTTCGCTGGAAATCGGGGAAAGAGAGGTCTTTGGTCTGGTTGGAAGCAACGGTGCAGGGAAGAGTACACTTCTTCGTATGATTGCAGGAATTCTGAAACCTGATGAGGGTGAAATAAAGATTGATGATATGGCAGTATTTGATAATGAAAAGGCAAAAGAACAGGTTTTCTACATATCTGATGATTGCTATTTTCCGACAAACTATACAGCGTTGGATATGGCTGCGTTCTACCAGCTGCATTATCCGAAATTTGAGAAGCAGAGATTTGCAAAACTGATGAATCAGTTCCAGCTTGATGAAAGAAGAAAAGTCGGCAGCTTTTCTAAGGGTATGAAAAAACAGTTGATGGTACTTCTTGGAATCAGTGCAGGGACAAAATATCTTCTCTGTGATGAAACATTTGACGGATTAGATCCGGTAGTACGTCAGGGGGTTAAGAGTTTGCTTGCAGCAGAAATCATGAGCAGAGATTTTACTCCGGTTCTTGCTTCACACAATTTGAGAGAACTGGAAGACATTTGTGATCATGTGGGACTTTTGCATAAAGGAGGCATGCTTTTGAGTAAAGACCTAGAAGATATGAAATTCCATATTCATAAAGTACAGTGTGTTTTGACAGACAGGAAACAGGAAGAGGAATTGAAAAAAGAACTGGACATATTAAAGGTTGATCATCAGGGATCACTTGTATTGTTTACAGCAAGAGGTACGCGGTCGGAAATTATGGCAAAGATACAGGAGAAGAATCCATTGTTCAGTGAAGTGCTTCCACTGACTCTGGAAGAAATATTTATCAGTGAAACGGAGGTGGCTGGTTATGAGATCCAGAATATTTTCTTCTAAATATTTAAAGACAATTTCCAAAGGACAGTTATGGATGCCGGCATTTATAGCACTTGGTTTTTTACTGGCATTTCCGGTGACTGGTATGGTGAAATTGAGTTCATGGAGTGATCTACAATATTCAGCTTTACAAAATCAGATTTTGTATAATAATTTGTGGAAAGATGGTTTTGTGCTGTCGGGTATGATTATTTCATCAATAGCAGCTTTCATAAACAGTGTGAACGGATTTATTTATCTGTATTCTGGCAAAAAAACAGACTATTATCATGGGCTTCCGATGAAAAGAACAGAAATGTTTCTGGAAAGAGTGTTTTCAGGCCTGGTATATTATCTGATGCCATATATCGTAGCAGAATTTCTGATGATCTGCATTGGTGCAGCACGAGGCTTTTTCAGCTTGAGTATTATGGGGATGGCTGTGAAAATGTTCTTCCTGCATATCATCATCTACCTGGTGATCTATTTCAGTATTGTGCTGGTAATCAGTGTGACGGGAAATATGCTGATGGGTATTCTTTGTCTGGGTGGAATGTACTTGTATGGTATTGTGTTGAATCTGATTCTTGTAGCCTATGGACAGTCATTTTGGCAGACCTTCTTCTCGGCGGAATACCAGTATGGTCGCTTTAATGCGCTTTTACATATGGCATCTCCGGGAACGCTGATTCTCAATATGGTCAGTGATTATGCGGAAGGAAAGACAGGAAAATTACTTGCAGCAGTCATTATTCTTGGTGTTATATTTGGAGTCCTGGCATGGACAGCATATAAGAAACGGCCATCAGAATCAGCTGGAAAATCTATGGTTTATTCGTGGATTTCAATCGTAGTGAGATTTATGGTCGTGGTTCCGGGCGGCCTTGCAGTCGGCTGGATATTCTATTCTCTTACTACCGGAAAAGTCAGAATCCTTTGGTGGATTTTCGGAATGATACTTGGAACAGTCATAATACATGGTTTATCAGAAACGATATATCAGATGAGTTTCCAGGGATTTTTTACGAAAAAGTTACAGCTGGTAATTGCAGGGGCACTTGTAGCAGTTTGTGCACTTATTTTCCAGAAAGACCTGCTGCATTTTGACAGCTATATTCCAAAACAGGAAGATATTGCATCCATGAATCTCAACATGATGTCTTTTGACCAGGATTACTATGAGAATGTCCAAAAGACCAAAGATGGAGAATATGAAATAACAGATGCAAATAACTGGGCAGAACCGGCTATGGCATTTGTCGGTAAAAATGGTATAGGTGATCAGACTTATAAGGCTCTTCAGGATATCGTTTCCAGCAATCCCAAAGGTGAGGTGATTAATGGCGATTATACATATTATTCAATTATAAAATATACACTTAAATCGGGAAAAGAGATCTACCGAAAATACTGGATAGGGACGGAGAACTTAAGTGCTCTTGTAAAAGGATTATATGAGGAAGAAAATCTGAAAGAACAGAAATTTGGTTTTCTTAATCTTGATCAGAAATATCTGAAAAATATTGGATTGAATGATGCAAGCGGAAATGGATACAGTATCTTCCAGAATGATTCTGATAAAATGAAACAGCTCCTTGAAGCAATGAAGAAGGATGTCGACGCTGCAACAGCAGAAGATTTCATGCAGGCACCTGAGGTAAAAATGGATTTTGCTTATCAGTTTCCTGGCAAACAGGATGTGAATAATATGATACCAGGTAATACCAATGCAAATGTACAGTATGCGAACTGGATAGTCGGTATTTATCCTTCATTTAAAAATACTCTTGCAATTCTTAAGGAAACAGGTTATCCTCTGACGGTAGAAGATCTGGATATTGAAAAGATCATGCTGAACTATTTTAACGATGAGGATGGTCAGCAGGAAGATGTGACTTATGAGATGCCGGAAGAAATAAAAGCTCTGAAAGAAGCATTGACTGTAAGATATAATGGATACGTTGACAAAGATTCCGAGATCTATCAGAATATTTATGTATCTGTGTATACGGATAAAGGCGAGGCTGTGAATGCATATGGATTGAAGACAGAGAAACTGCCTGATTTCGTAAAAGAAAAAATTACAGAGATGGGAATCATACAGAGTAGTATGCAGATGGATGCACCGGTAACAAAAGAAGAAACGGTGTATACGGATGACAGCGAAGATATGGTATCACAGGAGATCATAGGTGGAGCAGATGAACCAACTTCAATCTATCTGGAAAGCAGCGGCGATTCAGGTTCATCTGAGACAGAATAAGGAGTAGATATGGCAAAGGCGGTAAGGCTGGACAAATTTCTTGCTGACGCAGGAAAAGGAACCAGAAGTGAAGTGAAAAAATTCATACAGAAAGGGCAGGTTCAGGTCAACGGAGCTCCGGCGAAGAAACCGGAACTGAAGGTTGATCCGGAGAAGGATACCGTTATACTTTCAGGTGAAACAGTCGGTGCGGCACCGGAATTTGTTTATTATCTTCTGAATAAACCAGCCGGCTGCGTCAGTGCAACGGAAGATCGTAATGACCGGACAGTTATGGAATATGTACCTTCCGATCGCAAAGGAATTTTTCCGGTAGGAAGACTTGACAAAGATACAGAAGGATTACTTCTTATTACAGATGACGGTATGCTGGCACATGAACTTCTTGCCCCGGGGAAACATGTGGACAAAACCTATTTTGTCCGCGTGGAAGGAAAGCTTACAGTGGAAAAGATCGAGAAACTGGAAAATGGTGTGGATATCGGCGAAAAAAAACTGACGATGCCGGCTAAGGTAGAAATTGTTGGCGGAAGCTGGGAAGGTGCAGGTGAACCAGAACCAGGGCGCGTCCGCAGAGAAAATCTCCCGGAAGTCTATACAGAACTGCATCTGACGATCCACGAAGGAAAATTCCATCAGGTGAAACGCATGATGGAAGCGGTCGGAACCCCCGTCATCTACCTCAAAAGAATCGCCATGGGTCCCCTCACCCTGCCCGACGATTTAAAGAAGGGAGAGTGCCGCCTTCTTACAGACGAAGAGGCAAGAAGTTTGAAACGCTAGATATGTGATATATGGACGCATCGGACAGATAGCTGTTTGCGATACGCCAGACAAGTATTCCTGTACAGGCTCATAAATACCACTGCGTTTTCTATTCAGTGCATGCGCCCATTTGCCGTCAGTCGCGCAAACTCGGCTTCGCCTCAGACAGAGCGCTTGGTGACGGCAGCTTGCCTGCACTTCATAACGAAAGCCTCGCGAGTATTTTATGATCTCTGTACAGGAAGCTTTTTCTGGCTGTATTATGATAATATCAGCCTGATGCAGTCACAGTGTTGCCATAGACGACACTTACAGAGCGATTTTAGGTACTGACGAAATCCAGCGGTTACGGAGACCCATTCTTGAAGGTTATCCTGAAAGAATGTATGGTCGAAGTTAGCGATTAGTTTGTCAGACCGTTGCTCTGGTCGGCAAGGCAATCTGTGACTTTGTATCAGGCGTAAACATAAAAAAATACAGAAAAAACTGCGAAAACCCTCTTTACACAGAGGGTTTTCTTATGCTATACTCTAGAAGTTGCAATGTGCGCAAAACCGCACAAATAAAAAGTCACGTACAGAGATTCCGATGGATGGTGCCCTTACGGTGTGAGGTTGGGTCCGGATAGAAAATGATCTGTACGGAAGAATTTAACCAAAAAGGAGAACAAATCATGAGCGTTATTTCAATGAAACAGCTTTTGGAAGCAGGTGTTCATTTCGGACATCAGACAAGAAGATGGAACCCTAAAATGGCTCCGTACATCTACACAGAAAGAAATGGTATCTACATCATCGACCTTCAGCAGTCTGTAGGTATGGTAGACGATGCATACAATGCAGTAGCTGATATCGTAGCTAACGGTGGAAACATCCTTTTCGTTGGTACTAAGAAACAGGCTCAGGATGCTATCAAAGCAGAAGCAGAGCGTTGCGGACAGTTCTATGTAAACGAAAGATGGCTTGGTGGTATGCTTACAAACTTCAAGACAATCCAGAGCCGTATTGCAAGACTGAAACAGATCGAAGCTATGGAAGCTGACGGAACTTTCGAAGTACTTCCAAAGAAAGAAGTTATTGAATTAAGAAAAGAACTTGCTAAACTGCAGAAAAACCTTGGCGGTATCAAAGAAATGAAACGTCTTCCAGACGCAATCTTCATCGTTGACCCTAAGAAAGAAAGAATCTGTGTTCAGGAAGCTCATACATTAGGTATTCCGCTTATCGGTATCTGCGATACTAACTGTGATCCGGAAGAACTAGATTATGTAATCCCGGGTAACGATGATGCTATTCGTGCCGTAAAACTGATCGTTTCAAAAATGGCAGACGCTGTTATCGAAGCAAATCAGGGAACAACAGAAGCTGAAGAAGCAGAAGTTGAAGAAGCTACAGAGGAATAATTAATTTAATAATTCCAGGAGGAAAATACAATGGCTATTACAGCAGCTCAGGTAAAAGAATTAAGAGAAATGACCGGTGCCGGAATGATGGATTGTAAGAAAGCTCTTACAGCTACAGATGGCGATATGGACAAAGCAGTAGAATTCCTGCGTGAAAAAGGTCTTGCTACAGCTCAGAAAAAAGCAAGCCGTGTTGCAGCAGAAGGTCTTTGCAAGACTCTTGTTGCTGATGATGAGAAGAACGCAGTTGTTGTAGAAGTTAACTCTGAGACAGACTTCGTTGCTAAGAATGAAAAATTCCAGAGCTATGTTGCAGATGTTGCAGCACAGGCACTTACAACTTCCGCAGCTGACATCGACGCTTTCCTTGCAGAGCCATGGGCACTTGATACAACCAAGACTGTAAACGAAGCTCTTGCAGCTCAGATTGCAGTTATCGGTGAGAACATGCACATCAGAAGATTTGCTCAGGTGAAAGAAGAAAACGGATTCGTTGCTTCTTACACACATATGGGTGGAAAAATCGGCGTTCTTGTAGACGTTGAAACAGATGTTGTTAACGATGCAGTGAAAGAAATGGCTAGAAACGTAGCAATGCAGATTGCAGCTCTGAAACCGCAGTACACAAGCGACAGTGAAGTAAGTGCTGAATATATCGAGCATGAAAAAGAAATCCTTCTTGCTCAGATCCAGAACGATCCGAAAGAATCCCAGAAACCGGAGAAGGTTATCCAGGGTATGATCACTGGACGTATCAAGAAAGAACTCAAAGAGATCTGCCTTCTTGATCAGGTTTACGTTAAAGCAGAAGATGGAAAACAGACTGTTGCTAAATATGTAGAAGAAGTTGCTAAAGCAAACGGCGCTAAGATTGCAATCAAAGGTTTCGTTCGTTTCGAAACTGGCGAAGGTATCGAAAAACGTCAGGATGACTTCGCAGCAGAAGTTGCAGCTCAGGTAGCTGGTAAATAATTTCTGATCTGATTTAAGTCAGAACATTTCAATCCCCTGAAATCCAGGGCACCTCATCGAGGTGCGAGGATTTTGGGGGATTTTTTGTATGGAAAAGGAATATATCTTGTAATTTTGAGGTTTTTCATTCATAATATATGCAGTACAATTAGAAATGAGTATAAAAATATGGTGAACTACAAAAATGTAAAAATATCAGAAGACGCACGAATAGCGAAACAGTCTGTAATTATTGGTGATGTGACGATCGGACGAGACAGCTGCGTATTATATTATACAATCATTCGTGGCGATGAAGCACCAATTGTAATTGGTGAGGAGACCAATATTCAGGAAAACTGCACGGTTCATGTAAGTCATAATAAGCCGGTTTCTATTGGAAACAATGTTACAATAGGGCATAATGCAGTGATTCACAGCTGTACGATCGGAGACCGGACGCTGATTGGAATGGGCGCGGTAATTCTGGATGGTGCACAGATCGGAAACGACTGTATCATTGGAGCCGGAAGTCTGGTAACAAAGAATACTGTGATTCCGGATGGTTCACTTGTGTTGGGAAGTCCGGCGAAAATAAAGAGAAATCTTACCTGGGAAGAGAAACTTGGTAATCTCGAAAACAGCAGAGAATACGTTAAGGTTTCCGGTGAGATGAAAGCACAGGGTATTTTGTAAGTTATTTGCAATATAAATGATGAAAACAGAATATAGGAAAAGATAAAGGAGAGTTCTATGGATCACGAAATTCCTGTCCGTATTGTAGACAACCAGGAATACATGAAGGTTGTCCGCTCAATTCTTGAGGAGGGAAAAGAAGTTCCCCTTGTTGTCACAGGAAACAGTATGATGCCGTTTCTTATTGACAGGAGGGATCAGGTGCTGATAAAAAGGATTGAACGTCCTCTGAAAAAAGGAGATATTGCTTTTTTTCAGAGAGAAAACGGACAGTATATTATGCACAGAATTCACTTTATGCGAAAAGATGACAGAACTGGTGAAAACCAGTTCTATTTTATTGGAGATGGACAGAAAAACATAGAAGGACCTATTAAAGAAACTCGGATTTTTGGCGTAATTACCGGGGTCTTGCGGAAAGGGGAATATTTGGATGAACACACATTTACATGGAGATTTTTTGAGAATATCTGGCGTTATGTGATACCATTTCGTCCCCTGATAATAAAAATATATTCACTTTTTAAGCGTTGAATTGCTTGAGAATCATAAAGTGCAGTGCTATAATTTGACCAAGTTGCGGGTAGTGAATTGTAGAGCGATGAGAAATCAGTAAAGATAAGTGGAGTACTATTTTGAAGCGGTGGATAAAGAAAATCATTGTCAGAATCAGAGAAGGATATCTGAAAGAAATATACAAAGAAATGGTGTGGATGTATCAGTATGTAAAACGTTATTGGTTTTCTATATGTTTTTATATCTTGGCAGGAGTCTTCGGTACCGTTATGGGACTTGGAAGCAGTGTTGTGTCCAAGTATCTGATCGATGCAGTCACCGGAGTCAGGAAAGATAAAATCCTTCTGTTCGCTGTGCTGATCATATGCATGACAGCAGCTGGAATTATCTCGAATGCAGTCATCAGCAGAATATCAGCAAGAATCAACGTTGTGATACAGAATGAAATTCAGGCAGATATTTTTCAAAAGCTTCTGTATACTGAATGGAAAGAACTGCAGCAGTTTAGAAGCGGAGATTTGTTAAATCGTCTGTCAAATGATGCAGTACAGGTAGCATCCGGCGTGATCAGCTGGATTCCAAACAGTATTACAAAGCTGGTGCAGTTTATTGGTGCATTTGCGATTATTTTTTATTATGATCCGGTCATGGCAGGAATTGCACTTCTCAGTGCTCCGGTTACGGTGATCTTTTCCAGAAAATTCATGGGGAAGATGCGGACCTATAATAATGAAATGCGCGAGATGACCAGCAGTCTGATGTCCTTTCAGGATGATACTTTTCAGAATATCCAGACAGTAAAAGCCCTTGATCTGACAGGAGTATTTGAAAAGAAGCTACAGAGCCTTCAGAACAGATACAAAGAAAAAATGTTGGATTATAATAAATTTACCGTGTATACGTCTTCCTTTATGTCAGCAATAGGAACCGGTGTTTCGTATATCTGCTTTGGATGGAGCGTGTACAGACTCTGGAGTGGGTACATCACCACCGGAACCCTGCTGATGTTTTTCCAGATGGCAAATTCACTGTCTTCCTCGTTTTCCTCACTGATTCAGATCATACCGGCTGCCATCAACGCTGCTACTTGTGCGGGACGCCTGATGTCGGTTTCGGAACTGGAAAAAGAAAATGCTCTGGATATGGAGAAGGTAGATCGAATTCTGGAAAAAGAGTATAAAGGGATCACGATTGAGTTAAAAGAAGTCAATATTCATTATAAAGACGGAGAGAATGTGATTCACAGGGGAGATTTTATTGCGAATGCAGGTGAGATCACTGCAGTCGTTGGTCCATCAGGCGAAGGAAAGACAACATTGATTCGCGTATTACTTGGACTTCTGCATCCAATGGAAGGAAGGGCTGAACTTAAGAATGCAGAGGGAATAAAATGCAGACTTTCTGCCGGAACACGAGAATTTTTCAGCTATGTGCCGCAGGGCAATACCATCTTTGCAGGAAGCATTGCTGAGAATATGAGGATGGTAAAAGAAGATGCCACAGATGAAGAAATCAGAGAAGTTCTGGAAATGGCCTGCGCCTATGATTTTGTAAAAAAACTTCCGAAGGGCATGGAAACAGTGGTAGGTGAGAAGGGAAGTGGACTTTCGGAAGGGCAGGCACAGAGACTGGCCATAGCGAGGGCACTCCTGAAAAATGCGCCGGTTCTGATTTTGGATGAAGCGACTTCGGCACTGGATATAGATACGGAAGAACGGGTATTAAAAAACATTATGAAGAAGGAGAAAGGCAGGACCTGTGTTGTTACGACACATCGCCCAAGTGTTCTTTCTGTCAGTGATCATATTTATGAAATCAGAGAGAGTCATTTAAAGAAACTGAAATAGGAAGGCGGGACAGAAAGTTATGAATGAGAAAACAAAAAAGGAAGGTTATACAGATCAGTTAAATCAGGAACTTCTTGGCACACTGGGAGAAAAGGCTTCATCTGAACAGATCAGAGCAGCATATGAAAAAAGAGATGTACACAGGGATACAACATATCATAAAACGAATACAAAACATGCCAGTCCGTGGAAAGATACTGCTCCGGCAGAGAACACTTTAAAGACAAGAAAAAAGAAACATAGGAGTTCCAGAGACCGATACTTTCTGTTACTGTCGCTTGGCATTGCGGTAGGAGTACTGACAGCAGCGGGGCTGCTCATTTATGGAAGTCTTTTATTTCTACATTAACGAACAGAAGACCTGCGGGTAAATCTGAAAAGATTTATCTGTGGGTCTTTTTTTGTGAAGAGAGATTTGTATTTTTAGAAAAAAGAAGGAAAAAACACATACTTTAGTATGTAGGAGTGGGAAGGAGAAAAGGGTAGAATTATATTCTGCATAAAGTTGTGTTGTAAAAAGGGGACAAAAATGATCGATATACATGCACATATTTTGCCGGATCTGGATGATGGTTCAGAAGATATGGAAGAATCACTGGAAATGGCAGAGCTGGCAGTGGAGAGCGGTGTGGAGATCATGACAGCAACACCGCACAGCAATCAGATGGGGCGATTTGAAAATTTTCAGTCAGAGCAGCTTCAAACAGCTTTTGAACGACTGCGCATGGTATTGAAGAAAGAAAAGATTCCATTGAAAATATTAAATGGAATGGAGATTTTTGCCTCAGAGGATATTGCACAGAAGATAAAAAATAAGCAGCTGAGTGGAATCAATGGGACGGATTATTATCTGGTCGAGTTTCCGTTTGACGCAGATCCCTGGTGGATCCGGGAATGTCTGGAGGATATCTTTGATGCGGGGAAGATACCATTGATCGCACACCCGGAGCGTTATTTTTGTATACAGGATTATCCGGAGCTTGTGTATGAGTGGATACAGAACGGATGCATTACGCAGATGAATAAAGGCAGTATTCTGGGGCGGTTTGGAAGAAATGTAATGGAAACAGCGAGTATTCTTCTGAGAAATGATCTGATATCCTGCATTGCCAGTGATGCACATCATTCTTATATCCGTACACCACATATGAGCGAGACAAAAACAGCCCTTGTTCATATAGGTGGCTATGGATATGCATGGCACCTGACAGAAGAAAATCCGGAACGGATCATAAAAAACATACAGATTCCTCTGCACGGCCGGAGACCGGACAGGAGGAGAAAATATTTCAGACCTGTCTGACAGGTAAAGATCAAGAGGAGAATTACATGAAAAAGTTAAGAATACTTGGCATTGTGGTGTTTGTGATCGCAGCTGCGTCTTTTGGGTATTTCAAATATGAACAGATCAATTCTAAAGACAATCAGGCACCGGTGATCACAATGGATACAGACTCTATTCAGGTATCCTGTCAGGCAGAAGATGGAGAACTTTTGAAAGGAATTAAGGCAACGGATTCCAAAGACGGTGATGTGACGGGAAGTCTGATCGTGGAATCTGTCAGTAATTTTATGGAAAACCATACGCGTAATATGACGGTGGTTGCTTTTGATTCAGATAATCATGCGACAAAGGCGGCAAGAAAAATTACATATACAGATTATGTTTCACCAACATTTTCTTTGACGGAACCTCTGCGTTTTGCGATGAATACACAGGATATCATGGGAACGCTTACCTGTTCGGATGTGTTGGATGGAGATATCACCGGAAAGATTAAAATGTCCAGTGAATATTATGTCCAGGCTGATGTGGCAGGGGAATATCCAATGGTATATCAGGTTGCAAACAGTGCCGGAGATGTACAGAAATTACCGGTTACTGTTGAGATTTATGATCCATCAAAGGAGGCCCAGAAACCGCAGTTTGAATTATCAGAGTATCTGGTATATACGTCAGTTGGAAAGGCAGTTGATCCGTGGTCCTATGTTCAGCAGATCACTATGGGAGGGATTAAATTTGTAAGGGGAGAAGATGGTGTTCTCCGTGATCCGAATCCGGCGGAAAAGCAGGAACGTACTGCTATTACTGCAGATGAGGTGCAGATCACGAATCAGGCAGATTTTAATACTCCTGGCACATATGAAATCCTGTATCAGATTACGGACGACAGTGGGAAAGAAAGTGTAACCGGTCAGGTACGTCTGATCGTTGTGGTGAGATAGTGGGAAAGAGGAATTTATGGAAGAGAGAATAGACAACGAAACCGTTCAGCAGATAGACCTGATCAGCATGCTGAAAGACATTGGAAGAGAGTGGCTGACCATTCTTTTGCTGGCAATAGCTGCTGCATTGTTTGCAGATATCTGGATTTGTGCGACTTATCAGCCGGAATACCGAACTTCGACAACATTTGTTGTTACGGCAAAAGGTATGAATAACAATATATATCAGAATCTGAATTCGACAAAAGAGCTGGCAGGACAGTTTACTGAAATTCTGGGCAGTAATGTATTGAAGAAAAAAGTAGCGCAGGATCTGGGAGTGAACAGCCTGGAGGTGGAGACGTCGGTAGACCTTGTTCCGGAGACAAATCTGATCACACTTTCCGTTAAGGCTGGTACTGCAGCTGAGTCTTATCGAATACTGCAGTCCGTTATGGAAAACTATAATACGGTTTCCGATTATGCGATTAAAAATGTCATCATTGAGACGATTCAGCAACCATCTGTAGCCATGGCTCCGATCAATCCGTTGGATGAAAAAAGAACAGTCATGAAGGTATTTGCTGTGGCAGCCGGATGCCTGATAGCTTTATTGGCCGGAATTTCCTACATACGAGATACCATTAAAAATCCGGGAGAAGTATCCACAAAACTGGATACCCGTTTGCTTGGAACGATTGCCTATGAGAAAAAATCAAAGGCTCTTTCCATGAAAAGAAAGAAGGATTATCTTTCTATGCTGATCCAGAATCCACTTCGAAGTTTTGCTTATGTGGAGTCCAGCAAAATGGCTGCATCCAGAGTGAGAAGCTATATGGATAAAGAGGATGCAAAAGTACTTCTTGTTACCAGTGTGATGGAAAATGAGGGAAAATCCACAGTAGCAGCAAATCTGGCACTGTCACTTGCGCAGGGAGGAAGCAGGGTTATGCTGATAGACTGTGACTTCCGAAAACCGGCGCAGTACAAAATTTTTAATGTCCGCGATAATGAGGAGAAGGATCTTGGAGATGTACTGATCAACCATGCAAGTACGGAGAAGATTATCCGGAACTGGAATAATTCCGGCCTGTATATGATTTTGAATAAAACCTCTTCAAATGCAATTGAAACTCTGTTGAAAAGCATGACGCTCAAACAGATCATCGCATTTTGCCGTGAAAAAATGGACTATGTAGTTATCGACACTTCTCCGCTTGCGCTTGTGGCAGATACGGAGGAGCTGGCACAGATGACAGATGCTTCTGTGCTGGTAGTAAGACAGGATACGGTATTGACGAAGGACATTAATGATGCAATTGATATCCTGAACAATACCAGAGGAAAAGTACTTGGCTGCATCCTGAATGGTGTGACGTCACAAAATATGGCAGGAAGCGGACATTACGGATATGGAGGACATTATGGGAAGCGAGCGTAGTACAGAGATGGATTCCGGAATTCTGTATTTTACTACGATTCTGGATGATATGTGGCGAGGATTTAAGAAGTTTTTCCTTCTGTGTTTTCTGCTTATGGCAGTCTGTGGAGCCGTTATGTATATGAGAGAAAAGACAAATTATACTCCGGTATATCAGGCATATTCTTCTTTTGTTGTGGAGACTAAGACGGCATACGGATACAATCAGAGCTATTCGGATGAAACAACAGCAGGACAGCTCAGTAAAACATTTCCATATATCCTGACCAGTGGTGCACTTTCGGATATTGTGGCAGAAAGTCTCGGGGTTGATTCGATACCAGCAAGTATTTCAGCAGAAGCAATTCAGGATACATCAATTTTTACGATCAATGTAACTGCTTCTGATCCCCAGATTGCTTACGATGTGCTGCAGGCAGTTATCCAATACTATCCGCAGGTTGCAGAATATATTATAGGAGATACACAGCTGACGCTGATGGATGAAAGTGGCATTCCGGAAAAACCACAGAATCCGCAGAATTTTACAGGAGCAGTTGCAAAAGGTGTGGCTGCGGGGGCGGTAGTTAGTATTTTCCTTTTATTTGTATATGCATCAACAAGAAAAACGGTACGAAGGGAAGAGGACCTGAAAAACTATCTGAGTATTGCATATCTTGGAAGCGTGCCAAAATCACATGGAAAAAGACGCAAAAGTAAAAAAACAGTACTTCTTGACGGGAAAGGAAATACAACAGTTCTTCGGGAAAGCTTCCGAACGATTCGCACGCGAGTGACAAAAAATGCAGAAGAGAATGGAATAAAAAGTCTGATCGTGACCAGTGCCATATCCGACGAAGGAAAAACAACAGTGGCAGTAAACCTTGCAATTTCTCTTGCCAAAAAAGGAAAGAAAGTTGCTTTGCTTGATGGAGATCTCAGACATCCATCTGTTGCATTGTCTATGGGAATTCGGACAAAAAAGTATGGGATTGCAGATGTTTTGAATAAAAAAGCAGATCTCAAATCGGTTATGCTCCGCTACGGCGAGTATGAGCTGGACATTCTGCCGGGAAAAGAGATGGTAAAAAATCCAACCGAACTGATTGGAAACGGATATCTGGAACGGCTGTTAAAGGTACTTCGTAAAAATTATGATTATGTGATCGTAGATACGCCGCCATGTGGCATGCTTTCGGACGCATCAGCAATCGCCCGTATGACAGATGGAGCAGTCATGGTAGTACGTCAGGACTCTGCACGCATAGACAGAATTCTGAACGGAGTAGAAAATATTGCAGATACAGGTGTAAATCTGATCGGGTATGTACTGAATGGAACAGAGATGGGAATTACCGGTTATGGATACGGTTACGGATATGGCTACGGGTATGGCTACGGATATGGCTATGGCTATGGCCATTACGGCTACTATGGGAAAAAAGGATGAAGAGAAAGAAAATAAATTATCAGTTGTTATTAAGAAGAGTCTGTCTGATCGTTCTGGATATCGTATTAATCATTATTTCGTCTCTGATGGCATTACTTACAAGATTTGAATTTGATATCGAACAGATACCAGAAGAATTTCTTGATGTGCTTGTGAGTTATGGTATTTTGATGATCTTTGTGACGCTGAGTGTTTTTGCAGTGTTTCGAATCTACAGCAGTCTGTGGGAATATGCCGGGTTAGAAGAGACTTTTAAGATCATTGGTGCAGTTGTTGTTTCTTCTCTATGTGATATGGCAATAGTCGTTGGATTTGGAAAACATCTTCCGCGAAGCTATTATGTGATCCGCACGTTTTATTTGATCGCGCTGGTAGGTGGAAGCAGATTCTTTTACAGACTGCTCCGACTTCGGTACCGAAAGAGACAGCATTATTCAATAAAAAAGAAAAAGAAAATCATGCTGATCGGGGCGGGAGAAGCCGGAAGAACATTGATCCAGGAGATTCAGAACAGTCGATATCTGGATCAGAAAATCTGCTGTGTGATTGATGATAACCGCCGTAAGATCGGACGTTATATACTGGGAATCCGTGTGGTGGGTGACAGGAATGCGATAAAAAGAAGTGTGGAACACTATGGTATTGAACAGATCATTATTGCGATACCGTCAGCGGGAAGCCGAAAAATTCGTCCGATCCTGGAAATCTGCAAAGATACGGGCTGTGAACTGAAAATCCTTCCAGGAGTGTATCAGCTGGTGAATGGAGAAGTCAATGTCAGTAAACTTCGTCCGGTAAATATTGAAGATCTTCTTGGACGAGAAGAAATAAATGTCAACATAGATGAGATCATGGATTATGTATCCGGTAAAAAAATCCTTGTGACAGGCGGGGGTGGGTCAATTGGCAGCGAACTTTGCCGTCAGATTGCCGCGCACAAACCAGAACGTCTGATCATATTTGATATATATGAAAACAATGCATATGACATTCAGCAGGAACTGAAAATGAAATATCCAAATCTGAAACTGACTGTGCTGATTGGATCGATTCGCGATGAAGAGCGAGTGGATACAGTTCTTGGAAAGTATCGACCGGATATCATTTATCACGCTGCTGCACACAAACATGTGCCACTGATGGAGGCGAGTCCGAATGAAGCAATCAAAAATAATGTTCTTGGGACTTACAATCTGGTCTTGGCGGCAGACCGCTGGAAAGTAAAAAAATTTGTACAGATCTCTACCGATAAGGCAGTCAATCCGACCAATATCATGGGAGCATCCAAGAGAGTCTGCGAGATGATCATTCAGAGCTTTAACAGACACTCGAAGACAGACTTTGTGGCTGTCAGGTTTGGAAATGTGCTTGGAAGCAATGGAAGTGTCATTCCACTTTTTAAGAAACAGATTGCAGCAGGTGGTCCGGTAACAGTCACCGATCCGGAAATCATCCGATATTTTATGACGATATCCGAAGCAGTTTCACTTGTCCTTCAGGCAGGTGTTTACGCCAGGGGCGGCGAGATCTTTGTGCTGGATATGGGAGAACCGGTGAAAATCCTGGATCTTGCCAAAAACATGATTCGTCTTTCCGGCTATACTCCGGAAAAAGATATTGCTATCGAATTTACAGGTCTTCGCCCAGGCGAAAAGCTTTATGAAGAGCTCCTTATGGACGAAGAAGGAATGACGGAGACACCAAACAAGCTGATACATATCGGTCATCCGATCAATGTGGATGAGGACAGACTTTATTATGCACTTCAGGTTATGAAAGAGGCAGCAGAAAATGAGACGGACGACATGCGCCTGCTGATGCAGAGCATTGTATCTACATATCACATAAAGGCAGAGGAAAATCAGCAATGCGAAAACCTTCAGAAAGCTATTTAAAACTGAAAAAAGCGACCGATAAGATTCTGTCAGGTGCAGGACTGGTGGTTCTTTCACCGATATTTGCCGGTATTGCGATTGCGATCAAGCTGGAAGATGGAATTACTGCACCGGTATTTTTTAAGCAAAAGCGGGTAGGAATCCACAAGAGTCATTTTATGCTTTACAAATTTCGAAGTATGCAGACCGATACTCCACATGATACGCCGACCCATTTGCTGACAGATCCGGAACAGTATCTGACCGGAACAGGCAGGTGGCTTCGAAAAACCAGTCTGGATGAATTACCACAGCTTCTGAATATTTTTCAGGGAGATATGGCACTGGTCGGACCAAGACCTGCACTCTGGAATCAATATGATCTGCTGGAAGAACGCGATAAATATGGAGCAAATGATGTATGTCCGGGATTGACAGGATGGGCTCAGATTCATGGAAGAGATGAGTTGGAGATAGAAGAAAAAGCAAGACTCGATGGTTATTATGTGAAACATCTGAATCTATTTATGGATATTCGATGCATTCTCGGAACAATCAGATCTGTGTTGAAAAGTGAAGGCGTCGTAGAAGGCGGCACCGGAGCAAGGTGCATGCAGAACTGTAATAAAAAGAAACTGCTGATCGTGACGAACCATTCATACATGTTGTATCGTTTCCGAAAAGAACTGATTCAGAGACTGATGGAAGAATATGAAGTTGTGATCAGTGCACCATTTGTCGGACATGAAGATGATCTGCAGAAAATGGGCGCGCGTTGTATTGAAACAGAAGTTGATCGTAGAAGTATAAACCCGGTTACAGATATGAAGCTTCTGCGTACATATAAAAAGGTGTTGAAAAGAGAAAAACCGGATCTGGTACTTACTTATTCGATTAAACCGAATATTTATGCAGGGTATTTGTGTGGAAAGATGAAGATTCCTTTTTGGGCGAATGTACAGGGACTCGGAACTGCTTTCCAGAAACCGGTGCTCTCGGACATGGTCACGGTGATGTATCAGACTGCTTTACGAAAAGTAGAAAAAACATTTTTTGAGAATCAGGCAAATGCACAGGAGTTCAAAAAACGTCGAATTTTGTCTGAGGAAAAAGAAGTCGTCCTTCATGGTGCCGGAATCAATCTGAAAGAATACAGATATCGTTTTTATCCGAATAATGAAAAAATTCATTTTCTGTATCTGGGAAGGATCATGAAAGAAAAAGGAATGGATGAGTTGTTCGGAGCAATAGAAAGGCTACGAAAAGATGGCTGCGAGTTTGTGCTTGATCTGGTTGGATTCTTTGAAGAGGAATACAGGAAAAAAGTAGAACATCTTCAAAGAGAGGGAATTGTAAGATTTTATGGATTTCAGGAAGATCCCCGACCATTTTATGCACAGGCGGATTGTGTGGTACTCCCAAGTTATCACGAAGGTATGAGCAATGTACTTCTCGAAGCGGCGGCATCAGGCAGAGCAATCATTACTACTGATATTCCGGGCTGTCGCGAAGCTGTCGATAATGGAAAAAGCGGGATGCTTTGCAGAGTAAAAAGTGCTGACAGCCTTTATAAAGCTATGAAACGCTTTACCGAACTTTCCAGAGACAAGCGGGAAGCAATCGGAAAAGCCGGGCGCGAAAAAATGGAAAAAGAATTCGACAAAAATCAGGTAGTGGAAGAAACCGTAAAGGTTATCACAGGCAATAGATCGAAACAGGAAAGAGGAAGACTATGACACTGACAAATTACTGGTGGCTGTTGATCTGGCTGTTTACAGGCGGACTGGCACTTGCTGCTTATTTCCCAAAACACCGCGAAATGGTGTGCGGGAAGGTAGAGACAAGATGGGGAGTGGTTCCAGCAGTGCTGATGGCAGTACCGTACATTGTCTGGGCCGGGTACAGAAGCGATGCGTTTGGAGATACCGCGGCGTATCGCGGGGCATTTAAAGATGCACCTTCCAGTTTTTCTGAAATGTCAGCTTATCTGGATACGATTACGAAAGACAAAGGCTTTTATGGATTGGTGGCAGCATTAAAAAGTCTTTTTCATGTAAGCGATATTGGCTGTTTTATGTTACTTGCAGGTTTTCAGTTACTGGTCATTGTTTGGCTGTACAGGAAATATTCTTCATTTTACTGGTTCAGCTTTTTTCTGTTTATTGCATCAACGGATTATATGTCATGGGCGCAGAATGGAGTCCGGCAGTTTCTGGCAGTAACGATTGCTTTACTGGCAACTCCATTTATGTTGAAGAAAAAGTATATTCCGGCAATCCTTCTGATCATTCTTGCCTCAACTATGCATCAGTCGGCTTTACTCATGATTCCTTTAATGTTCATAGCGCAGGGAAAACCATGGAACAGGAGAACGATTTTGTTCCTGCTTCTGGCATTGGTAGCAATCCTCTATGTTGGAAAATTTACCAGTTTACTTGATAATGCCATGCAGGAAACACAGTATGCGAATATGGTCAATGACTGGACAAGCTGGGCAGATGATGGAACCAATCCATTACGTGTTCTGATCTATTCGATACCTGCAATCTTGTCATTTATAGGACTAAAATACATACAGGAGGCAAATGATCCAGTTATTAACCTGTGTACGAATATGTCAATCATAAGTTCCGGGATTTATCTTGTATCAATGGTAACAAGCGGTATTTTTATCGGAAGACTGCCGATATATGCGTCTCTGTACAGCTATATTTTACTGCCATGGGAGATTGAGCATATCTTTATGCGGAAGTCGGCAAGACTGGTTACGGTTGCAGCGGTGGTGGCGTATTGTGGATTCTTTTATTATCAGATGCGGTTTGCGTGGGGATTGGTGTGAAGGGTGAAAAATGAATAATCCGAAAATAAGTATTTTAATGGGGATATATAACTGTGCAGAAACATTGGAAGAGGCTGTCGTATGTATTCAGGCACAGAGTATTAAAGATTGGGAACTTATATTATGTGATGATGGATCCACTGATAATACCTATGAAATAGCAGAACAATTAAAAAGAGAAGATGACAGAATTGTTTTATTGAGAAATTGTAAGAATTTGGGGTTGAACCGAACATTAAACAAATGTCTGAATAAGGCAAAGGGGAAATACATAGCTCGAATGGATGGAGATGATAGGTGCGACTCCAAGCGGTTTGAAAAAGAAATAGAAATATTGGATAAATGTCCAAATATTGCAATTGTGAGTTCAGATATGGATTTTTTTGATGAAAAGGGAGTATGGGGAAAAATTAGACACCCACAATATCCGGAATTTTCGGATTTTGTACATGAGAGTCCTTTTTGTCATGCTGCATGCATGGTAAGAAAAGAGGCTTATTTGAAAGTGAATGGATATTCTGTCGGAAAACATTTTATTAGAGTAGAAGATTATTATTTATGGATAAAAATGTATAAAGCTGGATATAAAGGTATGAATATACATGAACCATTATATCAGATGCGAGATGACAGAAATGCTTTTAAACGACGTTCATTAAGAAATCGTATTAATGAAAGTTATGTAAAATGTCTTGCAATAAAAGAATTTAAACTACCTTTTTGGAACTACATATACACCGTACGCCCAGTTCTGACAGGACTACTGCCAGAGTTTGTCTATGAGTTTTTGCATAGAAGAAGGCTGCGAATAAAAATGGAAATTTAATGAATAAAGAGGGATTAAATGATACCTAAAAAAATACATTACTGTTGGTTTGGTGGTAATGAAAAGAGTAAATTGGCTAAAAAGTGTATTAATAGTTGGAAAAAATATTGTCCTGATTATGAAATAATAGAGTGGAATGAGAGTAATTTTGATGTAACAAAGAATGATTATTTGAAGTTCTGCTATGAAAATAAGAAATGGGCTTTTTTGAGCGATTTGGCACGGTTGATGATTATATATTCAGAAGGTGGAATTTATTTTGATACAGATGTAGAAATGATAAAAAATATTGATTTTTTACTGGAGTATAAGGCTTTTTTTGGATTTGAAAATAGAAAAAATATTGCTACAGGATTAGGATTTGGAGCAATTGCGCATCATTCAGTAGTAAAAACAATGATAGATCAATATGAATATCTTCAACGAGATAAGAATAAAAAATATACAGTGCTTAAATGTCCACAATTAAATACACGGGCATTAAATGAATGGGGAGTGCAGTTAAATGGTGAAATACAATATTTGAAGAATATGATTATTTTACCGGTAGAATATATGAATCCGTATGATGATTCTACTGGAGTGCTGAGAAAAACAGAAAATACAATAACGATTCATTGGTACTCGAAAAGTTGGTTAGATAGGAAAAGTATTGTAAGAAGTAAAATAACAAGACCATTTCACCGCATATTTGGTACGGAGTGTTTCAAATGGGTAAAAAAATTTTAATAGTTTCACATGCAATGGAAATAGGAGGAGCTGAACGTAGTCTTTTGGGTTTGTTGTCAGCTTTAGATCCAACAAAGGTTGATATAGATTTATTTCTCTTAAGACATGAAGGTGAACTTTATGAATACATTCCTTCATATGTGAATGTTTTACCTGAAGTATCATCATACACAGTACTTGCCCGTCCAATGAAGACAACTTTGAGAGAAGGGTATTTTCTACTGACAGCAGCCAGACTAATGGGAAAAGTAATGGCTTGGGGATATGATCGGTGTAAACATTACCAAAATAGTGCTGTTGCATTGGAATACAGTCATAAATATACATGGAGATTAATGCCGCAGATTATGCCAGAAAGAAATTATGATCTGGCTATCAGCTTTTTGACACCACATTATATTGTTGCAAATAGGGTAAAGGCAAAAAAGAAAATTGCATGGATTCATACAGATTATAGCGAAATACAGATAAATGAATCTTCGGAATATAAGATGTGGAATTGTTACGATAACATTATATCTATATCCGAAGCAGTCACGAAAAGTTTTACGAGAACCTTTCCCCAAATGGTTAATAAAGTACTTATGATAGAGAATATTTTGCCAAAAGAATTTATTTTATCGCAAGCAAATGCTCTTGATGTGCAAAATGAAATGCCACAGGATGGTAATTGGCGTTTTTTATCAATTGGCCGTTATTGTTATGCAAAGAATTTTGATAATGTTCCAGAAATTTGTTACCGATTGATTCAAGCAGGAATTAATGTGAGTTGGTATATTATAGGGTTTGGATCTGATGAAGAATTGATAAAAAGTAAAATTATGCAATGGAATATGGAAGAACATGTGATTCTATTAGGAAAAAAGGAAAATCCATATCCATATATAAAAAGCTGTGATTGGTATATTCAACCGTCGCGCTTTGAGGGAAAAGCGGTTGCTGTATGTGAGGCTCAAATTTTACATAAACCTGTCATTATAGCAAATTATGCAACAGCAAAAAGTCAGCTTGTTAATGGATATGATGGGATGATTGTATCACAAGACAATGTAGAGTGTGCAAAAGAAATTGCTAATATTATAAAAGATGAAAAATTGAAAGAATCTCTTATAGTTAATACCTGCAGAAAAGATTATTCAAATAAAAAACAGATTCAAAAATTGTATGCGCTAATAGAAGGTGGAAGTGTGCGATGCCAATAATCAGTGTAATTGTACCAGTGTACAAAGTGGAAAAATATCTGGAACGTTGTGTTTCAAGTTTGATTAATCAATCGTTGGAAGACATGGAGATTATTTTGGTTGATGATGGGAGTCCTGATCAGAGCGGTGCGCTTTGTGAAAGACTGCAAGAAAAAGATGAACGGATTCTTGTAATACATAAAAAAAATGGTGGATTAAGTAGTGCCCGTAATGCTGGAATGAAAGTTGCACGTGGGAAATATATTGGCTTTGTTGATTCGGATGATGATGTTGAATTAGATATGTTTCAAGTTATGGTTGCAGTCGCTGAATTAAATAATTCGGATTTTGTAATGTCTGATTATATTAGGGTTACACAAGAAGGGAATAGTACTTTAATTTCAACAAATTTAAAAAGTGGGAGCTATTTAAAAGAAGATATTGTAAAGAATATATATCCGTCGCTTATTATGGGAGAAAATATAGATTATGGACCGATTTTGTCTGTTTGGCGTTGTATTTATAATCGAGCTTTTTTGGCCAAGAATAATATCATGTTTGCCGAAGATGTAAAATGGTCGGAAGATAATCTGTTCAGTGCTATGGTTAGCTATTGTGCAAATCGATTTGTGTATTTGAAGGAAAAAGGTTTGTATCATTATTATCAGAATCCGGGGACAATTACGACGAGTTATCGTGAAGGAGCTTGGGATGTTTATAAGCGAATGAATGAGTATATGGTAGAATATTTTGAAACAAAGACAGAGTATAATTTTGAACGGCAATTGAAACTCCATTTAATATATTATGCTTGCAACGTTATAGGAATGGAGTGCAGGAATGCATATGATATTAAGCAGGCTGTTGCAAGAATAAGGGAAATACTGAGAGATCCGAAAATGATAAATGCATTTCGAGATTTCAAATTTCCTTGCACTATTTCATTAAAACTTAAGATACAATTACTGCTTATGAAATATAAAAGAGCAGATGTATTAGTTGTAGTTGGCAGAAGTAGAATGTGAATGAAAGTATATCTTTGAAATATATGAAGAAAATAGAAATTACGATAATTGTTCCGATTTTCAATAGAGCGGAATATTTGCCAGGGCTTTTTAAGTGTTTGAGAAAGCAAATATTCAGAGAATATGAATGTATTTTGGTAGATGATGGATCATGGGATGAGTCAGGTGAATTATGTGATAAGTTTTGCGAAATGGATGAGAGATTCCGAGTTTTACATATAGATAATGCAGGGGTTTCACATGCAAGAAATTTGGGGCTTAGTGAGGCTAAAGGTGAGTATGTCGTTTTTGTAGATTCAGATGATAAGATTCCAGATAATTATTTGACTTGTTTATATAAAAAAATTACTGAAAATAAAGCATCTATTTTTATTTGTAGTATTGAAAAAATATGGACTTCAGGAAAATATCAGAATATAGAAATGTTAGAGGATGGAGTTTATTACATAGATGAATTACTTTCCGAGTTCGCAATGCGACAGAAGAATACGGGAATTTATGGATTTTGTGCAGGAAAAATTATTTCATCTGAGTTAGTAAAAAATATTAGATTTGATGAAAAACTAAACTTGGCGGAGGATTTTGAATTCTATCTGAAGGTATATGAAAAAGCAAGTAAAATCGGATTTACAAGGGAGACAACATATTACTATTTTCAGGAGTCAGAAGATTCGTTGTCGTTTATTGCAGATAATGAAATAGATTATTATAGTCAGCTTAGGATTAATTTAAGGTATAAGCACTTTCTTGAGAATAAAAGGGTATATACAGGAGATAATAAAAGAATTTTATTGCAGTTAATAAGCAATTATATTTTTTATACATTGTATTATTGCAAGTTGGAAGAATTTGAAGATCTTTTTGAAGAGCTGTATAGAATTTATGAATGTGAACAGATTGAGTTGACAGGAAAAAATAGATTTGAAAAATGGATATTTAGTTTATTTAGAAATAAACACAGGCAATTAGTGAGAACGAGTTTTAGGAGCTACCATTTTATAAGAAAATTAAAAGGAATAATGAATTCGTGTGGGAGAATGAAAAGTGACTGAGATTTTTCTTTACAATCATGGCGGAAGTGCAAATCATGGATGTGAAGCACTCGTTAAGACTATATGTGCATTTTTGAAAGATAAAAACAATTTGAGTTTATTGTCTGAGCTGCCACAGGAAGATTTTTATTACAATTTGCAGGAAATTGTACAAATTTTACCAGCAAAGCAGAGATGTTCTAAGTTTAATGTGGATTTTCTTAAAGCGTATATTCACTTGAAGAAAACAGGAGACTATTTTCCAATGGATGTTTTGCCTTATTTAAAAAGTATCAGATTAATTAAAAAAGGTGATATTGGGATATCTATAGGAGGAGATGTTTACTGTTATGAGGATTATCAGAAATACATATTATTGCATGATTTGATTTATCGAAGAGAGTGTAAAACGGTATTAATAGGATGCTCTCTTGAAGCAAATTTGTTTAGCAAACCGGAATTTATTACTGATATGAAAAAATATGTGTATATTTCAGCCAGAGAATCTTTGACATTTCAATTATTAAAAAATGCAGGGTTAACTAATATCAGTTTAAGACCAGATTCTGCATTTACATTGAAACCAGAATACATCAAAGTACCAGTTGAATTTCAAGAGAATAATACAATAGGAATAAATGTAAGCCCGCTTGTAATAAGAAAGGAGAAGAAGCCTGGAATTGTATATGCAAATTTAAGTAAAGTGATCTGCTGGATTTTGGAGAATACAGATTGTTCAATCACATTAATACCTCATGTAGTATGGGAAAATAATGATGATCGTGTACCATTAAACAAATTATTAAAAAAATTTGAAACTACAAGACGGGTTGTGATGATCGAAGATAGCAATTGTAATAAATTGAAAGGGTATATTTCACGATGTCGTTTATTTATTGGGGCACGGACACATGCAACGATAGCAGCATATTCAACCTGTGTTCCAACTCTTGTTCTGGGATATTCAATTAAATCGAAGGGAATTGCAACAGATTTATTTGGTACAGATGAAAAATATGTAATTCCCGTACAAAGTCTAGAACAAGAAGATGATTTGACACGTTCGTTTATATGGTTATGGGAAAATGAAGGTATGATCAGGAAAAAACTTCAATTGATTATGCCAGGGTATATACAAAAAGCGAGTATGCTTGATGAGGATATAAGGGAATATTTAGGAGAAAAAGAATAGATGGATTTAGTTTCAGTAATCATACCTGTTTATATGTCAGAACAATATTTGAATCGATGTATTGAATCCGCTTGTCACCAGACATATGAAAATATTGAAATTGTACTTATTGATGATGGGTCGACAGATCAGAGTTCTGAAATCTGTGATCGATGGAAAGAAAAAGACAATCGCATAAAAGTAATTCATCAACAAAATCAAGGTGTTAGTGTAGCAAGAAATGTTGGCATAGAGAAAAGTAATGGAAAATACATAGTTATGCTGGATAGTGATGATTATCTTTTTCCTGAAATGATTAAAAGGATGTATAGCATTCAGGAAAAGTATGATACGGATTTGGTTATATGTGGGTTTGAAAAGGGAAAATCGGAGACATTTGAAGGTTTGCAATCTTTGAATCCACAAATAGAAATTATTGATTCACAGACTGCTTTGATGAGAATATATGAAAGTGATGAAAAAGCTCTGCAATATGTTGCACCATGGGCTAAATTATATAAAAAAAAATTATTTAAAGATATAAGATATCCTACAGGAAAAATATTTGAAGACATCTATGTAACACATCAAATATTGTATCGATGCAATAGAATTGCGGTTACATCACAAAAGATGCTTTATTATTATCAGCACTCAGAGAGTATTATGAACCGGAAATTTCATATAAAAAAATTGGATTATCTTGAAGCGTTAAAAAGGCGGATTGATTTTTTTGAAGAGAATAAGTTAGAGAAATTGAAAATCATAGCCGATGATGAATATATTCATTCGTTGATTTGGGAATACTCAAGGACAAGGGATTTGATAAAAAATAAAGATGCAATGTCAGAGATTGTTTCAAGATACAGAAAAATCTATAAATGGGGATATTCAAGTAAACGCTATCCCCAAGAAACAAAATTATTTTTGTGGCTTTTTTATTTGAATCCGGAATTTGTTATGTTGTATTGGAAAATTGAAGCAAAATTAAAAAGAGTATTTTGAAGAGGAGATTATGGAAAATCCTTTGGTTAGTATTGTGACCCCTTGTTTTAATGGGGAAAAATTTATTGAACGTTTTTTGAATTCTATTTTAAATCAGACTTACTCTAAGATTGAATTGATTTTAATCAACGATGGATCGAAAGATAAGACAGAAAAAATCATAGAAACTTATAAGGCAAAATTTGCAAAGAAGCAAATTGAATTTGTTTGTGAATATCAGGAAAATTCAGGTCAGGCTGCGGCATTAAATAGGGGACTTAAATATATTACTGGAGAATACTTGGTGTGGCCGGATTCGGATGATGAATTAATGCCGGAATTCATTGAAAAAAAAGTAGAGTTTTTACAAAAACATAGAGAATTTGAATATTGTTATGGGAAGAGCATTATTGTTAATGAAAATAATCCAGAAAACATTATTGCTATAAATAAAAAAAGAAAACAAAAAGGAAGATATGATTTTTTTGAAAGTATCGTATTTACGAGAAATGTATTTTTTGGTGGCTATATGGTAAAAACATCAGCTTTGAAAAAAATAAATCCAGACTTGGAAATTTATACGGGACGTGGCGGACAAAACGTGCAGATGCTTTTACCATTTGGATGGTTTTATGGGGAACCAGGATATGTGGAAGAATCCGTTTACAAATATTATATTAGGAGCAATAGTCATTCTCATAGTCAGAATAGCTGTGAAAAAATTATACAACAGTTATATAACTATGAAAATATTTTAGAAGCCACAATAAAAAGAATTCCAGACGAAAAGGTTCTTCGGTATTTAAAACCAATACGCAAATACTATGCGAGAATACGATTTGGAAATGCGGTGGATAGTAAGAAGGTAAAACTTATAAAAGAAGAATATAAAGGATTATTACGGAACGGAGTGATTTCTATACATGAGTTTGCTTTATATATTAAGTATACAAAAAGGATGTTTAGAATAATATATCATATTGAGGAATAATATATGTATACATTTGTGTATAATTGTTTTTTTGCTATAAAAAGAAAGCAAAAAAGAAGACAGAATGAAAATAAAAAAGCATCGAAAATAATACAAAAAACAATTGATTATATGGAATGGTATTATAATATTCTGATTCCTAAATTGTATAAAAAGTATTCATTAAATAATTATGGATTAAACAAGATAGGAAGAAAGCAAAAAATTATAGTATCTTTAACTTCATATCCCAAGAGAATTAATACGGTATGGTTAACTATTGAAACATTATTACGTCAAACAGTGAAGCCAGACAAAATTATATTGTGGCTTGCAGACACACAATTTTCCGGAATGGATTCACTACCAGCAGAACTTTTTGGCCTTCAGGAAAGAGGGCTAACAATTCGATTTTGTAGTGATTTAAAAAGTCATAAAAAATATTTTTATGTTATGCAAGAATATCCGAAAGATATAATTATTTTGGTAGATGATGATATGTTTTATCCCTATGATACTATAAAACAATTGATGAGGATGCACAAAAGATATCCAAATGATATTTGTACAATGACAGCACAGGTGATGAAACCAGCGTTTAGATCTATGCCATCAGAGTGGAGAAATCCTAGATGCAAAGAGAAGTTTGTACATTCGGATCAAATTCAAATTTTTACTGGCAGCGGATCATTGTATCCACCACATTGTTTGAGCAATGAAGCATTTGATAAGGAAAAAATTATAAAACTTTGTCCTTATGCAGACGATTTATGGCTGACTTTTATGGCAAAGCGTAATAATACAAAAGTAACGACAAAATATCCATGGAGAGCTTTTCCGATTACAATATATAATACAGGAAAAGATAGCTTATGGCGTGTAAATGCTGAGGAAGGGAATAACGATAAGCAGTGGAAAGCATTGTTGGAAGCCTATGAAAAAGAGGGAAAAAAATTATGAGGTTATTTCGGTATATATCTTTTTTGAAAAAAGTTAATATATTTGATTTTTTTTATTTGAATTATTTTTGTAAGTCCATAATTCGAACAGATCATTATAAAGTAATTCCGTATAAAAATGCGGTGATTGAGATTACTAAAACAGCGAAAATTTATGTAGAGTCTGGAGATATTGAAATAGGCTGTGACGTTCTGAGAAAATCACATGAAGAAACAAGAATTCGATTAGGAGAAAATGCAATTTGGACTTCGAAAGGCGGCTGCAAAATTTCCTATGGCTCAACAATAGAGGTGTTAAATAACGCGGTTTTAAATAGTGATTATTTTACAATGAATTGTAATAGTGTGTTAGTAAGTGCAAAAAGGATAGATATAGGACGAGATGTGATGCTAGGACGTAATGTTGTGATTTATGATAGTGATTTTCACACATTAATTGGGAAAAATGGAGAAGTGCTTAATCCCAGTGCTTCAGTAAAAATAGAAAATCATGTATGGCTAGGAACAAATGTTATGGTTTTAAAGGGGACAATCATAGGAAAAAACAGTGTTGTTGGAGCAAATACGATAGTAAAGAAAAAGATTCCAGAAGGCGTGATTTATAAGACAAAGCAGGAAGGACTTATACGTGACGAAGTTGGAAAATGGAATAGAGAATTTGTGTAATGCCTAGGTGAAAAAGAGAGAAGGAAAATCATGAGATTGATGAAAGACATGTTGCATTCATTAGTACATGCATTAAGAATAAAGAAAAGTATTCTTCCAGAATCACGAGAAGAACAATGGAAAAGGAGAGGGGTTAAGTTTGGTAAAAATTTTGATGGACCAGATAGTATTATAGATTATTGTTATGGACATTTGGTTACAATTGGAGATAATGTGACAATTTCGGGAACTACAATTTTGGCACATGATGGAAGTACAAAAAAGCGTTGGGATATGTAAAGGTAGCACCAGTAAAAATTGGCAATGATGTATTTATTGGATATGGTTCTATTGTATTACCAGGTGTAACAATTGGAAGTAAAGTAATTGTTGGAGCCGGGACAATTTGCTCTAAAAATATTCCGGATAATGTTGTTGTTGTTGTTGTTGTTGTGGGGCAGAATTCCGGATATCATATTTTATGTAGTTATGATGAATATATTAAACGTCAAAAAGAAAGAATGGAAAAACTTCCAATTTCAATGATACAGTGTACTAATCGTTCGGAAGAGTCATGGAAGAAGTGGAAAGAATGCCTTCAGAAATATGGATCAGGCTTTGATCTATAAAAGAGTAGGGGAAAAGTATGTCAAGACAGCGTGATAGTATAAATAATTTAGTATGGGGAATTGTAGGAAATGTAATTACATCAGCAGTTGCTATAGTAATTCCCAGATTATTTATAGTTAATTACGGATCAGATGTAAATGGTTTTTTAGCATCTATACGACAACTTTATGTATATCTAGCACTTCTCGAAGTCGGGATAGGGGATGCATCCGTTGTTGCACTGTATGGTCCTATAGGAAAAAAGGAGTATAATAGAGCAAATCATATTTTAGCAGCGACAGATCATTATTATAAAAAGATTGGAATATTATATGCACTTTGTGTTAGTGCTTTAGGAGTTTTTTACCCATTAGTAATTGATACAACAATACCATATATAAGTTGTTGTTTAGTAATTATTTTGCAAGGTTCTGGAAGCGTAATTAGTTATTTAGTACAAGGCAAATATAATATGCTTTTACGTGTCGATAACAAGAATTATATTACTACGAATCTTGGAACAGTTACATCTGTTTTTACAGATGTTGCGAGAATAATATTATTATTAAATGGAAAAAGCATTGTTGCTGTGCAGACAACATATTTGGTTTTCAATCTCATAAAAATGTTTTATGTAAGCTGGTATATGAAAAAACATTACAAATGGCTTGATTTAAGTGTAACTCCAGACTTTGATGCGATTGCGCAAAGAGGAGCTGTGTTTATGCATCAAATTTCAGCATTGGTGTTTAGTCATACAGATGTGTTGATTTTGACGTTTGTTTGTGGATTGGAAACGGTAAGTATTTATTCTATGTACGCAACAATTTATGCGATGGTAAACAACCTGATTACAATTGCTTCAAATAGTGTTCAATCTGCACTTGGACAGATTTTTCATTCAAATCGAAAAAGATATTTAGAATTGAATGAGGCATTTGAGACATATTATTTGGCATTAGTGTTTGCTTTATTTGCAATTGCCACGATTTTTATTTTACCATTTATGAAACTTTATACAAGAGGTGCGGATATTGACTATATTGATTGGAAATTGCCAATCCTATTTGGAGCATATCAGTTACTTAGTTATGGAAGAGTATCTTCGAATTTTATTATTGGTTTTGCAGGAGAGTTTAAGGCAACTCAGTGGAGAGCATGGCTAGAAACAGGTATAAATATTGTTGTGTCCCTTATTGCTGTATTTCAGTTTGGAATATATGGGGTTTTGATTGGCACGATAGCGGCATTGTTTTATAGGGCAAATGACATCATTTTGTTTGCGTATCATAGAATATTAAAAGAATCGGCATGGCCTACATATTGCCGTTGGTTTAGGAACTTGGCTATTTTTTTTGTAGTAGTATTATTATTTAATAAAATTTCTATGAATAATACTACCTATATAAGGTTGTTTCTAAATGTAGCTTGGACTTCACTAATAGTATTGGGGACTTTTTTAATCATTAACAGTATTTTTGAAAAGAATCCTAGAAAAGTAGCAGGCATTTATTTAAAAAATGGTATACAGAACTTATGTAATAAATTATGCGATTAAAAAATATGTGTAATATAGCAAGATATAGGAAAATTATAGGAATCATTGGGGGCGTAATACTTATTGGATTAATAATAAAGGATCGATATGACTCAAAATATTCCCTTACCGTCACCAATTATCAATTACAATCGAATTTCTCCTCCTCCCTCCGCATCCTCCAGCTCACGGACCTGCACAACAGTGAATTTGGAGAGGACAACTCCCGCCTTGTCTCTGCTGTCCGCGCCCAATCCCCTGATCTGATCCTCCTGACCGGAGATTTGCTGAACTCAAACGAGCAGCGCACGGACATAGCAACGAACCTGATCACACAGCTCTGTGACATTGCTCCGGTCTACTGTTCGAATGGTAATCATGAGATTGAATATCAGGAAAATTACGGCGTGGATGTGGACGAACTGTACAGGGAAGCGGGGGCAGTAGTGTTGGAAAAGGAGTACCAGGATATTATAGTCAATGATCAGAAAATCCGGTTGGGAGGCATTTATGGATACTGTCTTCCGGGAAAATATCTGGAGACGGGAGAGGCTGATCAGGAGGAATGTACATTTCTGAAAGACTTCCAGAACACAGATCTGCCAACAATACTGATGTGTCACATGCCGGTCTGCTGGATGATCAATGGTAGTCTGGATGCATGGGATGTGGATTATGTGTTTGCAGGACATGTGCATGGTGGAGAAGTGATTCTGCCGTTTATCGGGGGATTGTATGGACCGGATCTGGGCTGGTTTCCAGGGCGGATGGAAGGTATTTTTACTTCAGAAAACAAGGAAAAAACATTGATTTTGTCCAGGGGACTTGGAACGAGTGAGAGGATTCCTCGCTTTAATAATATACCGGAAATTATGGTTGTAGATATTCAGGGAAAGGACTGAGTGCATGGAACGAGCAGAGCAGTTATTTGTCGAGGCAGTAAGTGTATCACTGGAAAATAAATCAGTATCATGGAAGGAACCGCTGACGATTAATGAGTGGCAGCGGATCTTTTATCTTGCGGAGTCACATCATGTATTACCGATGGTCTATGAAGCAATATTCCGGAGCGATTCGGTGAAAAAAACGACGCAAAAAGAAATCAGGGATTTATTGCAATTTTACAAAAGAAAGACAATGAACCTTGTGATGCTCCAGACGATAAAGACGCAGGAATACCTGGAATTGGTGCAATTTTTGCAGAAAAAAGGAATTCGGATGCTTACTGTTAAAGGAATTATTTGCAGGGAACTTTACCCGAAACCGGACTATCGAATTTCGGGAGATGAGGACATACTGGTGGATAAAACACAGTTTGAAAAATGCCATAAAGCGCTTCTTGAGTTTGGGATGAAACCGGTAAAGAAAGGAATCAACATAGGTACAGAATATGAGGTTTCCTATATGAAACCAGGCTCTCCGCTATATATAGAAGTGCATAAAAGTCTGTTCCCGCCTGAGTCAGAAGTCTATGGAGATTTTAACCGCTTCTTTATGAGAAGTGCAGAAAATCTGGCACGCATTCTGGTTGAGGGAACAGAAATTCTTACTTTGGATTATACAGAGCATCTCTTTTACTTAATTTGTCATGCATATAAACATTTTCTGCACAGTGGATTTGGGATGCGACAGGTCTGTGACATTATTATGTATAGTAATATGTATGGAGAGAAAATTAACTGGCAGTTACTGCTTGGACGGAGCAGAGAGATTCACGGAGAATTTTTTGCAGCTGCATTGTTCAAAATTGGAAAAAAATATCTGATTTTTGATGAAAAAAAAGCATGTTTTCCGGAAGAATGGCGTAAAATAAAAGTGGATGAGTCTTTGCTTCTGCGGGATATTCTGGATGCCGGTGTATACGGTTATGAAGGGCGAGAGCGCAGACACAGCAGCAATCTTACTCTGAATGAAGTGTCAAGACAATGGAATAGGGAGAGAAAAAATCCTGTGTTACAAACAATTTTTCCTTCGTTAAAAAGTATGAAAAATGAGTTCGCTTTTTTGAAAAAAATCCCTTTTTTGTTGCCAGTAGCATGGCTTATCCGTATACTGAGATATGAGAAGGAGATGCGTAAAAATGCTCATAAAAATGTAACTGATGCACTGAAAATAGGAAATCAGCGCATTGAACTTATGAGAAAATATAAAATCATAGAGTGAGCAATACCTGGCGAGGTGTTGAACTTGCATAAAAGTAAAAACTACTGCTTTGGATAACTCAATAAAACAGAGGGAGACAAGCGTAGGGAAAAGAAAAATAGAAAATGAAAAAGATAAATAAACAGAATACCAGAGGAAAGGAAGGAAACGTGTCATGGAAGGAAACATTATTATAGCAGGAGGCTAACATGCAGAAACAGTCAATTGTAATTGAACCTCATGAGACAATAAAAGAATTTCGTTTATATTTGTATGAAAGAGAAAACGCGAAGGCAACAATTGATAAATATCTTACAGATGTGAATACATTTTATAAATTTTTGAATCACGATTATGAAATTTCGAAACAGAGAGTTCTGGAATATAAAGAGTGGTTGCAGAGACATTATGCAGTTTCCAGTGCAAATTCCATGCTGGCAGCACTTTCACAGTTTTTGGAATTTCTCGGAGTCAGTTCCATGAAAGTGAAGCGGATCAAGGTGCAGAGGCAAATGATTCTGCAGGAAGATCAGCTGCTTTCGGAGGAAGAGTATCATACGCTGGTCAATACAGCATATAAGAAAGGACAAAAAAGTCTGGCGCTGATCATGGAGACGATCGCTGCAACAGGCATTCGTATCAGCGAACTCAAATATTTTACGGTACGTGCTGTGAAGTGTGGTAATATCATTATTCAGAACAAAGGAAAAATCAGACGTATTTTAATACCGGGAGCTATCAGAAAAAAGCTTCTGTACTATTGCTTTATACACGATATCAAGGATGGAATTATTTTTATAACAAAGAATGGAAATGCACAGAATCGAAGTAATATCTGGACACAGATGAAAAAACTCTGCAAGCTTACAGGAATTGCAAAAGGGAAGGTGTATCCACATGCATTCAGACATTTATTTGCAAGAATGTACTATCATCTTACCAGCGATATTTCCGGTCTGGCAGATATTCTGGGACACAGTAGTATTGAAACAACACGTATCTATACTGCTGATTCGGAGAAAAAGTATCTGTCCAGCATGGAACGGCTTGAAGTACTTCTTAGTAGCGGAAGACCGTTGGAAACGGTGCTGGAATAAACAAAAAACACTACATAATAATAATTAAGTAGTGT
>OBWW01000254.1_pt1 | contig 52441 bp, 46 predicted proteins | sample 1538091 | NCBI WGS metagenome assembly OBWW01 (sample SAMEA2580125, study PRJEB22360) | human gut metagenome | biome: human gut; feature: human-associated habitat; material: faeces | place: Denmark | collected 2008/2010 | reverse complement strand
ACTATGCCCGAAACGCAAAGCTTTTAAAGGACACGGATTCCTCCCTGAGCCGGGACGAGCTCTCCGAGGGTCTGACCGCGGTCTTAAGTGTACGTCTCCAGGACGCCCAGTTTGAAGGCCAGACAAAGCAAAAACTGGGAAGCAGCCATGTGCGTCCGGTGGTGGAGCAGATGGTGTATACACGTCTCACGCTGTTCCTGGAACAAAATCCCGCGGCGGCAAAGGCCATATGCGACAAGGCCATGTTAGCCAGGAAGGCCAGAACCGCTGCCAGAACCGCCAGGGAAATGGCCCGCCGCAAAACCGCGCTGTCCGGACTCTCCCTTCCCGGCAAGCTGGCGGACTGTTCCAGCAAAAATCCCGGAGAATGTGAGCTGTTCATCGTGGAAGGCGCCTCGGCAGGCGGATCAGCCAAGCTGGCCAGAAGCCGCGAAAACCAGGCGGTTCTCCCCCTCCGGGGCAAGATACTCAATGTGGAGAAGGCGTCCCTGGACAGAATCAGCGCCAACGCGGAAATTAAGGCCATGATTTCCGCCTTCGGCACAGGCATACTGGACACATTTTCCCTTGAAAACCTGCGGTACAACAAAATCATCCTTATGACTGACGCGGATGTGGACGGCGCCCATATCACCACGCTTCTGCTGACCTTCCTCTTTCGGTTCATGCCGAAGCTGATCGAGGAGGGACACGTATTTTTGGCCCAGCCTCCTCTTTACCGGGTAGAAAAAGGAAAGAAACTCTGGTATGCTTATAGTGACAGCGAGCTTGAGCAGACCATAAACGCCATCGGGCGGGACGGCACCTACAAAATCCAGCGCTACAAGGGGCTGGGAGAAATGGATGCCGGACAGCTCTGGGAAACCACCATGGACCCCTCCAGGCGCACGCTCCTGCGCGTAACCATAAATGACATGGAAATGTACCATGAAACCTGCCAGACCTTCTCCATCCTAATGGGAGACGAAGTGGAGCCCCGGAAAAATTTCATTCTGGAACATGCGCAGTATATTTCCATGCTGGATATCTGATAAAGGGGGATTTTGCCTTGAACCGGGATGATTTACAGCTTTTTATGACCATACTGGAAGAAAATAATCTAATAAAGGCAGCCGAACAGCTCTACCTCTCACCATCCACTGCCGGATCTCGGCTGAGAGCCATGGAGGAAGAGCTGGGCTACCCGCTTTTTGAGCGCAGAAAGGGAGTCAAGTCCGCCCTGCCTACATCCAGGGGACTTGCCTTTTCCCATATCGCGTCCCAGATGCTGGCCCTTTGGAATGAAGCGGACCAGATAGGGGGAATGAGCGATTCCCCCTTCCTGACCATTGCCACAGTGGACAGCTTTCTGGACTATAATCTGACGCCGTTTTACAGGGAGCTCATATCCCTGCACGGTTTTTCCCTGGATATCAAATGCTATCCCGCGGACATGATTTACTCCCTTGTAAGCAGCAAACAGGCTGATGTGGGATTTGCCCTCTATGACATCAGCACCCCCCATGTAAATGTGACCCCTCTCTCAGAGGATGACATGGTGCTTGTGGTTCCGGAAGGCTCCGGTCTGATACCGGCAGAGGATTGCCCTGCTCAACCGGTTCATCCGTCCGTCCTCCCTCCTGACAGGGAGCTTTTTACCGGCTCCTCCGCCAACAGCAACATCGGATGGGGTCCCCAGTTTAAGCTGTGGCACGACCGGTATATCAGATCCGGCTCCCGACCCCTGGTGACAGCCACCAGTATTTCCATATTGAATGATTTCCTGGAAGCCGGGGATTACTGGACCATCATGCCCTCCACCACGGCCATGGGACTAAAAAAGCAGTACCCTGTCCGGATACTGCCCCTGTCACCGGCTCCTCCCCGGCGTACCCTCTATATGCTGAAACATAATACCCCTTCCAGGATATCGCTGGAGAACATGGCTCTCTTTACGGGATATCTGAATGAGTATCTGGACAGGAAAAATTCGTTAATACTGTAATGGTTGCGAAACAGCCGTTTAGATACCAAACACATGCCTGCAGAATTCCAGCGCACCCTTTGCATCCCTGTCCAGTGCTTCCTCAGAAAGATCCGGCACCATGTCTCTCCATACCTTTATCTCAGAACCGATGGTCCCTCCCTGCATGACAAAAGGTTCCATGACAGCGGCTCCCTGATAGTTAATATCACGGAGCGCCTGCCCTATCTCAGCCCATGGCAGGCTGCCTTTTCCCGGCACCAGGCGGTTCTGTTCTCCCAGATGGAGATGTCCCAGCCTGTCTCCCGCCTTGCGGATTGCATCAGCCATATTTGTCTCTTCAATATTCATATGGAAAGTATCCAGCATGATTTTTACATGGCTGCTTCCAATCTCATCGACAAAATCAATTGCCTCTTCACAGGTATTAAGAATATACCCCTCATAGCGGTTCAGTACCTCCATTCCAAGCACCACGTCACATTCCTCCGCTGTTTTGGACAATTCCCTCAGATTCCTGACAGCCCTGGCCCGGTCTCCCTGCTTGTCATTATTAATGGTAAAATCCACGGGCCAGTAGGAATATAATCCCCCTCCCAGGATATGGATATCCATTAACTGCAGCTTTGGAAGCAGGTCCTTGAAGAATGTCATGGCCCGTCTCACTGCCTCCGGGTCTTCTGAACACAGATTTTCTGCTTTAGTAGGTCCATAACCAGCTGTTAGAACAAGCCCTTTTTCTTTGGCGTATTCACGTAGCTCAATCAGCTGTTCCTTGGTTGTGTATACATCTCTGAGGGCTGCACAGGAAATTTCCAGGACATCAAACCCCAAAGCAGACACCTTATCCATATACTTCTTATAATCAGCAAACCATTCCTTCGTCCAATAAGCAAAATAAATACCATATTTCATCCCAGCTACCTCCTCTTTAAAATACCTCAAACAAATGTTCAAAAAACTTCTCTTTATTAACTTTCATGGCTACTCTATGACGCCCATCGCTCTTTTTCTTCCAGTAAGTGAATCCTGAAAGCAAAGAGCTGTCTGTTTCTATGAATAAGTCCCCCTGTTCAAATAAACACACATCATCGTGAAACAGGGAAACTGCTGCCAGCGGGTCATGGAATGTGACTCTCTCTTCATCCTTAAACCACTCTCTGGCAATATCTAATACTGGTTCCAGAATCGGGTGGCGGAACAAACCTTCCGCTTCCTCCGGCTTCATAATTAACTGGCTGGTCACATTCAAACCGCAGGTAATGTGTTCCCGCACATCTGCCCCATATACAATCTTTGTCGCGTGAGGGTCGATAAGTGCGTTATTTTCAATAACTCCCTTACTTCCCAAAACAATAACATCACTCTTTTCCATAGCGCTCATGGTCTCGCCTGTATTATCGTATCTGGTATATGTAGGCGAGCCGCACATAAGCACAATACGTTTTAACAAGGAAGCAATTTCAGGGTCCATTGCAAAAAGCAGCCCCACATTGGTGAGAGGGGCAATACATACCAATGTAATCTCCCCTGGATTCCTTCGTATTACATCCTGCATGAACGCAACCGCACGGTTAGCCGGAAATTCCTTTTGATGTTCCCATCTGCCAAGTACCTTTTTCTGCGGTGCATACAACTCAATCTGGGGAACAAAAATAGGATTTTCACATCCCGGATAAATAGGTATGTCTTCCCTCCCCGCTATGTGGCACAGTACGCTTGCCAGCCTTGCCCGTTCTGCCGCCTCTCCGGTAACGGTGGTGATTCCCATGATTTCCGCATCCGGATTAGCCAGCAGATATGCCAGGGTAATGGCATCATCCACCTCTGTACCGATATCCGTGTCCAGTAATATCTTTTCTCTTCCCATATGTATTCTCCTTATGATTCCGGAATCCATCTGTATTAAATCATAAACCGCTCATTGGCTACATACAGTTCCCGGAAGACCCTGTACTGTTTTTCATAAAGACCCACATGCTCCGGAATGGGCTCATACACCTTTTCACGAAAACTAACAAACCTGCGGGCAGCATCCTCTATACTGTTAAATATCCCGCACCCGGTTCCTGCCAGAATACAGGCACCCAGACAGGCCTGTTCATCCACTTCACAAACCTTTACCTTTTTATTGAATACATCCGCCTGTATCTGCAGCCATACATCACTGTGGGAACCGCCTCCTGAAGCAATGACAGTTTCGCACTGGATCCCCAGCTCCTCAAAAATAGTCAGCGAATCTCTCAGACTAAACGTCACTCCTTCCATGACGGCCCGGGTCAGATAACGTCTGTCCTGACATAAACTGAGACCAAAAAACATTCCTTTTGCACTGGGATTCATATGCGGTGTCCTCTCTCCGGACAGATATGGGAGAAATATCAGACCTCTGCAGCCCGGATCTATCTCCTGGGCCATGTGGCTCATGCTGTTGAAATCCTCTATGCCCAGCACTTTATTCTTCAGCCAATTTAAGGACATTCCGCTGCAAAGAGTAGCTCCGTATATAGTGTATGCCTTATCCAGAGCATGGCAAAAGGTATGGGTCCTCAGCTCTCTGTCATATTTTGCTTCCTTTATATAAGCGGATATCTGGCCCCCGGTACCTATATTTGAGATGACCTCACCTTCCCTGAATACTCCATTTCCAATGCTCTGGGCCATCTGGTCCCCGCTGCCATATACAACCGGAATTCCTTCCTTAAGTCCGCATTCTTCATGGCATTGTCTGGTAACTGTCCCTGCCACCTCCATGGACTCTTTGCAGGCAGGAAATATCTTCTCGGGAAGTCCAAACTTTTTAATGATACCAAAGGCCCAGTCTCTTTTAGCTGTGTCAAACAATGCGGTAGCTGAAGCATCCGTCACATCCGACGCCAGATTGCCCGTCATCCTGAATCGGATATAATCCTTTGGCATCAGGACTGCCCCGGCTTTTAGCAGCACTTCCGGCTCATGCTCTTTCAGCCACATAAGGGACGGGAAAGCAAATCCTGTAAATGCCCTGTTTCTAAATATCTCTCCCATTTCCCTGAAATCCAGCACGCTGTTAATGGACTCCAGTTCTTTTCTGGAACGCTGGTCCAGCCATAGAATAGCTGGCCTAAGAGGCTTTCCCTCACAGTCTGCCACCACGATTCCATGCATCTGACCTGAAAAACCCACTGCCTGAATCTCGTTGAATTCCTGTTCATTTTTATCTCTCAAACGCCCCAGTACCTGTTTTGTCTCCAGCCACCATGTCTCCGGATTCTGCTCCGCATACCCTTCAAATGGTATAGATACCTCATAAGGACTGCTCTCTACCGAGATAACCCCTTTGACGCTGTCTAAAAGCATGGCTTTCACGCTTGATGTCCCCAAATCAATTCCCAGAATAACTGACATATTTCATCCTTTCCGGCGAAAGATTAATCTTTCATCTTCTTGATATAGTCAATAAATACAGCTATGAGGACCACTACACCCTTTACCACATACTGCCAGGAGGAATCAATTCCAAGGATATTCATGCCATTGTTCAATACTCCGATTACAATACAGCCAATAATGGTCCCGCTGAGGCGCCCAACACCTCCGCTCATACTGGTACCTCCCAGTACAACGGCTGATATGGCATCCATCTCCGAACCTTCTCCTACATTAAACTGTGCCGAGAAGGTACGGGCAGAACTCAGAATACCTGCGCAGGATGCAAAGATTCCCATAATCACAAATACTGTCATGGTCACTCTTCTGGAATTAATGCCTGAATAAGACGCGGCCTGCTTGTTATCTCCTACCGCATAAATATTCCTTCCAAATTTTGTCCTGTTAAGTATGAGGCCCGAAATAACAATGACTACCAGCATGTATACAAATTGGATTGGCACCCCTCCCAAAATTTTACCACTTCCAATAAAAGTAAACAATGGGTCATCTACTAATATTGTAGTTGCCTTGGTATATATGCGGGCAAATCCCCGCCCTATATTCATCATAGCCAAGGTCACGATAAAAGGAGGTATAGTGGTTCTGGATATTACAAACCCATTAAACACCCCTACCAGGGTTCCTGCGCAGATGGAAATAGGAATAGCTATGATAGATGGAACTCCCACATTGGTAATCAGCCCGCAGCAAAGACATCCGGATACCGCTATAACCGAACCAACAGAAAGATCGATTCCTCCCAATATGATTACCATAGTCATTCCGCATGCCAGAATCACATTAATGGATATTTGCCGCATGATGTTGGAAAGGTTTCTCACTGTACAAAATGAGTCAGTCATGACACTCAGCAATAGACAAATGATTAAAAGGCCAATGATAATTCCGCCATTATATTTAACTGTTGAAACCACATTCCTGCCAAAACCAGGCAAAATGCCGTCACTCTTTTTTGCTTCCATTTTATCCTCCTGTTTTGAAACTTATGCGCCTATCTCAGTAGTGGCCAGAGTCATAATCCGCTCCTGGGTCAGTTCATCTCTGTTTAAAATGCCTGTACTGTATCCATTGCACATAACCAGTACCCTGTCACTCATGTTAATAATCTCCGGAAGCTCCGAGGAAACCATAATGATTGACATTCCGCTGGCTGCCAGCTGGTCGATAAGCGCATATATCTCGGATTTTGTCTTTACATCCACGCCTCTGGTAGGCTCATCCAATATAAGCACCGACTGGGTGGAACACAGCCATCTTCCGATTAATACCTTTTGCTGGTTTCCGCCGCTGAGCTTTCCCACTACCTGTTCCGGCCCCGTGACACGAATATGCATATCGTTTATCTTGCCTTCAACGATGCCGTCCTCTGCCTGCCTGTTCCAAATGAAATGCTTTAGAAATCTGGGAACTACGTTAATCGTTGTATTAAACCGCACACCGGACTGTAAAAATAATCCCTGTTCCTTTCTGCTCTCCGGGACCATACCGAATCCATTGGCCATGGCCTCCCTTGGATTCCTAAAATCCACTTCCCTGCCTTTGAACCTGACAGTTCCTCGGACCTTTCTTCTGATTCCAAAAAGGCATTCCACCGTTTCACTCCTGCCTGCCCCTACCAGGCCGGACACTCCCAGGATTTCGCCCTTTCTCAGGTCAAAGCTTACTTTCTTGACCATTTTGCCGTCAGACAGCTCCTTTACCTCCAGGACCACTTCATCCTTTGCATTGTCATTCTTCGTATAATAACTGGCCAGGTCGCGGCCTACCATCATAGCAATGAGCTCGGCCCTCTCCGTCTCCTTCATCCTGACTGTACCCACATGTTCCCCATCCCGAAGCACCGTGGTTCTGTCCGCAATATCATATAGTTCATTGAGCCTGTGGGATATATAAATAATGGATACCTTCTGTTCCTTTAATATGCGGATCATCTCGTAGAGGATATCCACCTCCGCATCTGACAGCGAGGAAGTGGGCTCATCCATTACAATTATTCTTGAACCGAAAGACACTGCCCGTATGATTTCCACCATCTGCTGCTGGGCAATGGTCAAGCGGTCCAGCCTTGTATCAGCCTTTAGCTTTATTCCATAATGGTCCAGGAATCTCTGTGTCTCGGCTTCCTGCCTGGCCAGGTCCACAAACCCCCCAGCCTTTTTCTGTTCCCTGCCCATAAATACATTTTCCGCTATGGTCATGTGTCTGGCCAGCATCAGTTCCTGGTGGATAATGCTGATACCATTATCACGGGCATCTGCTACATTATGTATCTGAACTTCCCTGCCGTTTATGAGAATACTGCCGGCGTCTTTGGTATAAATTCCGCCAAGAATCTTCATAAGGGTCGATTTTCCGGCACCGTTCTCTCCCAGAAGAGCATGGACCTCGCCTTCCTCAACCGTCAGATCCACATCCAGCAGCACCTTGTTGCCGGAAAAACTTTTTGCTATGTGTTTCATTTCCAAAACCGCACTCACCATTGGCACCCCGCTCTCTTCATGCTATATAATAAAGGGAGGCTGGCCCGAAGCGCTCCTAAGAACACTCCGGGCCCACACTGTACTGTCACGTTCCCGCCAGTCCAGCATCAAAGGCCTCCACCTCACCTACTGCCAGTCTGACTTGTTATACTGGTCGATATTCTCAGGTGTTACCGCAAAGGATGGAATCTTGATTTCGGACTCATAGGATTCGCCATTTAAAATCTTATACGCAACCTCTGCGCTCTTTTGTCCTATACCGATTGGGCTCTGGGCAGCAGTACACTTCCAGATTCCGTCCACTCCGTCCTTTGTCATGGCTGCCTTTGCTTCGGGTCCTGCATTGACACTGTATATTTCAATCTTGTCGCCTGCTGTTGTGATAGCGGAATAGGCACCCTGTGCGCACTCATCATTAATGCAGAACACGGCGGTCAGGTCACTGTGGGCCTGCAGTAAATCCTGCATTACAGTCAGTCCCTTCTCAGGTTTTGCCCCTGCATCCATCTGCGCCACCACTTCAAATAAACCGTCAGCCGTGACTGTGTCCACAAATCCCTTGGCCCTGTCAGCAGCGGCAGCTGATGCCGGGAAATCCAATACAGCTACTTTTCCGCCTTCAGGATGATTCTTAATCAATTCCTCGCCTGCAATCTGTCCGCAGGAATAGCTGTCGCTCACTACAAAACAGTTCACCTTAGAAAGGTCACTGACAGCTGAGTCAAAGTTTACAATGGGGATACCCGCGTCATTAAGCGCCTTGACCGCTGCCGCTGACGCCGCTGCATCTGATGGATTATAGAATACCAGGTCGCATCCCTGTGAAATAAAATCCTCAATTACACCCAGCTGGTATGCGCTGTCAGCTTTACCTTCCACGTGGACGATCTCATCCCCATTGGCTTTGACCACTTCCTCAACACCGCTGTAACAAGCATCAAAGAAAGAGCCTGCGCTCATTTCTGTAAACCCAAATTTATATTGTTTCTTCTCTTCTGTTCCTGCTGCTTTTTCCGTTTCGTCTGTCCCTGCACCTTCTCCGGTTTTCTCTGCTGTCCTTTCTGCTGCCGGTGCTTTGGCAGCCGCGGCCGTTGTATCTTTAGCTGCAGACCCTCCACATGCTGTCAAGCTGGCTGCCATCATAGCTGCAAGAACAACTGCTAATGTTTTTTTCATGATTTTTCCTCCTCCAAAATAATCATTTTTTTGAATATATTCATTAATTGAATTAATTAATAAGTTGAGTTTATATTACAACAGATCAGATATTTTGTCAATAAGTTTTTAAAAATACAGCATTCCAATTTTATTATTTGCTATTTTGCACAAAAACAAGGCTGTGGTTTGTGCACTTTCACAGACCACAGCCTCTTTTATGTATCGTCTTCACACGCCTAATTTAGTCGTCTCTTTGATTACTCTCAAAATATGTTAACGGATGATTGAAAATATCATTTATCGCCACAATTGCCGCCCCATGTGCCATAGAATCATTGCTAACTACGCTCATGGTTATATTCATATTGGCATAAATTTCCGGCAGCACCCGTTCCTTTACATTGCTCTTAACCCTTTCCAACATGACGGAAGGAAGGATATGGGACATTTCATCTCCTATTACGATGACTGATGGATTAAAACTGTTGATGATATTCACGATTCCAACAGAAAGTTTATCACAAGCATCCAGAAAAATATCCGTAACCACCTGGTCTCCATCTCTCAGGAGCTGGGATACCTGACGGAAATTATATTCTATTTCAGGTCTTAATACGCGGTTCACCTCTTTGGTAAATGCAATGGATGAACAGTAATTTTCCAGACACCCATAATTGCCGCATGCGCATCTGGGTCCATTGTAACAGATAGAGGTATGTCCCACCTCCCCGGCAACACCGATGCAGCCCTTCAGCAGCTCACCATTATTGATGATACCGGCACCAACACCCTGCCCAACTGCAATATATACAACAACTCCATTTTTATAATCTTCATCATTATGCCAGTACTGGGCCAGGGCACCTGCATTGGCATCCTGTTCTAAAAAAACCGGTATTTTGAAAATATCCTGCAGTTTCTCCTGTATGGGAATTTCATTCCATCCCAAAACGCCTGTCATCAGCTCAATCCGCCCTCTTTTTTCACTGTAAGGACCGGGTATGGCCATACCTATGGCTATGATTTTCCTGGATTCAGATGATCTGATGAGTTCTCCGGCCTCATGGATTATGGCTTCAAAGGTTACCCTTGGAGGCTGGTTCACATCCAGCTCCACCCGCTTCTTATCCAGAAGCCTGCCTGACAGATTGAAAATACCTACCGTATAATTTTTTCTGGCAAGCCTTATGGCTAAAACTCCAAAGTCATCGTTATTAATGGAAATACCTATGGATCTGCGCCCTTTGTTTCCAACTAAAAATCCCACCTCTTTTACCAGGCCCCAGTCAATAAAATCACTGACAATATTAGTCACCGTGGCCTGTTTTAACTGGGATAGGTTTGCCAGATGGGCTCTTGCACAAATTCCTTCCTTCCTGAGAAGGTTAAGGAGCAGCGTACGGTTCATGTCCTGTATATTCTCCTGATTAAAACCCCTTATACTTCTGTTCATACATTCTCCCTATTCATTAATTGATTTTAATGAATTAATCCAATTAATATATTCATCATACGTTGCCACGAACCGATTGTCAAGACAAAAATAAGGAAGAGGGGGGATTTATTATCCGGCCTCTTCCTGCTGCCTTCACTGCAATTTAAACTCAAACACTCCGTTTCTTCCTCATCCGAATCCCAATCAGCTCCTTCACATCATCCAGCACTTCCCCGTTCCTTACCTCTATCATCATCCATCTCCCCCCATTAAAGGGAGTAGTATCATGATACAGCTGCCGGACATACGCAGTGCAGCCGTTCAGTGCCAGTTCTGCCTCCGGTGCTTCCTTTGCCCCCACTGAAATCATGCAGATAAAATACCCTTCCTCTGGATACAATGTACAGACTGCCCTGGAGCCCTTCTTATACTTCACATTCCAGCCTCCCTGCATGGAGCATCTGCTGTACTCAATCCTGGGGGATATATGAAAGGTGTCCTCCAGCCACGCCAAAAGCGGCTGCCAGCAGGGACTTGCTATATACCTTCCGATTTGCTCCATGTCCGGCTGCCTGTGAGCCGGGTATGCCTCCATCCATGTCATTGTGTACCTTCCTTTCGTTATGCCGGAGAACGAAGGGAGACAGAGCCGGCCGTGATGAAACCCCATCATAACCGGCGCGTCTGCCGGCCCGGTGCCGTGTGCCTCCGTATCATATATCTGTCATTTCAAAATTATATCACATATAAAATGACATCTGTATGTCATGTTTTTCCTGCCTCAGGCCCGGTCCTCTACGACATCATCACGGTACGGTATGCATCCGACCTCAGAAGCCCTTTAATAAACTCCTTTGCCTCAGGCCCGGTACGGTAAAAGGGCATCTCTACAAATATCCGGGACTGGCCGTCAATCTCCTCCATAATGGCCCTGCACTGTTCTGCAATCCTGCTCCGTCCCTGTTCCATGCCGTTGTACTCCAGGCGCTCCGGTGTCAGCCGGCGGCTGGCAATAGCATAATCCACGCGCCTTCTGCAGCTGCATTTTCCTCCTGCCAGACCGCAGTATTCCCCCAAAAATGCCGCCATCTTTTCCCTTATCCGCGATAATCTCTTTCTGTACGCGGCCGGTGATATTCCCAGAATCTCTCCCGCTACAGCGCTGTCCAGCCGGAACATGGTTCCCAGAATAAAGATACATCTGCTTTCCCCGTCCAGACACTGAAGCATTACATTGGTGCAGGACAATTTCAGTTCTTCTTCCAGAATACCGCGGTCCACTCCGCCTGTCATATCCGGCACATCCTCTTCCCTGCCGTTAGCTATGTCTTCCCCGTAATACTCGAAACTCAGAGGATGGTGGCTGAACATATGCTTCCTGTACGCAAGCACATGATTTACAGCAACACGGAACACCCAGGTGCTAAACCGGCTTTCCTTCCTGAAATCAGACAAATGGGTCATTACTTTAATCAGTATCTCCTGGCATGCATCCTCTGCATCAGGAACCGTTCCCAGCATACGAAGGGACAGATTAAACACCATGTCCTGCACATCTCCCAAGAGTTCCTCCAATGCGTCCCTGTTCCCCGACGCTGCCAGGTCAACCAGCCTTTCCATATCATACTTTTCCTGTTTCTCCATAGCTTTCCGCCTCCTTTTATAAAGTTAGAGGGAGGACACTGCTGGTTTGTGACATATATTTATAAAATTTATGTAATTTATGAAAGAATTTATTCATCCAAGTCCGATGACCGGTATATCACCGGCTTCCCAGCCGCCGGACACCATGCTCCGATATCACCATATCCATCAGCTGGTCGTGGGGCTCCACAGGTATATCCGCACGCATGATCCGTTCCCTGCATATGACCGCCTTCACGGCCCGGGTCCTGACCAGATAGCGGTCATAGTACCCGCCGCCGTACCCCAGACGCCTGCCGTCATGGCTGCATGACATACATGGCACAATGGCCAGATTAATTTCCTCCGGCTGTATGACCGGCGCCTCTGCACCCGGCTCCAATATACCGTACTTTCCTGCCTCCAAATCCCCAAGGCTCCTGATTTCACGAACTTCCATGATCCCTCTGGCCGTACACTTGGGAACGCCCACCCGTTTTCCCTTTCTTAATGCATCCTCCAATATGGGCGCTGTGTCAATTTCTCCGCTGGTTCCCACAAAGCAGAACAGAATCCCCGCCTGCTCATATTCCGGCAGCCCCGCCACATGGCTGAATATCTCAAGGTCCGCCTCCTTTGTATAACCTTCATCCAACGCTGCTGCAGCCGCTTTTATCTCCTGGCGCAATGCCTTTTTCCGTTCTTCCAAATCCATAGATGTTTCCCCTCCCTGTTGGTATTTTCCTAATTATACACTTCCCCATATAGGAAAACAACCACCTGAAAGACCGGCTGGAAAACAGGCAGGGAGGTTTCGCTTAAGGACATGCTGGATGCCAGGGAGCACCGGCAGGAGGTCCAGAGAATGCTTCTGTCTGAACATCACCTGCCTGTCATCTCCTTTACCCTGAATATTGTAGGACCCGTCAAGGTATTCCCTCTGGCTCTGCGGACCTTTCACGAAGGCATCCGCCTCATTGAAACCCAGTGCCATGCATGGAAAATCCCCATCATTGCCACCTATTCCACCACATCCCATGCGGGACATGAGTATTTCTGGGCAGTAGACGGGGATGCCCGGTTTATAAAAGAAAATCTCTGCCTGCTAGAAGACTCTGTTGCCCTTGGCAGACTGTTTGACATCGACGTGATTCAGACAGACGGAATGAAAATATCCCGGACAGACCTGGGATTTTCCACCCGGAAATGCCTTATCTGCAACCAGGAGGCATTTGTGTGCAGCCGTGCCAGGACCCATTCCGTAAAGGAGCTGCTGGAGCAGGAATGCCAGATCATGACTAATTATTTTGCGAAACAGCATGCCAGGAAACTTTCCTCCCTGTCCATGCAGGCGCTTTTATACGAGGTCAGTGTTACTCCCAAACCGGGACTGGTAGACCGGAACAATACAGGAGCCCATCAGGATATGGACATCTTCACTTTTGAGGCCAGCGCCGTGTCACTGAATCACTACTTTGAACAATTTGCCCTCTGCGGGATTGAAAACGGACACGAACCATTTTCCCGTATCTTTTCCAGGCTCCGCTCCCTGGGCATACAGGCTGAGGAAACCATGTTCCGGGCTACCAACCAGGTAAATACACATAAGGGGCTTATATTCTCCCTGGCTATCATGAACGGCGCCCTGGGCTACATGTATGCCAACCACATTCCATACTCTCCGGACGCCCTCCTTAAGATAAACAGGAATCTGGTGGCAGACGTGCTTGAGGATTTTAATGATGTGACGGTTGAAAATGCCCGCACAAACGGAGAAAGACTTTATGCCCTCTATGGCATGAAAGGAGCCAGAGGCGAGGCCCTGTCAGGTTATCACACAGTCTTAAAGAAAGCTCTTCCTGTACTGAAACATCAGCTGGACAGGGGCCTCTCCCTCAATGACGCTGGCGCTGTGACCCTGTTATATATCATTGCCCACTCAGAGGATACCAATATTGTAAACCGATCCTCCTATCATTCCATGAAGAAAATCCAGGCCCTTCTTCGTGAAACGCTAAATGACCCGGAATTCATAAACAAGGACCCGATTCCTTATATTGAATCATTGGACAGGGAATTTATTAAAAACAATATAAGCCCCGGGGGCAGCGCCGACCTGCTGGCCCTTACCTTCTTTCTTTATCTGTTTGAAAACTCAGGGCTTTCTTCTATTTTATAGACCACATACCCTGCATCCTTAACAGCCTGTTTAAGCTCATTGTTTCCGTACTCCTGTTTCATCCGCACCAGGGCCTCGCCTTTTTCCAGGTCCACCTGGGCCCACACTCCTTCCAGGCTGTTGAGTGCATTTTCCACATGGCTGGCACAATTACCGCAGGACATACCGTCCACCTTGAGAAGCCGTGAATAGGGGTAATGGGACTTATCCTTATCCCTGACTTTCATTTTTTTCACCGATGGCTGGGAGGAGGCCCCGCAGCACCCGGAGGTTAATTTTTTGGCGTAGCTCTTGATTCCAATGATTGCAATGATAATCAGGACCGCGCATATAATGGCTGTTGACATAATATCACCTTCCTTCTGCTTGGCTAATGAGTCGTTTATGTGATAAGATTAGCATTGGCTAACCAAAATGTCAATTCCTTCCTTATATAATATTTTCTATAATACTTATCTTTCCGCTTTTTCTATCCCAAATCTTCCCATACCAAAACAAATGTGTCCCGGAAGCCAGCCTTCTATAATAAAAGGCAGCATCCAGGACACCTATGCTTACGCTGCGGGCGCCGGGCCCGCTTATATTTTATCTGATTATCTTACCGCACAGCTATTTCTCTTTCATCAAAGCCTTCACAAGGGCAGCCCCTGCAAACAGCATAATGAATATAAAGGGGAATGCCGCTGCAAGCGAAATGGTCTGAAGGGGTTTCAATCCTCCCGCAACCAGAAGTCCCACAGCCAGAAGAGACTGTACAACGCCCCACAGCACTTTTCTTCCGTTCTTCGGATTCAGATCTCCCTTGGATGAGAACATGGCAAGTACAAAGGTACCGGAGTTTGCCGAAGTAATGAAGAATGTACATAACAATATAAGGGATACCACGCACAGAATCATTCCCAGAGGATACTGTCCCATAACAATGAACAGTCCTGTCTCAGGCTTGCTTGCAATATCCGCCAGCTGGGCAACGGAAAGTGTACCGTCCATACCCAAATGCAGTCCCAGGCTTCCCATAATGGCAAACCAGAGGATGGACCCCAGGGCCGGTGCCAGCACCACGCCTGCGATGAATTCCCGAATTGTCCTGCCCTTGGAGATACGTGCAATAAAGGATCCCACAAATGGAGCCCATGCAATCCACCACGCCCAGTAGAACACTCTCCAGGCTCCCACCCAGGTATTGTCTCCATAATTGTTGATCATGAGGCTGTCCCCGAAGAAGTTCTGCAGATACTGCCCCAGTCCGTTTGTCAGGTTGTTAAGAATCTCAAGTTTTGGCCCTACCAGGAATGTAACAGTGATCAGGCCAATGGCAATATATAAGTTAGCGTCGGAAATGATCTTAATGCCGCGGCTGATGCCGTCAACAGCAGACCAGATGTAAATAACGCTTATTACCGCAATGATAATAATTTGAATCACCAGGGTCGTGGGAATGCCGAACAGGTAGTTAAGGCCTGCATTGATCTGCATAACGCCCAGTCCAAGGGAAGTAACAACGCCCGCTACTGTGGCGAACACTGCCAGTACGTCGATGGTCTTTCCCACCCATCCGTTTATTCCCTTTTCACCGATCAGGGGTTCAAATATGGAACTGATAAGACCCGGTTTTCCCTTGCGGAACTGGAAATAGGCAAGGCCCAATCCAATGATGCAATAGTTTGCCCACGGATGAAGTCCCCAGTGCATATAGCTGGACCGTATGGCAAAATTTGCGGCGGCTTCTGTGCCAGCCTCAATTCCGGGAATCGGATTTGAAAAATGCGCCAGAGGCTCAGAGATTCCCCAGAATACCAGACCCACACCCATGCCAGCCCCAAACAGCATGGCAAACCAGGATACAGTGGAATATTCCGGCTTGGAGTCATCCGGTCCCAGCTTAATCTTTCCCCATTTACTGAACGCAATTGCAACGGAAAAAATAACAAATGCGGTCATGGCCATAAGATACAGCCAGCCGAAATTATTGGTCAGAAATGAATATGCAGCATTTGAAACAACTGTAAAGTTGGCATTAAAGGCAACTGCCCATATTGCCATGATAATGGTTATTGCTAGTGAAACTACGAATACCTGATTTTTGTCTTTCATATAGGCCCTCTCCTTCTCCTAAAAGCATGCGGACAGCCGGCAAAATGATTCTGGACAGCCAAACAAAAGCTCTCTTGAAAACATAAGCTCCCAAGCAAACACAAATGCCGCCTGACAGGCCCCCCTGCCAGGCGGCACACAAAGCCACTCATCACTCATGGCATACAGAACCGTATTTCGTACCGCCCTGTATCCTAGATTTCTACTTTGAAAATCGTCTGCTTTTTAATATCTGTAGCCAGTGCATCCAGCGCTGCCTCCACTCTGGAGCGGCGCAGCAAATGCTGCTCCTCCTTGGAGGTGGAAGGATTGCCAAGAGGATAAGGTATGGATATAGTTGGTACCATACGGTTTACGCCAACCGTCTGGGCAACCGGAAGAAGGTTGCACATAAGTACAACAGGGAAACCTGCGCGCTCAAATTCTTTTACCATCGTTGACCCGCAACGAGTACAGGTCCCTCAGGTGGAGACCATGATGACGGCGTCCACATGGTCCTCCTTTAGAAGCGGTATGATTTCTTTGGCCATTCTTCTGGCCTCTCCCTGTGTGGTTCCGGTTCCTACGGTTGAATAGAAATAATCGTGGAGAGAACCATATTTGCCCTCATTCAGGAATTCCTTCATAACATCCACAGGCATAATGACGTTGGGGTCTGCGTTGGCAGCCGCCGGGTCAAAACCAGCGTGGATTGTCTTAAACTCGCCGCCTGCTAAGCGGTCCATCTTGGAAATATCATATCTGCCCCAGCGTGTTGCAGATGCGGACTGAATCCTGTCCGGATTGTCCACAGGAACAATACCGCCGGTGTTGGCCAATGCGATCCTGGCATGTTTTAAGTCCTTAAGAGCCGGTGCAATGGGTACCAGGTCCTTCTTGGGAATAATCAGCTCAGACTGATAGGGCTGTCCTGTAGCCTTGGCAATGAGCATATCCACTGCGCGGTCTGCTGCTGCCACGCCGTCCTCGCGCCATACCTGGTGGCGGATTCCTCTTGCATAGTAGCCCTCTGCATCCGGTCCCTCCGGTGTCTGGCCCTTTAACAGCTTATCAGCCAGCTTTACCATGGCGCCTGCATCCTTCTTCATGCTGGCTGCGGAATGGCTGCCTGTCATGACGTACATATCCTTCTTAAACATCTCAACACCGGGGTTCTCCGCATGCATGGATGTGATGACCGGTACGCCGAACCTGGCGGAAACCGCTTTTCCAATCTCACCGCAGGCAACTCCGTAGCGGCCTGCCTGGAAGGCTGGTCCGGCCAGGAAAAGATCAAACTCCCTGCCCTCTAATGCGGTCAGAATCCTCTCAATGGCTTCATCCCTGTGTGTACTCATAAAGTTGTCACCGCAGATAATGGTGGTGGTAACCTGGGCGTCAATCTCTGCCAGCATCTGGTTGATGGCTGCTGTGGGTCCCATGACGCCGTCTCTGATTTCCGGTTCATAATCAGCCTTGTCTTCGCCGCCAATGCCTGCAAAGAACTGATTGATATAACAGATAACGTTCTTCATAACGAAACTCCTTTCACTGATTTTCCTAAAATTCCCTGACAGTCTTGGTGGACCAGCCGATAATCTGGTCTCCGCAGAACATGGCGTTGTTTTCCATGATGATGGATCCATCCGGCCTGACAGACGGCCCTAAAATCTCATCCCCGGCCCAGCCTCCTGACAGACCATCCCTGGCAAGGGCTTCCAGCTCGCCGATTACCTCCGGCATAGGAGGAAGTTCAATCAATTCAGAAACATTACCGGTAGAAACAATGGCGTCTTCCTTCTCATCCATGGAAACCAGGGGATCGGACTTGCCGTCACGGCCTGTACACTCATTTGTAAGGCCTACCGTCTTAACGCCTGCGTCCTCCAAAGCCACGATGCAGCCTGTAAAGTCAGCGTCCGGATTGCCGTAGCCTTCCTCAGTCACAAGGGCAGCGTCTGCTCCAAGGGACTTCGCAATCTGAGCCACAAACAGAGCGGAACGCTCCTTCTGCTCCAGGGCAACGTTCAGGTTTGACATAATCACTCCCAGGAAGTTAAGGGTCTTGCCGTGCTCCTTGTACAGCCTCTTGATGACTGGACAATTCTGGAAATCATAGGTTGCCCACTTGGAAGAGCATGGCATAAAGCTTCCGGAAATCATAGCTCCGTCCAACACCTCGTTGGGGTTCATGAAGGTGGGAAGCATATGGTTGCAGTCCCATCCATAGCAGAGATCGTTGTAACCCATCTCCTCCATCTGGGACTGAGGCTGCATCACGTACACGACGGATGGAAGCTTCTCCGTCTCAGGCGCTCTCCTGATAACCGGCTCCAGCTCGTAGCTTTCAACCTCTTCCGGCTCCATATCCTTTACACAGGAACCAATGTACTCGGCAAGTTTGTGAACTGCCTCCCTGATGGCCCTGTTTTTCTTCTGCTGTTCCCGCTTCTCAAAATCCTCGTCTGTATCTGCAACCAGCACAAGATTCTTAAGCTGGGAGAAATATGTATATTTAGCGCCTTCCCCTCCCATATCAATGAGTCCGTCCTGGAAACCTCCCCAGTGTCTTCCAACAGCCAAAAGGCTCATATCCTTCAGGCAGTGGGTCCTTCCGTCTCCGGCCTGTGACAGTGGTCCTGTGTAACCTGGGAACAGTGCGTCCCCATTTACCTTTACTCTGCACTCTACCGCCTCTTTAACAGGTACCAGTCTCACCATGTCACCAGGCTTTACTATTCTTAAATCTGCCTCCGTGATGTGCGGGTCTCTCTTGACAAAGGCAAGGCAATCCTCTTTGTCTACCGTAAGGATACCGTTCTCATACTTGGTTTTGTCACCAAAAACGATGTCCTTTACATAAAAATTACCGAGTTCCAGCTTCATAAATGAACTACTCCTTTCTTATAGAAATTTTCTATAGTTCTGGCTCTTAACAGTTAATATTTTAACATTAACTGCCCGGTTTGCAAGCCTTTTTGTGCATTTTGACGATTTTCAGAACATTGTTGGATAATACCATGGTAACTTTATGCATCATGTAAGGGACTCGATATTTTCAATCCATTCCCTCTGTATCTCAAAACATACCCCCAATTCGTCTGCCGGTGAATTGGGTTCCAGTTCAAATACCCGGTCCCAGCTGGAAATAATTCTCTTTTTCAGCATGGGATAATAATTGCCCAGAGACTCTGTGACAAGAGCCATTTCATTTTCAATCCCGTATCGTTTCAGCTCCTCGTTAAACGCGCGCTCATCCTCCAGGTTTAACGGCACATACATATAATTGACCCTGAACCCCCAGGCATACTCAGAAATGACATGAACCTTTTCCCGGGGTATCCTGAGGGTGAAGCAAACCGTATCCTCTGTGTTCCTCAGCCTGTATTCATCATGCATGGACAGCCATATGGGAAGAGAACACCCCTTCGGAACATCAATTCTCTCCCTGCACCGTTCAGCAAACCACCGGTAAAGTTTCAGGTAATACTCTGAAATAGAGTCATTTTTCATCCTGATATACTCCTCTTTAACCCGGTATTCCCCCGTTTTTTCCAGCTCCTCCAGCACCTTTTTGGACTGCCTGGTGTAAACCGTATAATATCCGTTTGCTGTCTCTTTGCTCATATCAATTCCTCCTGTCTGCATCACCTATATTCTGGTTTCATAAAAAATGAGCCGCGGAAATCTCTTCTGACAGCCGCGGCAGTTCATATTGTTTCTGATGTTTTTCTATCTGGCATTTGCCAGATAATCATGACCCAGTGTATCGCTGGCATATATACCTACGATGACTTCCACATCACGCTTAAACTCCTGGACCTTACCCTCGATTTCATCCGGTTCCAGACCATAATCCAGAATCTCCTTCAGGTACCCCTTATACAAAAGGCAAACCATCCGGTTCATATTCATGGCATTCCCCATGGTAATAACGCCTGCCTGGGCACAGCGCTCAGCCATGACCATATCACGCTCAAACAGGTCTGTGGACTGGAGCATGACCTGAAGATATGGGCTGACTATATTGATTCGTTCCGGAAACATATCATAGTATTCACGGATGGCTGTGGTCAGGTTCCGGCTGGCCGCGCTGAAAAATATGATATCAAAGGCCTGGGGATAGCGGAAGGCAATACGGCAGTAGCATTCCCATATGCCAATGTGCATGTCCCAGATATCACGCCACTCCTTCTCATGGACATTCAGCTCCTCCAGGTACTCATCCAGATACCCCAGGTTGGCATAATAAAGCAGTTCCTCCACATTCTCAAAATACCGGTACATGCTGGTGGTGCTGCACTGGAATTCCTTGGCCATCCTGCGTATGGAAATGGCCTCAGTCCCCTCGTCCCTGATGATTTCCAAGGCCCTCTCTATGTAAACCTTTCGGTTTAAATCCTTAAAATACTTTCTCCTCACCCGTTCATTTTCCACTGAAACCATCCCTTTCTTCTAAAGCTGAATGGGAATTAATTCCCACCACATCCTCTTGTCTGAGCTGCCATACGGCGGCTCCCAGGTTAGTCTGTTCCGTATTGTCTATGTCAAATATGCGCTCCCAACTCTTCTTGATTTCTGACTTCAAGTATGGGTAGAAGGCGGACTGAAACACTTCCCAGTAAGTGGTCACACCCATCTGGTTCATTTTCTGTTCAAAGCGGGCCTCGTCCTCCTGCTCCTTCCCCACATAGGAAAGATTCAGAACCCTTTGCCACCTTTCACGGTCAAACAGCACCACCCGTTCCCTGGGAACAGACAGTTCCAGCAGATAACTGTCCGGAGACAAAAACACCCAGCCTGGGTCGAAAAAAAGCCAGACAGGAGATTCAGCTCCTTCGGGCGGTTTGACCATGAGCCTGGCCCTCTGTTTAAAAAAGCCATACGCCTCCTTAAACACCCAGGCGCTCTCCTCATACTTCTTGTCAATAAATTCCATCTTTACCTGGGAAAATCCATTCTCCCTGATACAATCAAGGACTGCATCTGTCTGAGCTGTCCACAAATGCAGCATGGAACCCGGGCTGAATCCATCCTCCTTATTATCCCTCAGCATATCAACCTCCATAGGCATATTCCTGACTTTAAACTATATTTTCAGTGTACATTGTTTTATAATATTTGTCAAAAAGAAAACGAAATCCCTTCCCGGCATTGTCCAATGTTCTACCATATGTCCCTATTTCATACAGTATAACAGGAGGTGCATATGAATATTTCACTAACAATAGCCGGGATACTGTGCGTATCCATACTGGGGACCCTTCTCCATTTCACCTACCGCTGGTCCGGCCGCAATCCCCTCATCGGCCTTATCGCTCCTGTCAATGAATCTGTGTGGGAACACATGAAATTGCTGTTTTTCCCCATGCTCCTGTTTGGACTGTGGAACCTAAAGGGAGTGACCGATGCCTGCCGCATATCTGCTTTTCACGCAGGACTGCTCATGGGGACGCTCCTGATACCGGTACTGTTTTACGCCTATACAAGCGTGCTGGGACGTAACTTCCTGGTATTGGATATCGCCCTGTTTTACATTTGTGTAATTGCTGCCTTTCTCATATACCGCGGATTGTCAGGGAGCTGTCGATTGGAAAAATACAGCCATGTGACATCCATGGCCGTGTTTCTTTTATTGATTTGTTTTCTGCTGTTTACTTATTTTCCGCCGGGATTTTCTATTTTTAAGGATCCGGAGAGGTGACAGAGCAGGACAGATCCATGATGGCTTGCTGAAGGTGCGGCGATGGTATGACAGCTTTTCCGGAATTATAATGCGATTAAATACTGACCGGAATGGTGCTTTGAAACGGCCCGGTATTGCCCGTAACAGGACTTCAAAATAGTTCGTTATCGTCCAATTTGAAATGTATAAACAGTCTGTTTTCCACAGAACATATATGCTGATTTGCGTAAGCTAATGCCCGCCATATATACTGCATAATCTTATCATACAGTACATCTGACGGGCATTTCCAATTCGTCTTTTATGCAGATCATAATGACGTTATACACGGGAAATACAGGTCTTATACAGGTGTTATATTCTCATAATTTGAACCATTCATATCCGTCAAACCAGCCGATTTATTTTACCGGACCGGCTCATATTCCATAGCAGAATCCTGTCCGGCAGACTCCACTTTGAATATGACAGGCCGCAGTCCGTCATTGCAGCTGCATATGGCGACTCCCGGCTTTCTAATCCAGTTTCCATAATAAAACAGTTCATTTCCCGTACCATGGACCAGGGAAAATACATACGGATGAATGGCTATCCATGCCCCATCACAAAACCCTTCAGGCTTAGCATAATCCACATAAAATATCTGCCCCTCCTTCATCAGGGGACAGGCAGTAAGGCCCTCTGCTCCGTATTCCCGGGCCAGCTCTTTGTCCAGGGTGGTTTTTAAAACAGTTATCTTTACTTTACTCATGTTCTCAACCTCCTTTTGTCACTGCGGTTTCCCGCTAATATAATATCAAGGCAGCTTAAGACATCTAATGTCGCTTTAAGCCGCCTAAACTGACAGTATCAATAAAATGGGAACGGGTTATCTTTACTTTCCGCAACTGCTCCGACATACCCTCCCCATCTTTTTTCTCCCGTGCATATTATTATATTTACAATCAATCATTTGGTTCCCTGATTCTGATTAACTCTATTTTGCCTCCACAGGTCAACCGCTCCGCCATAGACTTCACGCCCAAAATTTCCGTATTGGTATGACTTCCCACAAAGAGATTCATCCCGCAGAATCCAGCATATTGCTGTGAATACAGGGCATATTCCCCTGTAACATATGTATCACATCCCAGCTCCACTGCCGTCCTCATATCACTGGTCATATTGCCTCCGCCCGCAGCCACAGCTATCCGGCAGACCGGCCTGTCGTTATTCCGATGACAGCGCACATTTTCCTGCAATATATGAGAAAGGCTCGCCGCAAAAGACTCAAAATCCGTGGGAATAATTTCACCGGCAACACCTCCATAATACTGCTCCCTGTATGGCATGACCTTTTTACAGCCCTTCATCCCCAATGCCTGGGCCAGCGATGCGCTTGTACCAAAATCCGCATCGTCTAACGGTGCATGAAAAAAGGCATGTGTCATACCGGCTTCCCGAAGCATTTTATTACAATGTTCTTTCAATCCATATATAAATTCCCAGGAGTCATGGTGAGTAAGAAGAAAATCCACCCCTTTTTCTCCGGCTCGTTCTATGATCTCCCCGGTAAGATTTGTGGCATATCCAATGCACTTAATATCCCTTTCCGTTTCATTAAAAAATCCCCATTCTTCCGGAAATAAATGCAGTTTGTCAGAGTCAAACATACTCAGAAGCTGCTCTTTCAGGTATTTATATTCCATTGTTTTTTCTGTTTCTCCTTATAGTTATATTTTATTATTCTTCGCTTTGTTGGGATTTGTTTCTTTATTTTGTTCCGGTTTATCTTTCTTGTTCGCTTTGGTTTATCATTCTTATTTGCTCCAGTTTATTCCTATAGTTTGCTTCAATTTATCTTTCTTGTTTGTTCCACTTTATACCTTTAGTTTGCTTCAATTTATCTTTCCTGTTCGCTCCGATTTATCTCCCTGACTTTATATATTTTAACATTAATTCCCCATTTCCCGTACGTCCGCACAGACTATTAATTCGCATCATGACCTGAACTTTATCACGCTCAATATTGGTCTCTCTATACTGTTCACTGTCCCTGTTTACAACCACTTCTTCTATTCTTCTGTCCCTGGAAAACTGAACCTTATAAATACAAATTCCAGTCCAGCTCCGGTGAATATACAGGATATTATTTTCAAAATATTCAAACCACTTATCCTCCATTTCACATGGAATATGACCATTTTGAAGTGCGGAAAATTCACCTTCTGTCAGACTGATATCAATTGAAAATGACGCTGTTTTCTCCGGCATATCCAGTGTTTTCCAGTCTGTTTTTATGGCTTTATTCATAGTAATTATACCTGCCTTTCAGTGCTTTTGATAACTCTTGAATTACCAGGATTAAATGGAACATTACACGCAATTTCATCCCTTTACATTATGATTGAAACGGCAGTTTTTCGCCAAATAAGAATAGTTGATGATAACCGCTTTTTCTATTATTCTTCCCAGGTATATCCTCCACCCCACACCGGCAGAGGCATTGGAAGTACCTTCTTTCATATAGTAATAAAACATCCGCCCATTGCCAAATTCCGGGGTACAAACCGCCTCTTGCTCAAGTGCCTCCAGGTCCTCAGTGAAGAACCCGACTAGCGTTTTCTGCTGCATTTCGGACAGCGCCTTCCTGTGCTGGTAAAATGGGCCGGTGCCACAGAATATTCCAGTCCGCATGCATTATGGCGCATCTTTACATGAGCAAAAGCATTCTGATATTCTGATAAGACAGTGTATTCTTCCCCCACCAGAGCTTCCACCTGCTGCTGAAATTGCTCCGGCGTCTTCTTTTTACACGGGCTGATACAAATATGATTTCTTCCATGCATAACTGCACTGGGCGTCACCTCCCAGATCTCCCCACAATGATGGCAGCGGAATTTATGGGGTACTCCAAGCCTCGTGCATACATCGCTTTCCAATGTATATCCTCTTGCTTCTATTTCAGGGAGTTTCTGATAAAAACTCTGAATCTCGCGATTTCTCCTGGTTTCTGCTGAATGGATAATACGATTCCGTTTTCCGCAAACCGGACAGCCACGTTTCATAAAATCCGTATAAGTAATCTGGAATGTTTCATTACAAACCGTATGATACATTGTCATGGAAGTTTTACAATTTTTATAAATGCTCAGAACCTGTATTTCCTCTCCGTATTTCTCTGCAATTCTGCTCTGAATACGTGCAAGCTGTTTACAGTAAGGACAAGCGTGATGCTCCATAAACCATGTAGCAGAGCATTCAAATTCCTGCCCGCACTGATTGCAGAGGAACCGGATAGGTTTTCGGGTATTTACGTAAGAACCCAACATCTGAATCTGTGGATACTCCTGTTCACAGCAGATACCGGATCTGCTATTTGATTTTAGTTCCTCATTCGGTCTGTACTGCATTTTTTCCAAATATTTCTTCTGGTCCTGCAGCCGCATTTTCTGTTTCAAATATCGGATTCTTTTTTCCTGTTTATGCTGACGATTTTGTTCGGCCTGTTCCACTCTTGGACATCTTCCATCAAACAGACCGTCCGCCTCAGCCTTTTTCAATTTTTGGCAGACTGTAGAAGGGTGTACCTGAAGCTTTTCACCAATCTGTTTCTGAGTGTATCCTTGTTTGGATAGTTCTATCATCTGCAATACCATTGAGGTATTTGCGTCCTGTCTGACCTTCCCCCAATCCACACCATCTAACGGATAACATGCTAATTTACTTATAATCTCTTTTCGTATCCAATCCGGTTCCGATTTTCTGCAATCCAAATATATATACTGTAAATGCAGAACTTCTTTTGCAAACCGTTCCTTCTCCCGATCACGTTCCTGAATCATCTCCAACGACCACCCTCCAATCCGTTTGAAAACATCTGGAGCAAAATGCTGAAGGCCATGTACTTCCAAAAGAATTCCTTGCGGTTCATCGTAAAAATCGTATTTATAATGACTTCTCTTTCCTTCTTTTTCAAACGGTACCATGTATTGTCTATGAAAGGAGATATTCAGCTGTGCCAGAAACGCATTGACATACCGTTCCGGATAACTCATACCATCTCTGCAATAAGGGCAAGGGACATATTTTCTCTGATAAACAGTATGAATACTCTTGTCCCGCACCAATGAGCCGCATTCCTGACAATAAAAGTCTGCCAGTGTATGCGAATAACGGCTTCTCTCCCTTGGAATCTGCGGTTCTGCAAACCATAATGCGAAATCCGGATCCGTCTCAGCAATCGGAGGATGATAACAATGTTTGCATGTGCGCAGACGCCCCTGCTGCAAATAGCTTTCTCCAACCTCATATTGGTGGCCCCTTCCGCATTGCAAGGTATAGTATTTCCGGAAATGATCAGGTTTTTTCACCACCTTTTGTCTTGCAATTACAGCCATGCTGCCATGTTTTGTTGTAAATACATGACCAATCTCATAAGCATACTGTCCGCGTTTTTCATTCATGGGTTTTGAATCCTTTCACCTGTTCTTTCCCTGCTGCTTCAGTGTGCTTTTTTCGTTAATGCTGTGGTCACTTCGCAGTGCGGTGGGACGTATATTTTATACTACATGGCAAAAGTATTTCCATTACATAATGGTGGGGTAAATTTCTTCATCAATTTTACCTCTCTCACCCCTTTTGAACGAAAATCACCCCTTTATTAATAAATTTGCTCCTTTCAATAACCCTCCCACAAAAATCACACTTTCTTTAAGTAAAGTTATTTTGATTTTTTTTATCATATTCCAATGCTCTGTACTCTCTTTGCAATTCCTGTGACAGCTCTTCTTCGCTTGGAAGGTATAGTTTATACTTTGAAGCAAAAATCTGTGTTTCATTTTCCGGCAATGTATACTTTACTACAGATTCACTTTTATCCGCACAAAGCACAATTCCTATGGGTGGATTATCTCCTTCATTCATCAATTCACGTTCATAATAATATACATACATCTGCATCTGTTCCAAATCCTGATGTGTCAAATCTCCAATTTTTAAATCAATTAATACAAAGCATCTCTGTTGGCATTGATGTCGGTGCTGACTTTCTCCTGGGTGTCTATTACACTTCCTAACCAACAGTTTGTGGGATAGCCTTACAAAATCCTACGCAGTAATACGAATTCCCTTACAATCGCTGTTTCTAAAATAAAAGAAGCAGAAGAGTTGTATTCCTTTGAAAGTCGCATCTTTCTGGAATCCACGGAAATTTATCACTACCCACTCTTCTGCTATCTTCGTGATAAGGGTTTTAACTGCTCGGTTGTCAATCCTATCATCACTAAGAATAGCACAAATATGAATATACGAAAAGTACATAATGATCGTTTTGATTCAAAAAATCTGCTTTAGTTGGCTTGAAACCTGATTTAAAGTTTTCTCTTATGCCATCTGATCTTGCTCTTAACTGCCGTAATCTCTGTCGTGAATACTACGATTTAATGGATAACCGCAGTGCTTATGTGAATAAGCTTCAGTGGATAACCACTGCCCAAGCGTCTGCTTCCCGGATTTTTCCGCTCATCCATTCCCCGGATGCGCCCAATGCGCCAAAAAGTTATCCACCGTCATTTTGACGAACACCAGTCATCCCGGAATTCGCCTTTTCCCTTGTTTTCTGTTATACTTTCTATCATAGGAAGCAAGAGAAGAAGGCGCTGATATGGGTGGTAATTATGAAAAAGGCATGTATAACCAACTCATGGAAGTGATGGCACGGCTGGATGCGGTAAAACGCGACCTCCACACTGAAAAAGACGAGCATAAAGAAGACGTAGAACACCTGAATCAGAAAATCAATGGCCTTACACAGGAAAACCAGTTGCTGCGTGATGATAACGCACGCCTTAAAAGTATCCTGGATCACGACAGTTCCAATACCTCCCTGCCACCTTCCAGCGATCAGAAGGGCAGCCGCCCCCGTCAACACCTATAACGGGCGGGAAAAACCAGGCGGAAATCCGGAGGACAAAAGGGCCATAAAGGAACCACACTCACCAAGGCGGAGGAAACGATAAAATCAGGAAACTGCCGTCATGTGATAAAAGAAATCGAAACCCCCTCGGCGAAGGGCTATCTTACAAAATATGTTATCGATCTGGATGTGGCTCCGCTCATCACGGAACTCCATATCTACGCAGATGAAGCCGGGAGATTCCACGTTCCGCTTGAATACCGCAGTGATGTCACCTATGGCCCGAACGTAAAAGCGCTGTCGGTAGAACTGTACCGCGAAGGAGTAATGTCCAATGACCGGAGCGCTGCCTTCCTGAATGCGGCCGGTAATGGGCAGCTTGGCCTTTCTGACGGAAGTATCTACCACTTCTGTAAGGGCTTTTCGGAACGGGCGCAGGAGAGCTATGCCCATCTGGGGGAAAGGCTGCTGAACCAGAAGGTTGTATTAACTGATGCGACGGTTGTAAGCGTAAACGGGAAGCAGAACTACATCCGGAATTTTAGTGTGGGAAACACAGTCATCTATCATGCAATGAACGAAAAAACAATACAGTCGATGAAAAGCCTGCCATTTCTCAGAGAATTCACGGGGGGCCTGGTCCATGACCACGAAACGGCCCGCTACCATTTCGGGACGGGGCATGCGGAGTGCAATGTCCACCTCCTCCGCTATCTAAAGAAGAATACGGAGGACACCGGCCATTCATGGTCCGGGGAGATGGTATGCCTGCTATGCAGTGCGAACCGGGAACGGAAACACCAGATTGCCCAGGGATTGGAAGCATTTCCGGCTAAAGAGAGAGCCGGATTCGAGGAGAGGTATCAGGAGTTAATCCGCAAGGGGAGAAAGCAAAACGTGGAGACGAAGCACAGTTACGCCAAAAAGGAGGAACAGACGCTTCTGAACCGAATGGAAAAGTATCGTCAAAACCATCTGATGTTTCTGAATGATTTTGAGGTTCCGTTTGATAACAATATGAGCGAACGGGATGAACCGCCAAAAGATGGCAGGAGGATTCCGCAAGGTCAGCGGGAATGAAATGTACTGCTCGATTCTAAGTATCATAGAGACGTTGCAAAGTTGACATTTATTAGCTGGACATTTCGTTGACGGCTCAACAGGAATTGACCGCCATAATTGCCAGACAAACAGGCGCTGGAGCAAGGTTGGTTTCTCCCGCACTTTTTTACCCGCGCGGTCCATCATCCGATGGGCTCTGCCGTGTCCGCTGTGCCTCCTGGCTGTTCATCACCGCCTTGTTTTGATACATTTTCGCGTCGGCGCGGATGAAGGCGTCCTCAATGCTCTCTCCCGGCCGGGTGCAAGCGTAGCCGCCGGCGATGGAAATGGAGATCCCCAGTTCGTCCGACACGCTTTCCAGCGCCGCCGCCAGATTTGCCAGCAGCATCTCAGTCTGTTCCGGCGAGCTGTCCGGCAGGATCACGGTAAATTCATCCCCTCCGATACGGAACAGATGCTCGGTCGTTTCTGAGAAAACAGCGCGAAGCGCGTCCGCTACGCGGCATAGCACGATGTCTCCGACATGGTGTCCGAAACGGTCGTTGATCTGCTTAAAGCAGTTGCAATCCAGCATGACGCAGCAGATCGCCCGCTCTCCACTCTCCCGCTCCAACGTGTTCACCCGTTCCACATAGGCGGCCCGGTTGTAAAGGCAGGTCAGGGCATCCAGGTACACAAGCTGAAACAGGTGCTTTTCCCGCTCCAGACGCTCGTTTTGCCTTTGAATATGCAGGGTCTTGCGAATAGATTGCAGAAACACCGCATAGCAGGCCAGCACCACGGAGGCAAACGTAAGCCAGCTCGGTGCATATTCGGGGCGCTGTATCATCGGCTCGGGATAGGCAGCAAAAAATATGAGGAAAAAATAGATCAGCACGGTGCAGAACGCCATCGTTCCCCAGCCGGAGTCCACCGTGTCCAACAGAATGTGGTAGGTCCGCAGGCGTTTATGCCCGGCTGCCAAAAGCCCCGAAAACAGGACAACGACCACCACAAACGCCCCGATTGACCCGCCCTGGAACAGGATGCCCACATACCGCCCGATGAAGGCGATAATCAGCGTCACCGTGTCCACAAAGCAGAAGGTCAGCAAAAACCGGCTTCCCTTGTGTCGGGACAGCGCCAGAAACAGCAGGAAGCTGGGCACAGTCATGAAGATGGCCGCCGCCAGCGAAGCGGGGATCCCCCAGAGATAGACTCCCAAAAAATAGAACACCAGAATGACACCGCAACCGCCTATCATCAGCGCACGATATAAAAGCGTATTCTTTTTCATTTTGAAAATCATGGAATAAATGAGCAGGTCAAAAAGGATAACCGCCATGTCCGTCAGAACGGCAAAAATCTCCTCCAAAAAATCTCTCCCTTCAAATGTATTATTTTTCTCCTCATTACCGTTCCTTTCCTTTGGGGTCATTGACACACAAGTGTCCTGCTTCTTCTTAAAGATGGGGATCTGGATAACAGCATCTTCCCACCTCGTCCGCAAATTCCTTTTTCCATCCGAAGTCCGCATACCGACAGTACCAGCACTCCTGCACATCCACAGGTCTGATCCGCCGCCTTTTCCAGCATTCGCACACCTGCCTTGGCAGAATACAATCCTTCCTCGGACGAGCAAAATCTGTTTTCTCCTTCATTCGTATACCGCCTTTCTTTTTGTATGCCGCATGCCTCACCGCCGCTGCTCGTTTATCGGCTGCATATTTCACAAATTTCCCTTCGCCACCTCGATGCCCCGGGCATTTTGATAAAAGATCCCCTTAAAATAGCCCTTTTGATGTGTAAAAAAACCATGAAACCGTCACCAATCGAGTTTGACGTTCGGTGAAACTTCTTGTTATAATAAATTATAATTATGTTATTCGGCTTCTGCTGATAAGAGCAGCTTTCACACAATCCATTATAATAAAATCCGACAGGTTTCGGAGGTCGTGCGTATAAATGACATAAAATTGCGCATATTTTACATCCGAGCCACGAATAAAAGAAAAAGGGAGGGGATACCCAATGCTGCAAATCGCCATATGCGATGATGAGATTAAGGAACTGGAGCGCACCTATGGAATGCTGGAGCGGTATCGGGAACAGAAACCGGAGCTGGATATTGCCTTGCGGAAATTCGCCAGCAGCTACGATCTGTTGGAAGCCATTGATGCACGGGGCAGGTTTGACATCTATCTGCTGGATATTCTCATGCCGAACATCAACGGGATAGACGCAGGAGCTGCCATTCGGCAAAAGGACGGGGCTGCCGTCCTCATCTATCTGACCTCCTCCCCGGACTACGCGCTGGCGTCCTACCAGGTGGAGGCTCAGGGGTATCTGCTCAAGCCCTTTGCGGAACAAGTGCTGTTTCAGTGTCTGAATAAAACAGTGGATCGGCTGGATGCGGAGGACGCAAGACGGCTGCTGGTACATACAGAGCATGGAATTGAGGCCATCCCGTTTTGCAGGCTTTGCTATGTGGAAACCTATAACCGCCGCCTGTACTGCCATCTGTCGGACGGGACAACAGTGAAGAGCCTGACGCTGCGGGGACGGTTTGAGGAAATCATCCAGCCGCTGTACGGGGATGGGCGTTTCGTACAGACCGCCGCCGCTTTCATCGTGAATATGCAGCATGTCCGCTCAGTGGTCACAAAAGGATTTGTTATGACGGACGGGGTTGACATTCCGATTTCCAGAACCTTTGCCAAAGCGCGGAAAATATATTTGAATTATCTGCTGGAAAGGGGGAGGGAAACTTGACTATCTCATATGCTGTCCAAACCATACTGCGCCAGCTGGTGGCCAGCGGCTTTCCCATCGCCCTGATTTTTGCCATGTCGCGCTTCAAGTACAGCAGGAAGACCGTTTGGCTCTTTTTTGCTGTAATTGCCGTGATTGGCACTGTGGTCAATTCCGCCCTCATTTTCACCATGGGTCCCGATCGGATGAAAAAGGCCTATGCCCTGGTGCTGCTGGTTCCCAGTCTGTTATTTTTGCTGCTTGCCACCAAGGATAGACCATCCCAGCTCCTATTCAGCTTTTTTACGGCAATCAATGCCGTTTATTTTACCGCTATATTGTCCCGTTTCCTGCTGGGCGGGGCGACGGACATGGAGAACAGCCTGATTTAGCTGGATGCTTTGGTACGGGGCGCTTTCTTTTCGGTAATCCTCTTTTTGTTTGTGCGGTATCTGCGGAAGCCCTATCAGTTTCTGGCGGAGCATATGAGGAAAAGCAGCTGGCGGGTGCTCTGCGCAATTCCCATGCTGTTTTTTTGCCTGGTGATGTTTTTGGGGCTGTATCCCCATGTCCGCACGGATAATCTGCTGGGCGTGACCTTCCTGTATGTGATACTCGGTTTCGTCTATTTCATCATTTATCAGGTGTTCCATAGCAACTATTCTTTATTGAAAATTCAAAACCACAACGACGCCTTAATGTCTCAGGTGCGGGCAATGGAGCGGCAGGCGGAAATGCTTCGCCAGAGCAATGAGCAGGTGCGAATCTACCGCCACGATATGCGCCACTACATTGCCGAGGTCACAATGCTGCTAAAGGCAGGGGACACGGCGGAGGCCCTGATGGTGCTGGCAAATGCACTGGAAAATGCCATCCAAGCCTGCGAAAAGCTGCCGGAGGAAAGGGAAAAGAAAATTGCGGTGCGAATTCTCCATATCCCCCATCTTGTACTGGAGGTAGTCAATACCTATGACGACGAGAAGCAGTTTGACAATGAGGGGCTGCCGGTAGCCAAAGAGAGTGGTCACGGAATCGGCACCCGAAGCATTGCCACATTTGTGGAAAAATACGGTGCAGTGCTGGATTATCAGGCGGATGGATCCATGTTCCAGCTTAGGTTTCTGGTGAACAACTCCTGACATACCAACCGCTGCTAACTCAAGGGGACGCCTCACGGTTTCCCCTTCTTTTTTTATCCTGCAAATCAATGCCCCGCCCTTTGTAGGCGGCGATTCCCCCACCTGCCACTGGTGGATGTTCTCCCGTTCGGTGTGTACGACGTAGGATAAAATCTGTAATACCAAATCTGCGATAAAGCTGCCTATGTTGTCTCAAAAGTCTAGTAGAATCTCTACGCACTCACTATGGAGCGTTTACAAACATAAAAGAGATTTGGGAGTGAAATGCTTGCATCTAGCTATATACATTATAAAACAAATGGTAGTTAAATACCAGCCACCCTAATATTTGGCACTTACGATGAAGAATAAATTCTCTAATTTCTTCGCTAATCAAAGAAATAGAGATTTTCCCATATGATGATTCAGAGCTGCTTCTGAAGTCCATTTTATTCCATTTTCCGGTGTATAAGGGCGGTGGAGATGTTTACGAATTTTTGTGGGACAAAAGTACGCACGTCTCAACATGGGTAGAGGTGGTAAAAAGAATGCCAAGAGGGTATTTTCTCCCCTTGGCGGAATGTTTAAATCCACTTAAAATGATTGCCAAATAATATATGTTTGTATACATTAGGACATCGATATAATGAAAATGGTATCATGTATCTTTACCATGATGATGTCATTCGATTGTTTGCTGCCCAACAGGGATATAATAAACTTTTAGACATCTTAAAGGATGGTCTTAGAGATAAAGAAGATCCATTTCTGCTATTTTTTATGGAACAGCTTGAACCAATATATCAAGCCTTAGAGACCAATGATATGCAGTTACTGTTTGACACGCTGAAACTAAAGCGTTATCCTATCACCAAAAAAGCTGAAAAAGTTAAATGGAAAAATCTACAAGAAGCTTTGAAAATAGCACGCCAAAAAAACAGTGTAGATGTTCTCCAAACGGTATTTGAATCAAAGTTGATTCCGATTCCGGCAAAGATTGACGGGTATTATGATCTATATCTAAATGCACCAGAAACAATGTATTCGGGAGCCAATGTGACAATTAAGGATTTTTTGGACATAGAATACGAACAGTTTTTGGCAGCAATCAATTATTTTCATCCGGAAGCAGACTTTTCTACGGAGCATGGCGTTAAAGGCGAGGAATACGATAATGTGATTTTTGTTATAAGCAAAGGATGGAATCAGTATCAGTTTGAAACTTACGCCCCTATGATTAAAAACGGATATCCACAGGATAAAGAGGCAGCATACATAAGGAATCGCAATTTGTTTTATGTGTGTTGTTCCAGGCCTAAAAAACGGCTTTATTTTTTCGTTTCTGTCCCTATTGATCGAGTGTTTAGAAAATTCCTTACAGAAATGGTTGGAGAAGATAATATTCTTACGTATTCAGAATTCCTAAATTCTCAGAATCACAGCAAAACTGAATAGCGTTTGATATAAGGCCCGCCGCCCAATAGGACGACGGGCCTTATATCACTGTTGGTCAGAATATTGTCTGCATAGCAGTCAAATCAATCTCTGCATCCTTCATGACAGAACGCATGTGTTCTTCCATATATGCCCAATCAGGTATATATGTTCCATCCATCCGTTTCACTGCTGGCAACTTAACTTTTAATTTGAGCATTTCAGCCCGTGTCATTTTTCTAATAAAATCATACCTGCCATTTAATATCGACTTGATAACCGAGTTCAAAAACAATCCCTCGTTTCTTGTCCATTCGTGTGTTTTGGCGTACATCCCCTGCACGTGTGGATAACCGATAAAATCTTTCTCCTGATAGAAAAAGGAATCCGTGCTTTTCGCTGCGGTGTCAGTAAATGTAATAGTCCCAGCCTTTTCTGTACAATCTAAATTGGAATATCCACCAACGCCATTATTAAATCCTGTGTTTACAACAACTGGGTTCGTACCATCGTCTTCAAAAAGTTCAATATTGATTTTCTTGTAAGCCTTGGTTGGATGAATATCAAATAAATCTCCAATAGTAAATTCCTTCCATTCAGAAGTATTCACCTCATGTTTTTCGTTATCGGCTTTCATTAAACTTGCAAGGTTTACCTCAGATTCTTTCACGATCTCTGACATATATTCATGCATGTATGCCCAGTCAGGCTCGCCAGTAACATCAACAGGAAGTGAAATAGGTAACAATCTCGCTTTGTCCCATACACATTTATTATCGTAACTAAATTTGTCCTTAATAGATTTCTCCATGACAGTTGCCAAAAACATCAGTGTAAATGGGGAATCAATTGCTGATTTTGACTTCACCAGATATGCATCCCATAAAACACCCGTTTTCTGGGGTTGGGCGTAAACGTCTCCAGTAGCAATGGCACCGTTTTGCACGATATCTATTGTCATTTCAGCTATATCGAAATCGCTTTCTCGTCCGTAATACATAATTCCATTATTTCCGTGCTTGGCGTTTACTAACGGAAGATTAAATTCTTCATTTTGTTCTTCGGATACATCCAACGCTTTATTGAAATTTTCGTTTTTTATATCAAGTTGAAGTTTTTCAAACAAATCACCAATAATGAACTCTTTCCACTTACTTGTATCAATCTTCGTCATCACTGTCACCGCCTTTCTGCATTACAACGGTCACAGTATCGTTTTGGACTCCAACACGGCTCGAATACATTGCTGTAGTCATTAATTTCTCACCAAATAATTTCGCATCAATGCCCTTCTGAAACATCAGATAATCTATCGCAGTCTTGCGGAAATCCTCTTCGAAAATTTCAAAAGGTTTCTGTGGCATCTGATATGATAAATGCTCAGTAGGATCAATCCACTGACACGTATTGTCGCCAGATTGCTTCTCCATCACTTCAACCCAATGTGCCTCGATAGCTGCCCACTTTCCGTAAATATCATGCCGTCCTTTGTTTTTAACTGTTGCAAGTCCATCAGACTCCATATAGCAAGCAAAGAATTCCTTTCCATCCTGCCCAACGCCAGCTTCAAATACAAAAATGCTTGTAGTGATACCAATACCAAAGAACAGGTCTTCAGGTAATTTAATGACTTTCCGCAGACGATGATTCTTCAGAATGCGCTTTATCTGCGCTTTACTTGCCTTTTCTAACTTCTTATCAGGCAAGATAAATGCACATTGGGTGTGTGCAGGAACATTATCCAGCACATTCTCAACAATTGTCATACACCCGTATTTATTCTCGTACGGCGGGTTCATCAAAACTTTTGTAATAGGCTTTGATTTCATCCACTCACATGCAGACTCTGTACGGGCGTCCATCTGCTCAAGGTTTGTCTTACCATCTTTATGAATTAGCATGTTTGCGCATGCCAGTGCATAAATCTCGCGGTCAAATTCAATTCCGTAAAGATGACTTGACTTAATCTCAGCAGCTGTATCGCTTTGCATTCCGCCAGCTTCTCGTATCATATTCGCCATAGCCTTTACGAGAAAGCCACCAGAACCGCAAGTTGCGTCCAATACGTAATCATCTTTATTCACATCAAGAATTTTATACATAAAGTCGGTGATATGCTCAGGTGTAAATACCTGACCAGCTTCGGACTTCTTCTTGTACCGATTAAATTCGTTAAAGAAGATACCCATGACGTCTTCGCCACGCCACTCATTTGAGTTGACACACTCGGAGATCTCAACAACCCAGTCGATAAAATCATTGATTGCCTTCTGATTGTCCGTTGTATTCATTTTAATGTCAGAATATTCTTCCAACAAAATATCAATTTTTGCATTTTGCTTTCGGCTATCTTCGAGCGATTTGGACAGCGTCGAATGAATTGCTGTATGAAACGTCGCATACCCCATATCTTTCAGACGCTGCAATCCAGCACCATAACGTTCAGCTACTAAAGCGCATGCAGTAAAAATCATGCGATGATACAGATTTTTAATACCGAATTCAAAATGCAGTCCATTATTGATCTTTGCAGTTAATTCATAGATTCGCTCTTTATCAATACTATCCACGGTATACAGCGACAGATAATAGCTAACACTCTGCAACTTGGTGGGTGTCTTTACTTCCTCTTCACCTTTGAAAACACGAATATCTTCTCCGTTATATAGAATTCCTACAACCTTCTTATATTGTGTTTGCATAATACGCACGTTTTTCAGAACTTCCTCAACCTGCGCTTGCCCAAGAGTAATACGAGTTGCTTTCGTTTCCAGAACAACTGCAACCTCATTTTTATTATTCGGTAGATACCAACCATCTGGTTTATCGGCTACTCCCTGGAATTCAAGCTGATTGAATGTAGTAAGCTGCCCAACACCAGCACGCGCAATTTCACTATCAACCAAACCAAGAGCTTCACGAGCTAAGTCGCGAACAGCATCTTCTGTCATATTCTTTGCCATATTCATCAACCTCCCTCAAATCATTTGAAAATGTTTCAGTGCGTCCATGATGGCCGCTTCCTTTTCTGGCGGACACTTTGGCACTTTCGGATTTTCAGATTTGGACAGGTTATAATTCTGGCCAACCTCTAATCCGCACTTGCGTTTAATTTGCGAGATATACAGGCTGGATACTTTCAAATGATGCTTATCCCAGACGTATGCCTTGATTTCCTCATAGGTGGCCTTTGTCTCAGCAGTCGTGGCGTCCAGCTCATCCAAGTCCAGGTCGATCTCTATGGTGTCATCCGGCTTTTGTTGGGACAAAAGAACTACCGTCTCGCAGTGCACCGTCCCCGGAAACATATCACAACACCTCCCTCTCTCCACCACATACCCCCCATCCGCCAAGTACCTCAAATCCCTGGCCAGCGTTGCCGAGTCGCAGCTGACATAAACCACCCGTTCCGGCCTCATTTTGAGTATAGTATCCAGACAAACCGCATCACACCCTTTTCTAGGCGGGTCTACCACAATCACATCCGCATGGACATGATTCTTTTCAAACCGCTCCGGCAGTACTTCCTCGGCCTTTCCCACAAAAAACTCCGCATTATGAATGCCGTTTATTTCTGCATTCCTCCTGGCATCCTCTATGGCCTGGGGCACAATCTCCACACCATACACTTTCTTAGCCTTCTGAGCCAGGAATAATGAAATAGTGCCAATTCCGCAATACAAATCCCAAACAATCTCATTTCCCGTAAGTCCGGCATACTCCAGCGCTGTCCCATAAAGCCGTTCTGTCTGTACAGGGTTTACCTGGTAGAATGAAAGCGGCGATATCTGATATTTCACATTTCCAATGTAATCTGTAATATATCCAGGTCCATAAAGGTTCACAATCTCCTTCCCCATTATTACATTCGTTTTTTCCTGATTCACGCTATAGGAAATACTGGTCATGCCTTTAATCCCATCCACACCAGTCAGCATCTCCACCAGCCGCTCTTTACCGGGAAGCTTGTTTCCATTTATCACCAGACAAACCATAATTTCGCCTGTCTTAAATCCCTTCCGAATCAGGACATGCCTCACCAATCCCTTATGTGAGAGCTCATCATAGGGCTCTATCTTCATTTCCTTCATGAACTGCTTTACAATATCCAGAATCTCCCTATTCTCCTCAACTCCCAACAGGCAGTCCTCTGCTTCAACAATGGCATGTGTCCGCCCTGCATAGAATCCGGCAATTACATTTCCGTCCTTATCTTTTCCAAAAGGGAACTGGGCCTTGTTCCTGTATCTCCAGGGCTCCTCCATCCCCATAATAGGAAGCATATGAATCTCATCCTCAGCAAATTTGCCTATACGAATCAGATTATTCATCACCTTCCGCTCTTTAAATTTCAGCTGTTCTTCATAACTCATGGCCTGAAGCTGACAGCCTCCGCATTGCCTTGCTACCGGGCATGACGGAATGACACGAGAGGCTGACGGTTCCAGAACTTCCATGAGCCTGGCAAATCCATAAGATTTCTTCATCTTCATGGCCTTTGCCCGCACCACGTCGCCAATCACAGCATCCTTGACAAACCAGATATAGCCATCCACTTTTCCCACACCTGCTCCGTCCTCATTCATATCCTCTATTGTAACAATAAATTCCTGATTCTTTTCCATACCATTTCACCTGTCCTGTATTCAAACTGTTATTATGCTCTATTATTGCTCTCGATTTTTTCAACCCATTATTTTATCTCATCGTCCCGTTATCCCATCCCGCTATCCCATCCCACCATCCCACTATCCCATCCCATCATCCCACTATCTCATGCCACCATCCCGCTATCTCATCCCACCATCCCGCTATCCCATCCCATCATCCCGCTATCCCATCCCCGCCCCCATTATCACAAAAGGCCGAAAACACACTGGTCAAGGACACATCCTGCAATCCCGTACCCAAACTAAATGTTTTCAGCCTTATATATTCGGTCCTGTTATTTCTCTATATTATCCAACCTTAACGCCTATTCCGTTGTCTTTCTGATATTAGACTCCAGCAGCCTGTTGTATCCCAGCCATCCTTTATTCTCCCCGCCGGACTGCAGCGCCTCTATCATGGTCTCCATCTTGGCATCCGTATTATCGGCAAAGTTGAGGGCCAATGCCTCCAAAAGCGCCGGCTTCTTGGGGGAGCCGTACTCTAATTCCCCGTGATGGGCCAGAATACAGTGTTTAAGCTCTGTAGCCAGCTTCTCCGGGAATCCCGGTATAGAGCGGATGCTTTCACCCACCATCTCAGTACCAATGATAATATGGCCCAGAAGCTGTCCATCGTCGGTATAATCATTCTCCGGGAAGCGTGAAAGTTCCCTGGTCTTACCAACATCGTGGAAGATAGCTGCTGTCAGCAGCAAATCACGGTTAATCATCGGATAATATCCGGCATAGTAATCACACAGCTTTGTCACACTGAGCGTGTGTTCCAGCAGGCCGCCAACGAATCCGTGATGCACGGTTTTAGCCGCGGAATGGAACTGGAACGCCTTTGCAAATGCCGCGTTCTCCACAAAATAGCCGCTCAGCAGCTTCTGAAGATAGGGATTCTTCACACTTCTTATGTATCCCAGCAGCTCCTCGTACATTTTCTTTATATCCTTCTTTGACACCGGCAGGTAATCTGCCTCCACATACTCTCCCTCCTGCGCCCTGCGTATCCGGCGTACATTCAGCTGAAAGGAGCTCTGGAACAGGGTCACATCCGCCTCCACATGAACGTAATCCATGGTCTCAAATTCCCCGACTCCGGGAGAACCCAAATCCCATATTTTGGCGTCAATGGTACCTGTCTTGTCCTGCATTACCAGATTGCCGTATTCCTTTCCATTCTTCGTGAGGGCAATCTGCTTGTTCTTACACAGGTACACATCTGCAATGTGCATACCTTCCCTGAAGGTGTCGATATATCTCATGTTCAATTTTCCTCTTCTTTCTATTTTATAAACCTATTTTATAAATCCACTTTTAAAACCCACTTGAAAAACCCACTTTTAAAACCCAATGATTACCCTGTCTATACGCCTGGCAATTCATACCGCCTCATACCGCCATCAGTTCCATTCATTCCACTCCCTGACAGCAACGCAGCCAGGCGGTTAACACTGCCTGGCCCCTTTGCCTGACTTCTTACATTACCTGGCGCAAACTGCCACCTGTCCACTGCCGCCGCCGGGTATCAAACTCTCCGGCTGTCATCTCTGCCCGGCTCCAATTCCTTTCAAAAGCCCAGCCGCTACCTGGCGCCAACCGTCACCGAAAACTCAATTTCCGTATATTCATCCTTGCCGTTTCTCAGGACCGCCACCTTAATCTTATCTCCTGCGTGCAGGCTTTCCACCTGGTTCTGGAAATCCTTCAGGCTTCCCACCTTCTCGCCGTTCATCCATGTGATGATATCCCCTGGCTGTATGCCTGCGTTGTATGCAGGGCCGTCTGTCACTGCCGATATCACATAAATGCCGGAAGGCATTCCGCTGTCCGCCATGGCCTGGCTCACTTCCTGGCCCTTGATGCCGAAATACGGGGCCGGGATACCGTTGCTCATCATTTCCAGTATACCTTTATAGTCAGATATGGCCACCACTGTGGTCATCCTGCACACTCCATCCTCGTCGTATTTGTCCGTGACCCACCCGATGAGCTCACCCGAAGTATTCAGGAGAAATGTTCCCGCCTCCGCGTCTCCGCTGGCGCTGGTATAGAACACCCTGGAGCTGCCGTCCACCGTATGGACATTGCGCACCACATAGGATATATTTCCATAATCGCTGGAATGGACAATACCCGCCGGCGCGCCGATAGCCACCACCATGTCGCCCTGCTTTACCCCGTAAGAGTTGCCCAGTTTGATGGCCTCCACCTTCTTAAACTGCTCGCTGTCCATCTGGCCCGCGTCCACGCTTACCACAGACAGTCCCATAATGGTATCGCTCTGCTTCACGATTCCGGCCATCATGGTTCCGTCCGGAAACGCTACCTCAATGGAATCAGCTGCCTCCACAGCCTTGTCCGGCGTGAGAATCAGTATCTCAGTGCGGGTCCTGGCTATGACCACTCCGGAGAACTGTCCTGATGTCTCGATGGGATTGTCAAACCAGTCCTTCTCATGCTGAATGGAATGGACCACCACCAGACTGTCATCCGCGTCACTGGCAATGGTGCGAAGATTGCTGTACAGTTTATTCAAATCATCAATGGAATAACGGTACTTCTCCATCTCAGAGCGTACCATCTCATCCACAGGCTGTGGATGGGCCGGTTCTGGGGGCTCGGTCTCTGCCGCCGCAGGAGCCGTGGTTTCCGGCTCATCCTTTGGTATGGTAATCTGGCTGCTCTCCTCAGGAGTCTCCTGACCTAAAATCCTTTCAGCCACAGGTCTGCTCACAACAAAACAAATGGCCGACAACACGCCAAACAGAACGGCACAAAAAATGGTCAACAGGATTTTCCGGGCAATCTGCCGTCTGGTCATTGGCTGCCGGACAATCTTCTCATTAATAAAGCGATGGGACTTGTCCGGAGTCTGGTCCTGCCGGTCTAAATCTCTATGCTGGTCAGCACGTTTATCCGCCATAGTACTCCTCCTTGCGAAGACTCTTACCCTCTATTATACGTTTCTTCCCAGTATTATGCAAGATTTTATATATGAAAAGATAGTAAAAAAGATAGTAAATATCGTTTTTTATGGTATAATTTAAATGTCGGCTTTTGGGAAAAAGTCCTTTTAAATCCAGCATTTTTACGGAAATCACAGGTGAAATCAATGAATCAGAAAGCGTTAAAAACTTTAGAATATGATAAAATCATAAACCAGCTCACAGAATATGCGGCTTCTCCTCTCGGAAAGGCCCTCTGCCAGAACCTCTCTCCTTCCTCTGATTTGGAAGAAGTGCGCACCTGGCAGGCACAGACTACGGATGCAGTGACACGGATCCGTCTCAAAGGTTCCGTGTCATTTTCAGGTATCAGGGATATCGGAGATTCCCTGAAACGCCTGGATATCGGCAGTTCCTTAAGCATACCCGAACTGCTCTCCATAAGCTCCCTCCTGACCGTGGCAGCCAGAGCCAAGGCCTACGGACGCCATGACGGGGAAGATGACCCAAGGGGAACCGGCGAACCCCAGGATGACTTCGACTCCCTGGAACCCCTGTTTGCGGGACTGGAGCCGCTGACCCCTCTGAACAATGAAATCAAACGCTGCATCCTCTCTGAGGACGAGGTTGCGGATGATGCCAGTCCGGGATTATCCCATGTGCGCCGTTCCATGAAGGTGACAGCTGACCGCATCCACACCCAGTTAAACTCCATCCTCAACTCCAACCGCTCCTATCTTCAGGACGCAGTTATCACCATGAGGGACGGACGTTACTGCCTTCCGGTAAAGTCAGAATACAAAAACCAGGTATCCGGAATGGTCCACGACCAGTCAGCCACTGGTTCCACCCTTTTCATTGAGCCCATGGCCATTATCCGGCTGAACAATGAGATGCGGGAACTGGAGATACAGGAGCAAAAGGAAATCGAAGCGGTTTTAGCCTCCCTGAGCAATCAGGCAGCGCCCTGTACAGAGGAGCTTCGCATGGACATGGAGCTTTTGGCGCAGCTGGACTTTATTTTTGCCAAGGCAGTAATTTTTTTTGCCCAGGGCGGGCCTGGCCCGCCATTACAAGTGCAGCGCCCCTGTGTTCAATGACAAAGGCTATATCCATATCAAGGACGGACGCCATCCCCTTTTGAATCCCCAGGCCGTTGTACCTATCAACGTATGGCTGGGCAGGGAGTTTGACCTGCTAATCGTCACCGGCCCAAATACAGGCGGCAAGACTGTTTCCTTAAAAACAGTGGGTCTGTTTACCCTTATGGGGCAGTCCGGGCTTCACATCCCTGCGTGGGAGGGATCAGAGCTGGCTGTATTTGACCAGGTATTCGCGGACATCGGGGATGAACAGAGCATTGAACAGAGCTTAAGTACCTTTTCCGCCCATATGACTAATATTGTGCGCATTTTAAATGAAGCCGATTCCCGGTCCCTCTGTCTTTTTGACGAGCTGGGCGCGGGTACGGATCCTACAGAGGGAGCGGCCCTGGCCATTGCCATCCTCTCCTTCCTGCACAACATGAAGTGCCGCACCATGGCCACCACCCATTACAGCGAACTGAAGGTATTTGCCCTCAGCACGCCCGGAGTGGAAAATGCATGCTGCGAATTCAATGTGGAAACCCTGCAGCCCACGTACCGGTTACTCATCGGTATTCCCGGCAAGAGCAATGCCTTTGCCATTTCCCAGAAGCTGGGGCTGCCCGGATATATCATTGACGACGCAAAATCCCATCTGGAGGCCAAGGATGAGTCCTTTGAGGATCTGTTAACCAGTCTGGAATCCAGCAGGCTGACCATTGAGAAGGAACAGGCTGAAATCAACGCCTATAAGGATGAAATTGCCTCCTTAAAAAACCGTTTGACCCAGAAGGAAGAGCGCCTGGACGAGCGCAAGGACAAGATTCTTAAAAATGCCACCGAGGAAGCCCAGCGCATCCTGCGGGAGGCCAAAGAAACCGCGGACCAGACCATCAAGCAGATTAACAAGCTGGCTGCCAGCTCAGGCGTGGGCAAGGAACTGGAAGCAGAACGCGCCAGGCTCAGGGACCAGTTAAAGAAAACAGATGAAAAGCTGACCGTGAAACCAAAGGGACCCAGCCAGCCCATCTCGCCCAAGAAACTGAAAATAGGGGACGGTGTCAAAGTGCTGTCCATGAACCTGAAAGGCACCGTAAGCACCCTGCCCAATGCCAGAGGCGATTTATATGTCCAGATGGGCATTCTCCGTTCCCTGGTGAATATCCGGGATTTAGAGCTTCTTAATGAAAAGGACATAAGCGCCACACTGGGAGACGGAAGTTCCATAAGCTATGGTGGAAAGGCCGCCAGAGGCAAGGGAAGCGGCAGCAGCCAGATTAAGATGTCCAAATCCTCCACTGTGTCCGCTGAGGTCAACCTCATAGGCATGACTGTGGACGAGGCAGTGCCTGCCATGGAAAAATATCTGGACGACGCCTATCTGGCCCATCTCCAGACAGTGCGCGTGGTCCATGGCCGTGGAACCGGAGCCCTTAAGAACGCGGTGCACAAGCGCCTGCGCCAGCTCAAATATGTAAAGGAATTCCGCCTGGGCCAGTTTGGAGAAGGCGATTCAGGCGTAACCGTTGTGACATTTAAGTAGAAATCAGCAGCAAGGAGGAACTATAGCATGGCAGAGAAGCAGAGGATTCTGATTGTGGATGATGATGCAAATATTGCAGAATTAATCTCCCTCTACCTGATGAAAGAGTGTTATGAGACAATGATTGTGGGGGACGGCGAGGAAGCCCTTAAGGTATTTCCGGAATTCAAGCCCAACCTGGTACTGCTGGACCTGATGCTTCCCGGTATAGACGGTTATCAGGTCTGCAGGGAGCTGCGCGCTTCCTCCCAGGTACCGGTCATCATGCTGTCCGCAAAGGGAGAGATTTTCGACAAGGTACTGGGGCTGGAGCTGGGGGCAGATGATTATATGATTAAACCCTTTGACTCCAAGGAACTGGTGGCCCGCGTCAAGGCAGTGCTGCGCCGTTACCAGGCAGCACCGGCCCCGGCTCCATCGTCCACTGAACAGCAGGGCGAGTACGTGGAGTACCCGGACCTGATTGTGAACCTTACCAATTATTCCGTAATCTATATGGGCCACTCCGTGGAAATGCCGCCAAAGGAGCTGGAGCTTCTGTATTTTCTGGCGGCTTCCCCCAACCAGGTATTTACCAGGGAACAGCTTCTGGACCATATCTGGGGTTATGAATACATCGGGGATACCCGCACCGTGGATGTACATATCAAACGTCTGCGGGAAAAGATAAAGGATCACAACAGCTGGGCCATCACCACGGTCTGGGGAATCGGCTATAAATTCGAGGTGAAACGATGACCCGTTCTCTTTATTCCAAATTTATACTGGGATATCTGATTTTCGGTCTGCTGGGTTTTATCGCCATTGCCACATTTTCATCAAAAATGACCCGTGACTATCTGGTCCAGAGCAAGGCGGACGCGCTGTATGACGAGGCAAATATCATCGCCTCGTCATGCAGCACCATGTATCAGGGGAAACGGCTGGATTCCGAGGAGGTTTCCACCCAAATACGGGCGCTGTCCCACTATCTGAGAGCTGAGATATGGGTGGTCAACCGACAGGGCACCGTGGTTATGGACAGCCTGGGCGGTTCCAGGGTCCAGTCCTCCATAAACGGCTTTGACCCGGCATCCATCGGAAACCGGTCCTATACCATAGGGGATTACTATGGGATGTTCAGCGGGAACGTACTCAGCGTGTCGGCACCCATCACAGGGAATTACAACACCTACGGTTATGTGCTGATTCACCTTCCCATCAGCGAAATCAACCAGTCCCAGAACGGCATCCTGAGCATCCTTTACATCACATCCGCTGTCCTGTTCGGCCTGTCCCTTATTATTCTTCTGGTATTTACCCAGACCGTGTACCTGCCCCTTCGCAAGATTACAGTGGGTGCCAATGAATATGCGGCCGGAAATCTGGATTACCGGATTGATGTCAAGACCCACGACGAGATGGGTTACCTCTCCGACACCCTGAATTACATGTCCGATGAGCTGAATAAGATGGAGGAATACCAGAAGAATTTCATTGCCAATGTATCCCATGACTTCCGCTCTCCCCTGACTTCCATCAAGGGATATCTGGAAGCCATTCTGGACGGCACCATACCGGCTGAAATGTATGAAAAGTACCTGTCCAGAGTCATATCCGAGACAGAACGCCTTCACAAGCTGACAGAGAGCATGCTTACCCTTAACTCCCTGGATGCCAGGGGCTACCTCTCCAGGACCAATTTTGATATCAACCGTGTCATAAAGGATACGGCAGCCTCCTTTGAAGGCACCTGCGAGTCCAAAAATGTAAGCTTTGATCTTACCTTCTCAGACGACATCCAGATGGTCTTTGCCGACCTTGGAAAAATACAGCAGGTCATGTACAACCTTATTGACAATGCCATCAAGTTCAGCCATCACGATTCCACCATCTACATCCAGGCATCGGGGCGGTATGAAAAAATATTTGTGTCGGTCAAGGATACAGGTATCGGCATACCCAAGGACAGTTTAAAGAAAATCTGGGAACGTTTTTACAAGACGGACCTGTCCCGCGGCAAGGATAAGAAGGGCACCGGACTGGGCCTGTCCATTGTAAAGGAAATCATACAGGCACACGGCGAGAACATTGACGTGGTCAGCACGGAAGGCGTGGGAACAGAGTTTATTTTTTCACTGCCCCGTTCCACTAACCTTTAGGAAATGTCTGTAACACCGGATTTCAGGAGCTTATGGGAATGTTTCCCAGTATACAAATGTTTTATAATATCGTAAGATATTTACCAGGAAATTGTGATATAGTTATATTATGGTGAAATGTATAATTCATTCCAAAATGATTTAAAAAGAAAGGACAGGCAGACATGAATACATGGAAAAAAGTGGGCACCGCATTGTTAGTTGCTTCCCTTATTTCTTCCGTCCTGGCTCCTGCAGCCATGGCGGCAAGCAAGAAAAAGGTAGGCAAGATTTACCTCACCATTGACTCCGACATACGCACCGGACGTGATGGAGGAGATGTGGAGGTCACTGCTACCGGAGACAATACCGGTCTTTATTATGTAGACTCCTGGGAGGTCACCAATGATGATGGAGACACCTGGAGCAGTTCCAAACCGCCTCAGGTAGACATCATCCTGGGGGTGGAGGATGAGGAGGAATACTATTTTTCCAATACATCATCCAGCAACTTCAAGCTGACCTTAGGCTCCTCCAGCAAATACCGCTTTGATAAGATTAAATTCGTAAACGCTAAACGTCAGGACAGCAACGCCACTCTTATCCTTACGGTCCAGCTCGTATTTGACAAGGATGCGGATACCAGCGCAGCTGCTGCCCCCTCCAACCTTCAGTGGGATTCCGCCCACAATGGTAACGTTTCCTGGAACGAGGTTTCAAGCGCCAAATATTATCAGACCCAGCTGATTAAAAATGGAGCTGCCATAGGCGAAATCAAGGACATCTATAATACCTCCTATGATTTCAGGGAGCAGATTACGGCACCCGGCACCTATCAGTTCAAGGTCCGCTCCGTAAAGTCCAGCAACAGCGCCAAGAGCAGCTGGAACACATCCGGCTCATGGACAGTAAGCGAAGCAGATATCGCTGCCCTGGGCAATACTGTCTCGGACAATTCCCAGCCAGCGGCAGGCACCTGGCAGACAGCAGCGGACGGCCGCTGGTGGTACAGCAATGCAGACGGCTCCTATCCGGTTTCCAGCTGGCAGCAGATTAACGGCCAGTGGTACTATTTTGACGCAGAGGGATATATGGCCACAGGATGGATTGAACTGGACGGTAAGAGCTATTACCTGGATCCTTCCACCGGAGCCATGTATGCCAATACACGTACACCTGATAACTTCTGGGTTGATGCGTCCGGCGTATGGATTCCCGGAATGTAACTGACCGGGTATTTACAGGCAAAAGATACGTACCTCTTGGAAAAAGTTCATTTATCAGACAAATTATACAAACAAGGAGCAGGCACATTGAAACAAAGGTGCCTGCTCCTTATTAATTTGCTAAATGTGTGTATACCTTGATAAGCCCTTGCAGCTTTAGCCATACAGTACCGGCCCTACAATACCGGCCTTACAATACCAGCCCGGCCTTACAATACCAGCCCAGCCCTACAGTACCAGCCTCGCGGCCCCGTATATGCCTGCGTCATTTCCCAGGGTGGCAAGTCCCAGCTTACCCTTGTACTCGGATATGGGGGTAAAATAATCATAATGCTTCTGGATAACATCGATCAGAAACTGTCCTGCCTTGGATACGCCTCCGCCTATAACGAAAATTTCCGGGTCAACAATCATGACCGCCATGGATAAGGCCAGTCCCAGGTAGCGTCCCACCACATCCATCACTTCGTTGGCCAGCTCATCCCCTGCCTTGGCTGCGTCCAGCACATCCTTGGCCGTGACATCCGCGCCATATTCCCGCAGGGCAGATGGCTTATCGCTGGCTTCCATCTTCCTTCTGGCCTCCCTGGCTATGCCTGTGGCCGAACAAATCTGCTCCACACAGCCCACTCCTCCGCAGTTGCAGTGCTCCCATTCCTCATCTCTTACGTGGCCAATTTCACCGCCCAGACCGTGACGGCCGGCAATGATTTTCTCATCAATGATGACACCGCCACCCACACCGGTTCCCAGGGTAATCATGACCAAATCCTTATATCCCTTGCCTCCGCCCTGCCACATCTCTCCCAGGGCAGCCACGTTGGCGTCATTTCCGCTCTTTACAGTGACTCCGTCCAGCAGGCGGCTGAGTTCTTCCTGGGGATTCATCCGGCGCCATCCCAGGTTAACACATACCTCCACAAATCCATCCGGCATCACCGGTCCGGGGACTCCCAGCCCGATACCTACAAGGTCCGTCTTGAGACTCAGCCCTCTTTCCTCCATCCTGGCACGGATGGACCGGGCCACATCAGGAAGGATATGCGTTCCGCCTTCCTCCTTACGGGTCTTTACTTCCCACTTGTCCAAAAGCTCTCCCGTAATCTCAAAAAGTCCGATTTTTACCGAAGTTCCTCCGACATCTACTCCGATACATTTCATCCCCATGGTATCTATACTTCCTTTCACTTTTATTCCTGCATTACTGCAGCTTTATTTCCGTCATTTTCTGAGGTCCCATGACAAGAAGCGTTCCCGGGAACCTTCCTGCTGATACCTTGCTGACCGTAAAATCAAATGTTCCGTTATATTTCTCCGTACCTGTCATGTTGTAAACCTTGCAGGAACTGTCATTATACAAAAGAACCAAATCACCGTCAATATCAAATCCGGTATACTGGTAGTTAAAGGTCTTTTCAAAAACAGGGCTTCCTTCCCTGTCATAAATTCTCAGTTTGTAAGGATCGCCGCCTTCCACATTATCTGTAACAATGCCAACCTTATCCTGAGCATATGTAATGCTCCTTATATTCTCCTCTATGGGAATCTGGCTCACCAGCTCCGGCGATGTCTCCACTCTGGTTGAAAAGAACTGTATTCCCTTATCCGTAAATATGACGGAATGGCTTTCATCCAGAAACCTGACCCTGCCCGCCATGGCATCTCCCAAGTCCTTGGGAAAGAATATACCCACTACGCGGTTGGGATCATTTTTACCCAGTCCAAAATTATAAAATACAATCTTGCATTTTATCACACCCTGATCCAGATACATATAGGATGTGATAAGCTGCGTGCCATTTGGCGAAAGACTTAAGTCCACCGGATACCCGTCCCCTGACAGCAGAGACTTTACCATGATGTCCAGAGGGCTTCCATCTCTTTTATATAAATAGATATAGCTGGCCTTGGAATCCTCCTGAAGGGCAGCCACCACGCCCTTGGCGGACACTGTAACCCTCAATATGGGCAGCAGCGTGGTGGCCTGGCCCTGGGTCCCGTTCTTATCGCATATGTAGATGCTGTTGCCCTGCTGGTCCCCAATGGCCACAAAATCGCCGTTGACCGATACCACGGGGGTTCTCATCTCATAGCTCTGCACCCATACCACCTTGCCCTTGGCGTCCAGATAGGTAGCTCCATCCTTGGTATATTTGAGGACTCCGTCCCCGAAATCCCTGTACCCGCAGAAGCTCCCTTCACCCTGGGCCGCGGCTTCCTGGGCCTCAGCCACCAGGTCCCGCTCCCATACTGTCTGGTAATCCGTAAAGGTATGATAACGTTCATAGCGGAACAGCACCAGGGCTGCTATGGCTGCCAGGCCAACAAGCACAGCCAGAATAATCAGGCGCTTCCTGACTACACGCTGGTGCGCCTTGTGAACGATTTCCCGGCTGTCCTCCTCTTCCTGGAAGGGACTGCCGGAAGGTACGATTTGACGCTTCAGCTGCTTTTTTTTATTTTCACGGCTCATAGAATTGGTACTGCCCATCCTGCGTTCTCCCAAAATTCGTCTTTTGCGTATATGCAATAGTATACAACAATTTTGGATAAAACGCATTATCTTTTTCCGCCAGAAGTTTCCAGGCATATACTTATGGAATCAAAAGCTTTTGACCTGCAAATATGCTGTTTTCATCTGTCAGGGAATTAACCCTGCAGATTTCATCTATATGCTGCAGATTATGATACAGCTTAAAGCAGATTCCGTACAATGTCTCCCCATCCGCCACGGTATACACCTTGTAGCTGGCAGAAGACACAGTCTGGTCATCAGCTTCCCCTCTTCCTCCGGTTGGCGGCAGAGTGGAATCATCGGCCGGAGCTTTTGTCTGGGCTGCCGCCTGGCTATTACCGGACTCCGTCTGTTCATTTTTCTTCTGGGCTGAATCAGTCTGGGACTCACCCTTGCCGGATGTCTGGCCATTTTCCTGGCCCGTCCCGCCCTTCTGGCTGCTGCTCTGACCTGATGCTGCTGACTGGCCGCTTCCCTGACCGGCCGCTGCTGTCTGACCGCTTCCCTGGCCCGATGCCGCAGTCTGGCCGCTTCCCTGGCCTGATGCCGCTGACTGGCCGCTTCCCTGATCCGCTGCCGCCGTCTGGCCGCTTCCCTGGCCCGTCCCGCCTGTCTGGCCGCTATTTGACGGTGCCAGTGTTTCCGGTGTCACCCTGGAGGGCTTCTCATCTCCATTCTCCGGTGACGGGGCCGTAGTGGGATATACCTTTCCCGATGCCTCCTCAATCACATAATCAGGCTCGTCCGCAGCGGACCAGCCCTTTCCGGAAGGATTTTCTGTTCCGCCCTTACCTGTAAACGCCATCAGGCCGTCCTTTATATTTCCTTCCGGCACCACGGACGCAATCACACTTTCCATCTGGTGCATTTTCTGATAATTATTGAACATGGCCACGCCGCCTGCCAGTACCGTCACAGCCAGGACGCTGCACAGACCCGACAAAACTCCCACCGTGCTCCGGTGGCGTCCTGCCTCCACCCTTCGCTCGTCCATTTTCTGCTTAAAGTTCTGGATGACCTTATCATCCACTCCTGTTTCTGCCCTTGGCACATCCTTGCGCAGTATCATGTAATCCTGCATCATCTGGTTGCGCTCATAATATATGCTGTATCCTCTCAACTTGTAAAATCCGTCAGAGGATGTTATGTAAACAGCTTCCTCGCCCTCCAGACCGCAGTTCAGATACATGAGCTGGTTCTTTCCCGTAAAATACTGACTGTGCTGCTTCCAATAAGTCAGAGGGCTTAAGGTACAGCCGGGTCCTGCGCAGAGAAACCATCCCTGGACCGTGCGTTTGGGAAACATCTGCTCCACATCCTGGTAGGCCTTTTTCCAGGCATCCTCGGTGAAGGCCACTTTTCCGCCTTCCTCGGTGACTGAATCCATTTCCAGGGCTCCATCCACAAAAACAAAGGGTATGTCCTCATGGGTCTCCCTGCTTCCCAAAAGCAGACCCACACGCAAATCAGCCCCCTTTGCCGGCTGGAGGCGTTTTAAATAAGTATTTACATAATCTTCCAGATATAATTTTAAAACCTGGTCCCTCTCACCTATCTGCCGGAAATTCTTCGGCAGCTTAGGGAAGGGTTCATATAATTCTCCCATAGAATCACCCCGCTGTTTTTAATCCAAACAAGCATAGCAGATTCCCGGCGCAGAATTTGTCATATTATGGCAGCATTTTCCCATAATCGTTCGACAAGAAAAATGCTTTCGCAAATACAGTCCGCCATTTTCATCACCATGGACAGGCGCACGCTCTGGAGCATGACCGGATCCCGGCTGCCCACTCCGCCTACGATTCCGGTTATGGCTATGTCGCCCACGGCCTGCAGTTCCTTGGACACTCCCAGTCCCGGCTGAAGCGCTCCCCGCCCCAGGGTCGCGTATCCCACATGGTCCAGGCTTCCCACCGAAGCATCAATGGCAACCACCACATAGTCCGGATAGTGAAGCCGTATATACCTGGCGTACAAATCCAGATTCATGGCATGGACCGGCTTGTCAAGTGTTCCGATGACCGCGGCTCCCTTAAGCCGCCGGCTGCGGAGCATATGTCCCACCAGAGGGCCCAGGCTG